>ERZ779840.3754-NODE-3754-length-11672-cov-2.849961_pt1 | contig 11672 bp, 9 predicted proteins | sample MGYA00511561_ERZ779840 | MGnify/ENA primary metagenome ERZ779840 (study PRJEB29588, sample SAMEA2162036) | human gut metagenome | biome: human gut; feature: human-associated habitat; material: faeces | place: Denmark | collected 2008/2010 ...
GGAGGCGGAGAGGCAAATGTTGCTGTTTCCCTTGCCAATTATGGACATGCTGCCGAATATGTGACGGCAGTACCCGACAATGAGATCGGGGAGTGCGCCATCGCTGCGCTGCGTAAGTATAATGTGGGTACGGCGCATATTGCACGCTGTGGGGAACGTCTTGGCATTTATTATCTGGAATCCGGTTCTGCCATGCGTCCGTCCAAGGTGGTGTATGACCGTGCTCATTCCTCAATTTCCACAGCAACGGAGCAGGAGTTTGATTTTGATGCCATTTTCGCTGATGCTGACTGGTTCCATTTTACCGGAATTACTCCGGCAATCTCGGATTCTGCGGCAGTGCTTACCGAGAAAGCACTGATTGCAGCTAAGAAGCATGGTGTGAAGATTTCTGTGGATCTGAATTTCCGCAAGAAACTCTGGAGCCAGGAAAAAGCACGTGAGGTTATGACAAACCTGATGCAGTATGTGGATGTCTGCATTGGAAACGAAGAGGATGCGGAACTTGTACTTGGTTTTAAGCCGGCACAGACCGATGTAGTAAGCGGTAACCTGGAGCTTGCCGGATACCGTTCGATTTTTGAACAGATGGTAGAAAAGTTTGGATTTGAATATTGTGTTTCTTCCTTACGTGTCAGCCATTCGGCTTCCGATAACGGATGGTCGGCGTGCATGTATGCAAGGGATACGAAGGAATTCTATCACTCGAAGGAATATCGGATCCGTCCGATTGTAGATCGTGTGGGTGGAGGAGATTCCTTTGCAGCCGGTGTAATCTGCGGATTGCTGGATGGTAAGAAATTTCAGGATGCGTTGGAGTTCGCAGTAGCGGCTTCTGCATTAAAGCATACGATTCCGGGGGACTTTAATCTGGTGTCGCGGAGGGAAGTGGAAACTTTGGCTGGAGGAGATGCTTCCGGAAGAGTACAGCGATAGTCATAGTCTGAGAGCAGATTTGAATTGTGTATTAAAAAAAGTGATGATAGTGATGATAGAAAAGCCGGTGCATACCATGATATACACCGGCTGATTTTATGCTGCCATGTATATGGGAAAATGATCCAGTGGATCATTTTTGAGTCTTGATAAAAGAAATCTGCTTTTCGATGGTTTCATCTGTCGGAAGATCAAATCCGAAATAGCGGACAGCATTCCGGTAGGAAATATCCTTCACAATTTCTTTTAAGGTTGCAAGGTCATCCGGAAATTCTCCGTTTTCTACCAGTTCACCAAGGAAATCACATAAGATACGGCGGAAATACTCGTGTCTTGTGTAGGATAAGAAGCTTCTGGAGTCGGTCAGCATTCCGACAAAGCCGGACAGGTTGCCGGAGGCAGCCAGAGATAATAACTGGTTCTGCATGCCGTTCTTATGATCGTTAAACCACCAGGCGCTTCCGTGCTGCAGCTTCGATACTGCAGTCGAATCCTGAAAGCATCCCATGATACAGTCAATTGCTTCGTTGTCGTGTGGATTAAGGCTGTAGAGGATGGTTTTCGGAAGCTCATCGGTTTCACACAGAGCGTTTAGAAACTCTGCCAGTGTGGAAACGGGAGCACAATCTCCGATACTGTCAAAGCCGGTATCGGCACCGAGCGCACGGAACATCCGCTTCGAGTTGTTGCGGAGTGCTTTGATATGAAGCTGCATGGCGATATTGTGCTTATGATACAGCCGTCCGAGGTTCGTCAGAAGGAAGCCCTTGTACATGCCGAGCTCTTTTTCAGTGAGAGCACCGCCGTTCATGCGATTTTCAAATACGGCATTCGCCTCAGCAGCCGTGCATGGCACATAGAAGCAGCCCTCAAGGCTGTGGTCGCTGACAACGCAGCCGGCGGAGAGGAAGAAGTCGAGGCGGCAGGAGAGGGCATGCACCATATCCTCCGCGGATGCAATCGTCCTGCTGGCGGCAGCGGCAAGCTTTTCCACATATTCCGGGAAATCAGGCTTCTCGAGATGAACGGCGCGGTCCGGGCGGAAGGACGGCAGAACGCGGCAGGCAAAGTCTTCCTTCTGTAATGCCAGATGGCAGTGCAGATCATCTGCAGGATCGTCGGTGGTGCACAGATGCGACACATGCTGGTTCAGAATCAGATTGCGCACGGTAAACTCCTTCGTCTGCAATTTTGCATTCGCCTCATCCCAGATCTCCTTCGCTGTTGCGCGGGAGAGCGGTGTCGTGATGCCGAAATACCGCTGCAGCTCCAGATGTGTCCAGTGGTATAAAGGATTGCCGATCGCGTTCTCAATCGTCTCGGCAAACGCCAGATATTTGTCGTAATCATCGGCGTTTCCGGTGATCAGATCCTCTGAAAAGCCCATCGCACGCATGGCACGCCATTTATAATGATCCCCGCCGAGCCAGACGCGTGTCAGATTCTCCATCTGGCGGTCTTCGAGAATCTCCTGTGGATTCAGATGGTTGTGATAGTCAAAAATGGGCATTTTTTCAGCCGCCTCGTGGTACAGTGTTTTCGCCGTATCGGTCTGCAGCAGAAAGTCAGCGTCCATAAAAGGTTTCATATGGAAATACCTCCCCTTTAGAATTGAGCGGTCAGAGCAGCAAGCGTATCTGCCACAGCGCCAGGTCCATGAAGCATCGAGACAAAAGCATCCAGTACACGGTCAGAAAGTCCGGCAGAAATCAGATCCACACCGAAAATCGAAGCATCGGAGAGCAGCGGAGTCAGAGTTTTGGAAAGGGCCTCGCGGTCAGCCGGTGCGCCGAGTTTCAGATCCTGCACATACGGGCGGACCGTGGCAAGCAGCGGATCCGGGCTCAGATCAAATGCATCGCCGTTGTCATCCACGCCCATCAGATACCGCAGCCATCCCGCAAATACAGCCGGAATTGCCTGAAGATCCGAGAGTGACAGCTCCGGAGAAGCAAGATACGATTTGATCGTCTCACCGAACCGGATCGACAGCTTCTGTGACGTATCGGTTGCAATTCGCTGCGGCGTATCCGGCATAAACGGATTCGGGATGCGGATGTTCAGCACTTCATCGATAAACTGCTTCGGAGAGAGAATACCAGGATCGGTGACAACCGGAAGTCCTTCGATATATCCGATGCGCTCCACGAGCTTTTTCAGTACCGGATTTTTCATCTCCTCACTGATCAGTTCATAGTCCAGCAGGCAGCCGAACACAGCGAGTGCGGTGTGCAGCGGGTTCAGGCAGGTGCAGACCTTCATGCGCTCTGTTTTGTTGACAGTTTCCCGGTCGGTAAAGATCCATCCGCTCTTTTCCATCGGCGGCCGTCCGTTCGGGAAATGATCTTCGACTACGAGGTACTGGCATTCCTCTGCATTGACGAACGGAGCAACGTAGGTGTGGCGGGAGGTGACGATCGGCTGTGCATCGGCGAGACCGTTCTCCTCAAGGATCTTTTCGATGGAACCATCCGGCCGCGGGGTGATCTTGTCGATCATGGTCCACGGGAAGCTGACTTTTTCCGGGTTCTGCAGATAGGAGAGGAAGCCTGGCTGTACCAGCTTGTTTTCTTCCCATGCAGAAGCGTAGGCTGTCAGGGCAAGGGAAAGTTTTTCGCCATTGTGGGAGCAGTTGTCGGTGCTGACCATCGCAACCGGTTTTTCGCCTGCAAGAAATCTTTCATATAAAAGAGAAGCAACTTTTCCCATATAGCTGGTAACGGAAGAAGGTCCGGCAGCAAAATCGGCAGCAACAGACGGCAGCAGTTCGCCCGCACCGTTTTTCAGGGAATATCCCTTTTCGGTGATCGTAAACGTCGCCATCTGCAGGGAATCCTTGGTAAAGATTTCTTTTAACCGGGCAAAATCCGGAGAATCCGCCGTATCGGCAGCCAGCGATTCTGCGATGCTTCCAACAACGGTTTTCTCGGCAGAACCATCGGCTTTTAAGGTCACCAGAATGCTTAAATTATCGTGCGGCTGGTACATATCACGGATGATTTCTGTATCGAAGCCCTCTGCGACGATGACACCGCGGTCAAAGGTACCGTTGTTCAGCAGTTCCTGTGCTGTATTTGCCTGGAAGGCACGGAAAATATTTCCGGCTCCGAAATGCACCCAGCACGGAGATTCTTTCGTGCGGGTGATCATTGCTTCGCGGTCATAGGATGGAAGCACATAGCCTGCGGCTTCCCACGCTTTTTGATCTGCCAGTCCGGCAGTTGTTAAGTTAAGAGACATCAGTAAAAACCTCCTTTAAATTCCACGTTTGTGACTCTTGTCAATAGCTTCCCAGAGTCCGTTTAAATAAGTCGCGCCGAGTGCGCGGTCATACAGTCCATAGCCCGGCATTGCCTTCTCGCCCCAGATCATACGTCCGTGGTCCGGGCGGATCGGGCCGTCGAAGCCGATGTCGTACAGCGCTTTCATGATCTCATACATATCGAAGCTGCCGTCAGAGGAAAGGTGTGCGGCCTCCTCGAAATCCTGCTGGCTGTGGAATTTCAGATTGCGGACGTGAGCGAAGTGGATGCGGCCCTTTAAGGAACGGATCATATCCGGCAGATCGTTCTCCAGGTTCGTTCCGTAGGAACCTGAGCAGAAGGTTACGCCGTTGTGCGGGTCATCGACCATCTTCATCATGCGCAGAATGTTTTCTCTATTAATGATGATTCTCGGAAGACCGAAGACACTCCATGCCGGGTCGTCCGGGTGAATGGCCATTCTAATGTCGTACTCGTTGCAGACCGGCATGATGCGTTCGAGGAAGTATTTGAGGTTGGCAAACAGTTTCTCATCATCCACATCGCGGTAAGCGTCAAAGAGCTCTTTCACTTTTGCCATGCGCTCCGGCTCCCAGCCAGGAAGAATTGCGCCGTTTGCATCACCTGCGATAGATTCAAACATTTTTTCCGGAACAAGTGCGTCTACGGCGGACTGTTTGTAGGCAAGTACGGTCGAGCCGTCCGGACGGACGCGTGCGAGTTCTGTTCTGGTCCAGTCGAAGACCGGCATGAAGTTATAGCAGACAAGGTGAATGTCTTCCTCGCCGAGGTGCTTTAACGTTTCAATATAATTATCGATGTACTGCTCACGGTCCGGGCTGCCGATTTTGATGGCGTCGTGGATGTTGACGCTCTCGATGCCGGAGATGTGAAGTCCAGAGGCCTCAACCTCTTCTTTTAACGCGTGAATCGCTTCGCGTGTCCACACCTCGCCCGGGGTAGTGTCGTACAGGGTTGTGATGACTCCGGTTACGCCCGGAATCTGGCGGATCTGCTCTAAGGTAACGGTATCAAATTTGGAACCATACCAGCGAAATGTCATTTCCATAAGAAAAACTCTCCTTTATTTTGTAATGTACTCTCGGAATCTTTCTGCACTTGCCTTTGCAGCTGGCGGAAAATCATCTCACAAAAACAAGCACAGAAAGATTCCGAGAGTACATTGTATTTTGCAAGTGGTGTTCTTTGCTTTTTATTGTATCGTTTCTTAAGAAAAAAGCCATGGCAAGAATTGTTGAGCACATTGCAAAAGTTGCGGCGGTTGGCCGGGAAAAAGCAAAATCAGCCTACAGGTGTGATAAGTAATATCTTTCTGGTATGACTAACCAATAGGAAAAACCTATAATCGATTCATCGAAATAACAATTACCAAAAGGCGTTTTAGGGGTTGCACATAGAAAAAATATGCATTATAATATGCCATGTAATCGAGAAACACATTAAACATATCGACTTAGTAGGAAAGGAGAACAGCAAATGAAAAAAACAGACAACAGACGAATGCAGGAGAACAGAATGATGGAGATGTGTTGTTGCTGTTGCTGCAGCTCCAATCAGAATAAAGAAAAATAAGAAACATTCGCAGGCAGAAAAAGCATAGCAGAAATTGCATGTGCGGGCAGGCCGGAACGAATGCCTGCTATTTTTTTAACCTTTTTTAAAAGAAATGCGAATGAACAACATAAGAATAGATAATAAACAGACATAGAAAACGGAGGACAAAAACATGAGCGGATGCGGATGCAGCTTCACCCCAGTTGAAAATAAAGAAACCGAAGAAATCAAATACACCGATGCACTGGCAGAACAGTTTGCAGCAGAAGTCGGAGTAGACCCAAGACCAAATGAAACCCTTGTAGAGATCGATGAGCGCGGCGCTTTCATCCGTCAGCCAAATGCATTTATCCAGCCATTCGGCGATAAAGAAGGCGACCTGAAAGCAGAAGCAAACCGCTTCGGGATCTACTGGGCAACCGGATGCAACTGGTCCAACCGTCCGATCATCGTGCGGGAGCTTTTAGGACTGCAGGATGTGATCTCGGAGACGAGAGTTTCTCCATCCGGCGAGACAAACCGTTACGGACATGCATTCGGACAGTATCTGGATTTCAAGGATCCGGCGACAGGCGCTTACTTCTTAAGTGAGTTCTATAAAAGAGCAAACCCGGACTTCAAAGGAAGAGCAACGACACCGACCCTGGTGGATGTCAAAGAGAAAAAGGCTGTGAACAACGATTATCACCGCCTGACGAACTACCTCGAAGTGCAGTTCCGTCCATTCCAGCCAAAAGATGCGCCGGACCTGTACCCGAAAAAATTCCGGAAAGAGATCGATGAGTTTAACGACTGGCTCTTCCCGCATGTCAACAACGGCCATTACCGCATGGCATTCTGCCAGTCACCGGAAGCATACGATGAGGCATACGAAGATTTCTATGAATCCCTCGATAAGCTGGACAAACGGCTGGAGACGAACCGTTTCCTGTTCGGCGACTACATCACCGACAGCGATGTCCGCGCTTACGTCACTCTGATCCGTTGGGATGTCAGCTACTTCCACAACGTAGGACCGGTGAAGAAACCGATTCGTGATTACAAAAATATCTGGGGCTACTTAAAAGAGCTGTATGCGATCCCGGCCTTCCGTCACGGAAGCGATCCGCAGGTGCTGGCACTTTCGAGACCTGGAAAGAAATTAGGCGAGGTTCTCTTCCGCGGATACAACGAACGAATCCTTGCAAAAGTAGATTTCGAGAAGCTGATGGAAGACGATGGATCGAGAAGAACACTCAGCAAAACACCGGATGAAGTACTCCTTCGCCATCCGGAGGGAGAGACCTACGAGGATTACGCAGGAGAAATCTCAAAAACCATCTGGAACAGCCCGAAATGGGAAGACAGAAACCCGAAGAACGGCGTACTTTCCGTGGATGCATCGATTAATCCGCTGAAAGGACTTTTATAAAGAGATAAGACAGAAGAATCCGGAGCGCTCTGGTGGAACACTCTCAGGCAGCCGGGGTGCGGCCGGAACTGAAAAGAACGAGGAAATGAGGAGGATTTTATTATGAAAAAGACAAAGAAATTCTGGGCAGTATTGGCAGCGGCGGGCCTTTTGGCAGCAAGCTTTGCAGGATGCGGAAGCAATGCATCAGCAAATGCAGGAAGCAGCAGCGGTTCCGCAGCATCATCTTCCGCAGAAGGCAGCTCCGCATCAGATTCCGGTGAGAAAAAAGTGATCAAAGCTGTAACAAGCGGCACACTGGCACCGTACTTTTACGTAAATGATGACAACGAGCTGACCGGTGTCGATATCGATATCGTAAAAGAAGTGTTCAACCGCCTTCCGCAGTATGAACTGAAAATTGAGCAGGCAGATGCACTGCAGGGTGTGCTGAGCGGTCAGTACGACATCGCAGTCAACAACTATGGATATACCGATGAGAGAGCAGAATCCTACTACTTCTCTTTACCATATAAAACCAGCTTCAACGAATACATTCAGAGAACCGGCGATGAGCCGCTGACTTCTCTTACCGATCTGGCAGACCGCGGATACAAAATTGAGCTGAGTGCAGGAAGCCTTACCGCAAATGCACTGGAAAAATGGAATACAGACAACCCGGATCACCAGATCAATATCGTATATTCCAATGCAAACTTCCAGGTCCGCTACCAGCACATCGTAGATGGAACCGCTGATGTGGCAATCGACGACGGACCGATCATCGACAACCTGCTTCCGCAGTTCGGACTGGAAGGTCAGCTGAAAGCAAACGAGATCGACGAGGAGACCGAAGATTTCCTGTTCCCGCAGAACAATACCTACTTCCTGTTTGGAAAGAACGAAGAGGGCGCAGCACTCCGTGAGGATGTTGACAAAGCCTTAAAAGAGATGAAAGAGGACGGAACCCTTTCCAAGATCACAACCGAGTACCTCGGCGTGGACACCAGCCCGGACGAGAAATACTTTGATGAGACACCAAACTAGAATATCGTTTTCGAAATAAGAACAGAAGAGATTACAAAACAGACGGGAAGCGGATCGAGAACATCCGTTTCCCGGTTCTAAAAGGAGCGAAAAACATGGCAGAAATTTACCGGGTAGAAAAGGGAAGCGAAGAGTGGAAATACAAAGCATATGATTACGTCAGAACCGATGCGTTCTGCTACGGACAGAACATTCCGATTGAACTGGAATTCGGACAGGACGAGAGCAAAGATGATCTGCAGGCGATTCTGCTGACAGAAGATCACAAGCCGGTAGCCGGCTGCCGCATCGCATTTCCGGCGGAAAAGACAGGAAAAATCGAGCGTGTCTGTGTTGTCAGAGAAAAACAGAAAAGCGGATACGGCCGCGTACTGATCGAAGCCGCTGAGAAATGGCTGAAAGAATACGGTGTCGATCACATCGTCATCACGAGCCAGGACCGCGCCGCAGGCTTTTATGAGAAATTAGGCTACAAACTGAATCCGGACGCTGACCTGTCGGTATACGACCACCATGCACCGAAGAAAGACGAAGAGCCGAAAAAGCCGAAGAAAAATATTGGCTTTACCTGTGTACTGGTAGAAAAATACGTGTAAGAGAGGACAAAAATCATGGGAAAATTATTTGACGTTTCACTGGTATTTTCATCCATACCAGAATTGCTGACAAAGCTGCCGATCACGCTGGAACTGGCCGTGGTTTCTATGCTGATCGGACTGGGACTGGGACTTGTGATGGCGATCATCAAAATGAAAAAAATCAGAGTGCTGACGCAGATTACGAATCTTCTGATTTCACTGCTCCGCGGCACGCCGGTCATCGTACAGCTGTATGTTGCGTTCTTTGGTATTCCCATGATGTTCAAGGCAATCAACCAGCAGTTCGGAACGAATCTGGCGGTTGCCAATATTTCCGGTTTCGTCTATGCGATGATCGCTCTGGGACTGAACCAGTCGGGCTTTATGGCTGAGATTATCCGTTCGGCCCTGCAGTCCGTTGACCCGGGCCAGATCGAAGCAGCACATGCACTCGGCATGACGTATCCGCAGACACTGCGCCGCATCATTCTGCCGGAGGCCTTTGAGGTTGCGCTTCCGACCCTTGGAAACTCTTTTATCAGTATCATCAAAGGAACGTCTCTTGCTTTTACCTGTGCCGTTGTCGAGATTACCGCACAGGGCCAGATTATTGGAGGAAGAACGTATCGCTACTTTGAAGTTTACGTTTCACTGGCTATCATTTACTGGCTGGTAACGCTGGTGATCGAGCAGATTATCCGCGTAATTGAAAATAAAATCCGGATTCCGGACCAGGTAGAGCTGGCGTCCGCAAACGGGGAGGGTAAGAAAAATGATAAAAATTGATCATTTATCAAAAAAATATAACGACAACGTGGTGCTCGACGACATCAGCCTCGAGATCAAACAGGGCGATGTTGTGGGAATCATCGGTCCTTCCGGAACCGGAAAATCAACGCTTCTGCGCTGCGTCAACCGCCTTGAGACACCGGAGAAGGGAACGGTGACGATCGGGGACAAGGTGATCGGCCTTTCCGAGCGGAAACCGAAAGAGCTTCTGTATTTAAGACAGAACACAGGAATGGTGTTCCAGCGGTTCAATCTGTTTGAGAAGAAAACCGCACTGGAAAATGTGATGGAAGGCCTGATTGTTGTCAAGAAGATGAAAAAAGACGAGGCCAGAGCCATTGCATTAGAAGAACTGAAACTGGTCGGCATGGAGAAATGGGCAAACCATTATCCGAAACATATGTCCGGCGGACAGCAGCAGAGGGTGGCGCTCGCAAGAGCCCTCGCCATGAAACCGCAGATTCTGCTGCTCGACGAGCCGACTTCAGCCCTTGACCCGGAGCTGGTTGGAGAGGTTCTGGATGTTATTAAAAAAGTTGCGGCACAGGGATATACAATGCTTCTGGTTTCCCATGAGATGAACTTTATCCGCCATGTGTCGAACCGTGTGATCTTCCTTGATAAAGGACACGTAGTAGAAGACGGAACACCGAAAGAAGTATTCGAGCATCCGCAGAATCAGAGAACACGGGAGTTCTTCAGCAAGATGCATATTATGGCGCAGCCTGAGTATGTTATTTAAATTGCGGACACAGCCAAAGAGCAGGAGAAAATATTATGATAGATGAGAAAAGAATTGCTGATTTTTTTGCGGAGCTGGTATCTATCGATTCGCCGGCCTTAGAGGAGCGCGAGATGGCGGACACCTTAAAAATAAAATTCGCCGAAATCGGGGTTACGCTTACAGAAGATCATACGCAGGAGCAGACCGGCTCCAATGCGGGCAATCTGTTCGCGCGCATTCCGGGCAGCCTTGCAGGAGCCCCGGTTCTCTTTGCGGCCCACATGGACACTGTTGAGCCTGCAAAAGGCAAAAAAGCCGTCTCCCATGAGGATGGAACCGTAACGAGCGACGGCACGACAGTTCTTGGCGCCGACGACCTCGCCGGTGTGACAGTCATCTATGAAGCTGTCCGTCACCTCATCGAGACCAAAACACCGCACCGCCCGATCGAAATCCTGATCTCGACTGGTGAGGAGCTGTACTGCAAAGGCGCAAATGCCTTCGACTACAGCCAGGTGCAGGCAAAAGAAGCATACGTTCTGGATTTAAGCGGCGCGATCGGTGCAGCCGCCTACGCGGCACCGACACTCGTTTCCTTCGCGGCGAAAATCCAAGGAAAAGCCGCCCACGCCGGTTTCCACCCGGAGGACGGCATCAACAGCATCCAGGCGGCCGCCCGCGCAATCGCACAGCTTCCGCAGGGCCACGTGGATGAAAGTACCACTGCCAACATCGGAAAAATCGGCGGCGGCTCCGGTACCAACATCGTTTCGGAAAGCTGCGTGATCGAAGGCGAAATTCGAAGCCTGAACCACGAGACGGCGATGGAGCTTCTGGAAACATATTACAGAACCTTCCAGCAGGAAGCAGAGAAGATTGGTGCGAAGCTGGTCTGGGAAGAAAAGCTGAATATCCATGCGTATGAGACGCCGCTGACAAGCGATGCCGCAAGGCATTACGAGAGCGCCGTTGCAGAAGAAGGCCTGACCGCTGCATTCGAAAAAACTTTCGGCGGCAGCGACAACAACGTCTTTGCACAGCACGGCATCGAAGGGCTTGTCATCGCAACCTCGATGAATCAGGTACACAGCTGCGCCGAGTACACAAAAATCCCGGAGATAGCCCAGGTGGCGCGGATTGTGGCCAATCTTGCCGCACCGCAGGAAGCCTGAACAGGTCCCGGACGAAAAAACAGAATACGTAAAAAATCCCCAAAGCCCGCCGGCAGATGTGAAAACAAAAACCGGCGGGCTTTTCCTGTTTCCGGCACGGCTTGCCACGCAGAGAAAAATAGTCTATAATAGGGAAAAGCTTCCGGTACATGCCGGAATTTAACACCAGTAGACAAGAAGTCCCCCGCTTCTAAAGCG
>ERZ779840.3780-NODE-3780-length-11633-cov-2.987563_pt1 | contig 11633 bp, 5 predicted proteins | sample MGYA00511561_ERZ779840 | MGnify/ENA primary metagenome ERZ779840 (study PRJEB29588, sample SAMEA2162036) | human gut metagenome | biome: human gut; feature: human-associated habitat; material: faeces | place: Denmark | collected 2008/2010 ...
CAGATCGAGGTAGCGGTACTTCATGCGCAGGTCGTCGCCGCCGTCCGACACCTCCTCGATGGTGAAGGGGGGCACCTCGGCTTCGTGCAGCACGACCACCTTTTGGGCGGCCACCTCGATGTCCCCGGTGGCCATCTTCGGGTTCTTCGACTCGCGTTCGATGACTTTGCCGACGACCTGGATGACCCATTCGCGGCCCACCGAGCAGGCCACGGCGCGGGCTTCGGCCGGGGAGTGTTCCTCGACGACGATCTGGGTGATACCGTAACGGTCCCTGAGGTCGATGAAGGTCATGGCCCCGAGGTTTCTGATTTTCTGCACCCACCCGGCCAGGGTGACGGTTTCGTTGACGTTGCAGGCCCTGAGGCAGCCGCAGGTATGGGTTCTGTACATGGCGATATGTTATGTTTAGTCGTTACGATCCGCAAAGTTAACTAAAATTCATAATTCATAATTCATAATTCATAATTAAATGACAGGATGCCTTGTTAAAACCTTTGTGTGTGAAGAACGCCGCCGCCGGAATTGCAGCGAGGCGGATGAAACGGCGGATATGCAGGGAAAAGAGCGAAAAGAGATGCGGAATCCCCGAAACGAACCTCCCGGGACCGGGCGTCGTTTCGGGGATTTGTTGGGCGGCCCGGATTTCGGACAGCCGTTTCTGACCGATGATTACTCCACCGCTTTGAGTTCGAGTACGCGGCTCGCATATTCCTTGCCCACCGTGAATTCGAGTCCGTTCTCCATCAGGAACGCGCCGCTGAAGGTCTTGCCGTCCTGCGGGACCGGCTTCCCGTCGACGTTCAGTTCGGTGATCCGGTAGCGTTTGCCGGGGTCGAGACCCGCCATGCGGAAGGCCGGCGACGGCATGTTGAGGAAGTGCTCCAGCTTGTAGACGAACCAGACGGCGCGGTCCTTTTCGGGTGCGACGTACATCAGCGATGCATAGCCTGTCTTGTCGTAGGGCGAGATCAGCCGGTAGAGGTCGCCCTGCTGCACGATGGGACGGATCTCCTTGTAGTCGGCGATCGCCCTGCGTGCGAACTCCTTCTCTTTGCCGGTCATCTTTGAGGGTTGCAGTTCCAGCCCCAGGCGTCCCGACATGGCCACGTCGAAGCGCAGTTTGAGCGGAACGTTGCGGCCCGTCTGGTGGTTGGGCGAGGCGCTCACGTGCGAGGCCATCGCCACGGCGGGATAGAAGTTCGACACGCCCCATTGCATGTAGATGCGTTGCAGGGCGTCGGTGTTGTCCGAGGTCCAGAATTCATCGTAGTAGGGCAGGACGCCATAGTTGCCCCGGCCGCCGCCGCTGGCGCACGACTGCATCACCAGACGGGGATATTTCTCCCGGATGCGCCGCAGCACCTTGTCCATGCCGCGGTGGTACTCGATGTAGAGGTGCGATTGCCGGTCGGCCGGCAGGAAGGTCGAGCCGTAGTTGTAGAGCGTCATGTTGTCGTCCCACTTGATGTAGGCGATGTCGGGATGCGCGGTCATCAGACGGTCGACCACGCCGAAGACGAACTCCTGCACCGCGGGGTTCGACAGATCGAGCACCTGCTGCGTGCCGCCGCGGCCCTTGCGGTTTTCGCGGTAGGGCTGCTGGATCACCCAGTCGGGATGCTTCTCATAGAGTTCGCTCCGGGTGTTGGTCATCTCGGGTTCGATCCAGATGCCGAACTTCACGCCGTGTTTGCGGGCCGACTCGGTCAGACCCTCGATGCCCTGCGGCAGTTTCTCGCGGCAGACCGTCCAGTCTCCGAGGCTCGTCTCGCCGTTGTTGCGCGGGTATTTGTCGCCGAACCAGCCGTCGTCCATCACGAACAGTTCGCCGCCCAGGTCCGCCAGGTCGGCCATCATCCGGTCCATGCCCTCCTGGTTGACCTTGAAATAGACGCCCTCCCACGAGTTGAGCAGCACGTCGCGAAGCTCGGTTCCGTGGTTGAGCCGGTGGAGGCGCGCCCATCGGTGGATGTTGCGGCTCACGCCGCTCTTGCCCTCGTCGCTGAACGTGAAGGCGAATACCGGGGTCGTGAAGACCTCGCGGGGTTGCAGCGTGTATTGCGACTGCTCCTCGTTGATGCCCGCGAAGAGGTGCGTGGTGTGGGTGTTGTCGTTGTCCAGGGCGATGCGGTAGTTGCCGGCCCAGGCCAGCGTGCCGCCGATGACGCGGCCTGTCAACTCCCGGGGGCGTCCGTCGAGCGAGATCATCAGCGAGGGGTTGTCGCGCTGCGTGTTGCGCACGCCGTCCTTGTTCTTGAGCACCTTCATGCCGTCGGTCAGCGGTTCTTCGTGGAGGTAGCATTCCGCTCCCCATGTGCCGTGGAAATGCGTCAGCCACGTGTCGCCCCGGCGGACGGGCATGTAGGCCGATGCGAACCGGTAGAGCGTCACGGGTTTCTTCTCCGTGTGGCTGATCTCGGTCCACGTCTCGATCACCTCGCAGTCGTCGTAGGTCTTGTAGAAGAGCGTCACGAAAAACGGGTAGTGCTTGTCCTTCATGGCGATGGCGGTGGTTTCGGAGCCGTCCCTGCGGTCGCGCGACACCGACTCGACAGCCAGTTCGAGCGACATCGAACCGTCGCCGTGCGTCGCCTGAATGGCTACTTCGCGGTAACACTGGGCGCCGAACTGCGGGTAGGCCGCATCGCCGAACGCCGCTCCGCTGGCGAGGATGTCGTCGGGCGAGGCGACGCGCGCTCCGAAATACTGGAACAGAGGGGTTTTGCCTTTTTCTGCCGTCAGCAGCAGCGAGGAATTCCGGGTCGAGAGGAGGATGTTTTCCGCCCGGAGCATGCCGCCGGACAGCAACGCAGCGCCGGCCCATGCCAATACCAAAAGTTTCTTCATTGCAGGGTTGTCGTATAAGGTTGATTTCGGGTATAAAACTAATAAAAAAACGCGGATTCCGCAAAGAACGCAGGCCGGACAATCGTCCGGCCTGCGAATCCAGAAATCCGAAACGGAGCCTCCGCGGTTATTTCGGGGCTGTGACGAACGGTGTCTCCAGCAGTTTTTTCAGCGTGGCGGGGTTGTCGGTGGTGATGTAGTCGACACCCAGCGCGATGCAGGCCATCATGTCGGCCGTCGAATTGACCGTCCAGGCGTTGACCTCGATTCCGCCGGCGTGGGCTTCCGTCACCCACTCGGGTTTTTTCGAAAGCACGGTCGAATACTGGTAGTCGATGCCCGAGAGCTTGTCCGCCGCGACTTCGGCCGGAGCCTTGTCGCCGCCCAGGTACTGTACGCCGGCCGCGGGCATGGCCGCCCGGAGCTGCTTGCAGACCTCGTAGTCGAAGGCGATGTAATCGACCCGCGTCTCCATCGACTTCGCCTTGACGGCGGCCACGACGGCGTTGACGGCCCGCGTGTTGCTTGCGGCCGAACTGTGGGTCTTGATTTCGCAGATCAGTTTCATCGAAGCGTCCTTGGCGCCCTGCTCCAGATAGGCGTCAAGCGTCGGCAATTTTTCGCCGTTGGCCAGCGTGAGGTCCCTGATCTGTGCATAGGCGCTCTCTTCGATCCGCAGGTCGCTGCCTGCCACCGTCGCGTTGTGGTTGATCACCGGCACGTCGTCGGCGGTGATCCAGACGTCGAACTCGGCGCCGTGGATGCCCAGTTTCTGGGCGTTGGTCAGGGCAGCGATCGAATTCTCGGTCGAATTCTCCACGCCGTCCTGATGCTGGCCGCGGTGCGCGATGATCCGGGGCATCGAGACGGAGGGATTGTCGCAGACGGTGAATTCGACCGTGCCGAGCGGGTATTGGCTGCCGTTGCGGACGAGCGCCATGAAATACCGGCCCGTTCCGGCGGGAATCCCCGCGGGGAGGGTCACTGCCAGCGACTGAAGGGTATTGTCGCCGGAGGCTTCGGTGAATGCGGCGTCGGCCGTGAACGCTGCGGTCACGTTGGCCGACGAGGTGAACTTCACCTTGTCGCCGGCTGCGAAACCGTTGCCGTAGACCGTATAGGTGTAGCCTGCGCCGATCTCGCACCTGGTCAGGTAGGTGAGGTTCGAGAGTGCGAATTCCACGGGCGTCTGGCCGGCGAACGCCGCATCCTGGTAGAGCAGGGCGATCTGGTCCCCGGTCAGCGCGTCGTCGAAGACGCGGGCCAGAACCACTTCGCCGTTCCATGCGTTGCCCATCGAGCCTACGGCCGAGTCGCCGCCCAGCGCGAACCACCGTGCGCCGTCCTTGGCGTGGATCAGTTCGCCCGGAGCGTCGGCCGTGCCCTTGAGTTGGCCGTCCACGTAGATATAGGCTTTCTCGGCGGTTTTGTCCCAGACGCCCACGACGTGGTAGTAGCGGCCCGGTTCGGGCGTCACGTCGCTCTGCGCCCAGCGCCACGTGCTTTTGCCCGTGGTGCTCACATTGGGCAGGAATGTGATGCAGGCCGGATGGCCTCCCTGGCCCTCCTTGCAGATCAGGAAACCCGTGCCGCCGGCTTCATGCGCCGAGAAGGGCTTGTACTCCTTCGTGCCGTCGTTGCGGTTCGAACGCAGGACGACCTCCAGCGTGTGGCCGTCGTCCAGACCCTGCTTGAACGTCTCGTTCGTGTAGTAGTCCACCCGGTAATAGGAATCCTTGCGGGAACCCTGCCCCGGGGTGTGCGTGTAGTTGGTCACGATGCGCTTGTAGACGTCGTGGTAATAGCAGGTCAGCGCCGTGCCGGGGTAGGAGAGCACCTCGTTCTTGAGCGGCGATACGTCCTCGGCCGTGCCGTCGGCGTGGAAGACAACGTCGAGCAGGTCGGCTTTCGGCGCTTCGGGCGGCACAGGTCCGGGTTCCTGCGTGATGGTGAACTCCTCGACCAGCGTGGGGTCCGAGACCGAGATGAACCGGACCACGCCGGAGCGCTCCCTGCTCACGGTGTTTTCCGGAATCAGAATCGCCAGCGTCATGCCGTCGACGGTGGGGTGGGTGAACCAGTCGGTCTTGCTCTGGTCTATCGCATAGGTCCATTTGCCGTCGGTCGTTACGGTGAACACGACCGTGCTCCCTTCGTAGGGGATGGTCCCGTTTTCGGGGGCGAGGTTGGACGCTACCGAGAACGCGACGTTTTTCCATTCGGCCGTCTCGTCGTCTTTGCACGACGGGCAGAGCGCCAGGGCGAAAGCCGTGAACAGAAAAAACGATAAAAAACCTTTTTTCATATTAGGAAGGTTATGTGGTTAATTTTTCAGTTGATTGATCCGGCCGGGTCATTGGTCGTTTTCAGGCTTCTCCGTCGCGGGGCGGACCGGGAAGATCAGCACCGGGGCGGCCGCCGCGTTCACCTCCGTGTCGGGACTGCCGACCGAAACGGGCAGCACGCAGCGACTGTCCGCCGTGATCGCCGAGACGTCGATCCGAATGCCGATCTTCGCGGTGTGGGCGTTGTTGTCGAGCCGCACGGCGGCGGTCGGGAGGTCGTAGCAGGCTTCGGGCATCAGCACGTAAGCCGTACCGTTGGCCTTGTTGTAGGCGGCCAGCGCTTCGGCGTCGACCGAGAGTGCGGCCGTCGAACCGCCTTCGTTGTAGCCGCTCCGGTAGATCCACACCTCGTAGTCGACCGCTGCGGCATCGGCCGTCAGGGCGACCTGTTGCAGGCCGGTTTTCGGGGTCAGCACTTTCGAGCCGATGTCGTATCCGATCTCTTCGTTGTCGGAGCACCCGGCCAGGCAGGCTGCCGCCGACAGCGCGAGCGCTAAAAATAGCTTTTTCATGGTCGTTTCTTTTCGCTAATGGTTAATAACCCGGATTCTGAACCAGCTGGCCGTTGATGTTGAGCTGCGAGTTGGGGATCGCCAGCCAGTAGTGTTTCGGCGTGGTGAAGATGCGCGTGTCGTTCTCCTTCATGTCGACCAGCTTGTAGAACTTCTCGGGCGTGTCGCCCTCGATGTTCCAGGCCTTCGGGATGGGGCGCAGGCACTCTTCGGCGATCTTCCAGCGGCGGATGTCGTGGAAACGGCGTCCCTCCATCAGGAACTCGATCGAACGCTCGCGGCGGATGATGTCGCGCAGCTTCTGGCCCGAGGGGATGCCGCCGGCCCTGCTCCACGACTCCTGGAACGTCGGAAGGCCGCAGCGCGAGCGGATCTTGTTCAGGCACTCGTAGCCGTAGTCGCTCAACGTGCCGTCGTACTCGAAGTCGGCTTCGGCGTAGCTTAAGTATAGCTCGGCGATGCGCATGTAGGGGAAGACGTAGCTCATGTAGGTGCTGACGGAGTAGTTTCCGCTTGAGTTGAGCGTCATCTTCGACTGTTCGTTGACCCATTTCTGGCAGAAATAACCGTTGTAGGACTGGTATTCGTTGTCGTAGCTGCCGGTGAAGCCCTGCGGCTCGCCCTTGTGCGCCTTGATGGTCATTTTGCCGCCGTTGAAGCGGTACGTGCCCCGGTCATAACCCACCGACGCATAGAAGCGCGGCTCCTTGTGGAGGTGCATCTCGACCGTCCCGGCCGCCTCGTTGTAGGCCAGCGGGTCGATGTCCTTCGTCTCGGGGTCGTCCTCCCACGGAAGTCCGTTCCGGGTGTAATACATCTGGACGGCCTCGAACGTCGGGCACAAATAGCCGCGGTAGGCGCCCGACACCTTCGTGTAGTTGTTGGCCAGGTGGCAGCCGAACTGCTTCTGCGTGTAGGTGATCGAGCCTGACTTGTTCAGGCTCATCAGGTACTCGTTCTGGTTCAAGAACTGTGTCGCGTTGCCGTCGCCGGTGAAGATGTAGGTGTAGTTGGCGCGCCCCAGTTCGAACGGGTCGGTCGTGCTGGTGCTTTTCGACACGGAGAGGCCCAGTTGGCGGTCGTCCATCGTGTAGGCTCCCGTTTCCTTCGAAGCCTCCACGCAGTCGATAGCCTCCTTGGCAGCGTCCATCGCGCGTTTCCACTTCTCGGCGTCGTAGGTCTGGTTGATCAGGTGCGTGCCGTCCTTGTTGACGAAATCGGCGTAGAATTCCGAATTGCCGTTCACCAGCGGCGATGCGGCGTAGAGCAGCAGGCGGGCGCGGGAGGCCAGCGCCGTGGCCTTGATGGCGCGGCCGTACGCGATGGGACCCCAGTAGTCGGGCAGCATGTCGGCGGCCTTGCGGAACTCCTCCTCGATGAAATTGACGCACTCGTCGTAGGTGCTGCGCGGCACGTTCACGCTGCTGGCCGGCGCATTCAGGTCGATCTCCTCCCGGGCCAGTACGATCGGACCGTAGTACTCCAGCAGGATCTGGTGCAGGTGGGCGATCAGGAAGTGCGCCTCGCCCGACCAGTAGCGCAGGTTGGCCTCCGAGATGTCGGGAACAGAACCTATGTTGTTCAGGAAGTTGTAGGCATAACGGATGCCTTCGTAGATGTTGTACGAGTAGTTACCCGTCGGAAGTCCCGAGGTCGTTCCCCACATGTTGAAGTAGGTGTTCGTCGGGGACTCCTGCGAGGTGGCGTATACGAGGCTCTTCCACGAGAAATAACGCACCGATCCGTAGTAACTCGAAATCAGGTCGTCGCCGCCGCTCAGGTCGGGCATGGCCTGCGCATGGAACAGGTCGGGGCACTTGCCGTAGACCATGAAGAGCATCTTTTCGGCCTGGGCCTGGGTCTTGTAGATGTCGTCCTGCGTGGGACTGCCCTCGGGAACGACATCCAGGAAATCGCAGGATGCGGCCGCGAGAAGGAGGGCTAACGCCATTGCTATTTTTTTCATAACGGTATCTTCTTTTGGATTAGAATTGGTATTGAACGCCGATTTTCGCCGTCCGCTGCAACGGGTAGGACAGGCCGTGGCCGCCGCCCTTTTCGGGGTCCCAGTAGTCGAACGGGGAGATGACGAAGAGGTTGTTGCCCGACAGGTAGACGCGGAGTTTCTTGATGGTGTAGCCCAGCTCCACGGTTTTCAGGCGCAGGTATTTGGCGTCGTGGATGTAGAAGGTCGAACTCTGGGTGTTGTTGGAGCTTAACTGCGAGGTCAGGCGCGGATAGGCCGCGTCGGCGCGGTTGTTGTCCTCCGACCAGTGGTTGTCGGCGATGTACTGCGTGATGCCGTAGCCGAAGTGCGAGGCGTCGCAGAACGGGTGCATGTTGTACATCCGCAGCGATACGTTGGATGCGCCCTGGAACATGAACGAGAAGTCGAGCCTGCGCCACTTCACCGTCGCGCCGATGCCGTACTGGATTTCGGGAACGGTCGGGCTGCCGGCCGTCGTCACGTCGTTGCCGTCGACGATGCCGTCGCCGTTCAGGTCGCGGTACTTGATGTCGCCGACCGTGTAGTTGCCGAACTGCTGTTTGGGCGAGTTGTCGATCTCCTCCTGCGAGGTGAACAGCCCGTCGGCGACCAGCACGCCGGTGATGGCGTTGACCGGATGTCCCACGACCGACATGTAGTCGTACATCAGGTCGCCTTCATCCTTCTCGACCACTTCGTTGCGCGAGAAGGTGAACGTGCCGCGCAGGCTCAGCGACCAGTCCTTGTTGAACTGCTTGTTGTAGACGGCCGAAAGGTCGACGCCGTGCGATTTCACACGTCCGATATTGCCGTAGGGCGTAACGCCCAGCAGGCCCGTCGACGAAGGCAGCGAGGTGCGCCGCATGAAGATGCCCGTACGGTCTTCGGTGAAGTAGGCGGCTTCGATGTTCAGCGCGTTGAACAGTCCCAGTTCGAGACCGACGTCGAGTTTCTTGGCCTCCTCCCACGTCGCGTTGGGGTTGCCGTAGGTGGTGATCTTCGGGCCTTTGCCCTGGGAGTTCCAGTTGTAGTAGAATCCCGATTCCTCGCCCATGGCCACGATGGAGCGGTAGGGGAAGCGCTCGCCCAAGGCGTCGTTGCCCGCCAGACCGTACGATACGCGGATCTTCAGGTTGCTGACCGTCTTGCGGATGCCGTCCCAGAACGACTCGTTGGAGATCACCCAGCCGGCCGCCGCCGAGGGGAAGAAACCCCAGCGTTTGCCGGGAGCGAAGTTCTCCGAGCCGTTGTAGCCGAAGCTGGCCTCGAACAGGTAGCGGTTGTCGAATCCGTAGGTCACGCGGCCTGCCATGCCCTGCTCGCGGTAGGGCAGCAGGTTCTCCTCGCTCGTGCCGGCGATGTTGTTCTTCTTCTCGTTCATGCGGTAGACGAACATGGCTCCCACGTCGTGTTTGCCGAATTTGCGGGCGTAGTTCAGCGAGGCTTGCAGCGCGTAGCGGCGGTGGCCGCCGTTGCCGTCGGTGCTGGTCAGGTAGGTCGTGCCCGTGTCGCCGATCGAGTTGGTGATGAGATTGGCCGTGCCGTCGGGGTTGAGCGAACTGCCGTCCTCGACCTTGAAATAATAGGGGGTTGCCGTGCGGTAGGTCGCCGAATAGGTGTAGTTGTAGAATGACGCCGTGAGGTTGGCGCTCAAGCCCTTGGTGAAGAAATCCAGGTTCTGGTCCAGCGTGAAGGCCGTCGTCATGTAGGAGTAGTAGCGCTTGCCGTAGCCGCGGGACAGCTTGGCCAGCGGGTTGAGGTCGGTGGCGCCGGTGTCCCACGAGGCGTTGTTGCCGTAGCGCACGAACGTGTCGCCCTCCTCGGCCGGGAGCGTGGCCGGGAAACGTACCGGATTGGCGCGCATCGAGTAGTAGAACAGGTTGCCGATGTCCTCGATCGGACGGGTGTTGTACTCCAGCTGGGCGTTGACCTTGATGCCGACGACCGTCGTCTTGGTGATGTTGGCGCTGACGTTGCTCTGGAAGATGTATTTCTGGTGGTTCATCTTCACGTCGTAGGGGTTCTGCTCGATGTCGGCGATGATGCCGTTTTCGTTCGAGACCGCTGCGTTGAGGAAGTAGCTGACCTTACGGCCGCCGCCGCGGATGTTGAGGTTGAGGTTCTGGTTGACCGAGAAATCCTTGAACATCAGGTCGTACCAGTCGTTGTTCGGATAGAGGTACTTGTTGAGCCCCGCCTTCGTGCCGTTGATCTTGTCGGCCGAGTAGAACGGCTGGTAGGCGTGGAGCGTTCCGGTCTCCTTGGCGGTGTTGAAGACGGCCTCGTTGTAGAGCTGCATGTAGGTCACGCCGTCGGCCACCTGCTGTACCATCGTGGGCATCGAGAAGGTGTTTTCCAGACGGACCGAGACGTTCATCTTCTCCGAGTTGCGGCCGTTTTTCGTGTTGATGAGGATGACGCCGTTGGCGCCGCGCGAACCGTAGACCGAGGTCGCCTGGGCGTCCTTGAGCACCGAGAACGACTCGATCGACTCGGGAGGCATGTTGTTGAGCATGTTGCTCAACACCTCCACGCCGTCGAGGATGATCAGCGGCGAGTTGCTCGACCCGAAGGTCGAAATGCCGCGGATGTAGAACGAGGCGCTGTCGTAGCCGGGTTCGCCCGAGGTCTGGCGCGAGATCATGCCGGCGATGTTGCCGGCGAACGCCGTGGTCAGCGAACTGGAGGTGATATTTAGGTCGGAGGGTTTTACGGAGGTGATCGAGGCGACCATCGACTCCTTTTTCTGCGTGCCGTAGCCGATGACCACGACTTCGTCGAGCGCGTTGCTCTGCTCGGCGAGCGATACGAGTTTGAACAGCTCGGTGTCCTCGACGTGGAGCTTCTTCGTGTCGAAACCGACGTACGAGAAGGTCACGTATTTCGATTTGGCGGGAATGGTGAAGGTGTACGAGCCGTCGCCGTTGGTGATCGTGCCGGCCGTCGTTCCTTCGACGTAGATCATCACGCCGGCCAGCGGGGAGTTGTCGGTGCCGGAGATCACCGTGCCGCTGACCGTTTGGGCGACGTCGCGCGAACCGCTGGCGGCCTGGTAGATGCGGACCTGCGTGCCGCCGACCGAATACTGAAGGCCGACGTCGGGCAGGATCTGGTCGAGAATCCGGTTTGCGCTTACGTTTTTCTCCCTGACCGTTACGACCTTGGTCAGGATCGGTTTTACTTCATCCGCATAGATGAACCGCAGATCGCTCTGCGCCTCGATGGATTCGAGGATCTCCCGGATGCTTGCATCGGCTGCATCTATCGTTACATAGATGCTCCGGATCTGTGCGAGGAGATTTCCCCCCCCCCACGCGAGGCATAGGGTTCCGGACAGCAGCAGCGCGGCGACGAATCGCAGGACTGCCGGAAAATGCCCGTTCCCGGGTGCTTTTTGGCGAGTTTCTTCCATAATGGTTTTAATTGGTTCTGGTTGGTAATTGGGTTGGTTTCGAAATACAGAGTGCATGGTTTGGGCCGTTTTTTGGCCGGATGTGTGTTTTTTTGTAGGAGCAAATTGAATTTAAGGGTTTTGTGGACTATTCCATTTGCAAATATAGAAATTATGCAATAAAATGCAAGCATTTCTTTGATTTTGATTTTTTCTTTTTGGAAGAAGGCGTGTTTTGAATCGAAATTGATGCGCCTGCGTCGCTTCCGGGTGGAGTTTGCCGGGCGCGGGGTGCGTTCTTCGGAAAAAATGGTTACTTTTGCCGAAAACAATCCGGCATGGAACAGCACGAAACCGACGAAAAATTCATGCGCCTGGCACTAAACGAGGCGCAAAAGGCGTTAAAACAACAGGAGGTGCCCATCGGTGCGGTCGTCGTGGCCGGCGGTGCGGTGATCGGGCGGGGGCACAACCTCGTCGAAACCCTGGCCGACCCCACGGCCCACGCCGAGATGCAGGCCCTGACGGCCGCTGCCGCGACGCTCCGG
>ERZ779840.3790-NODE-3790-length-11621-cov-6.819990_pt1 | contig 11621 bp, 8 predicted proteins | sample MGYA00511561_ERZ779840 | MGnify/ENA primary metagenome ERZ779840 (study PRJEB29588, sample SAMEA2162036) | human gut metagenome | biome: human gut; feature: human-associated habitat; material: faeces | place: Denmark | collected 2008/2010 ...
CCATAATGGAAGCTGCCTGCGGGGTGCTTACGGCGATTTCTGGATAGAAACTTCTCTCCACCATTGCGGCAAGCGCACGCTTCTCAATTTCCCGTGCTTCGTTGTAGTTGCTCATCAAGACTTCCGGAGATCATAACATCATCCTGCTGGGAGCCACTGGCAGCGGCAAAACCTATCTGGCCTGCGCTCTGGGCATGGCTGCCGCAAGAAGGTTTTATGTGGTGAAGTACATCTGGCTCCCGGATCTGCTGGTAGAGTTCCAAATGGTGATTTTGCAGAGCGGCGTACGCAATGAAGCAAAAAACTGAAATATTCCTTGCCAAACAGGATTCATTACAATCTCCGCCAGCTGATTATTGAGCGGTTACAATACATCCCGGGAAAATGACGCTGAGCAACTGAGTTCCTGTGCCTATATGAAAACCTCCTGTCGTAGTTTTTATTCTACAACAGGAGGTCTCTATTTTCTATTGTCCGTTGGGCAGTGAAATAGTCCATTTTGCGCGTTCGGCTCTTTGCTCTAATTATTTATGGAATCGTTTATTTTTCCGCAGATTTTCTTTCAGCATTTTCATCTCTTACAGAGCTGGGCGAGAAGGTATATTTTCGCTTGAAAACCTTGTAGAATGAATTTGAAGAAGAGAATCCACATCGCTCGGCAATTTCCTGAATTCCAATGTTGCTTGATGAAAGCAGCATATAGGCTAGAGATAACCTTTTTGCCTCAACATAGCCGGAAAAAGTCGTGTTTGCTGCCTTCTTAACGATTTTTTGCAGTGTAGGCCCCGAGATATCGAACTTATCAATAATGGTATTAACGCATAGATTTGAGTTTTGAATGTTATCGTCGATATATTGCATAACATTCATCGAAAAGTCATCGATATTACTTTGCCTTGCCGAGTGTATCTGGTCGCAAATTTCCCGAAATGCTTTGCTGAACGATTCATCCATGGACAACTTATCTCTGGACTGACTGTAAGTCGGTATAACCGTATCAAACAAAGCTGTCGGGTTTTCCAGCTTGAGCTGTATCAGCAAATTGGACAGCATGGTGTACATGTGCTTGTGCAGCACATAATCGTCGGGCTCCGGCAATGCATGGATACACTTAGTTAACGTGTTTACGGCAACAAGATCATTACCATTGCACAGCGCGTTGTATATGATCTGCAATTCGCCAATGCCAAGAGGAAGCTGAATAATTCGGAACTTGGCTGCTTCCGCGTTTTCCAGTACGGAATATCGGTTATACGCGGAATAGACCTTTATGCATTGAATCTGCTGGTATGCCCTGACAAGATCAACGGGGGAGGTATAAATGTCGCTGATTGTAAAGGAGAACGGAACCCCGAAGAATTCATTCAAATCTTCTCTGAGCAGGGCTAGCTGCTGATTCCAATCATCCGCTTTCGCATCTTCTACTGGAAGAAGAAGGAGTACAGCCGATGCATCAAAGCCCTGTGTATACAGTGAGGGATAGCGCTGCCGAATACGCGATTGAATCTGATATTGCTTTTCTCCGGCGCCTAAGCCGATCTCCGCCTGCTCATTGTTGTAGAAGAACAATGACAACCTATACCGTTTCGGAAACTGTCCGAAATTGGTAATAAACAGATTCAGTTCCTCAGGTCTGAACAGTCCATTTCGAAGAGCCATATCCATCACCTGATATTTGAGAAGAGACTGCTGCTCCTGTATGATTCTGTTTTTATCGTCAATGCTTCGGTCGATATCTTGTATGCTTTCATCTAACGCTCTGTATTCTTGGAGCAGATGTACGTTTTTTTCCATGCTCTTGATTTGCTTTTTCATTATAGCGCCGGTGTTGCTGCCGGAAATCATCGTATCTATGATCTGCGTTAGCGGTCGAAAGCTTCTGTATGCGAACGTAGGGATCAGCACGAAGGTAACGATAAATATACTGATACCCAAAGCAATGAGAATTCTTCGGAATGTTTTCATTTCTTCATCAACAAGAAACTTCGGTATCCCGTAATCGATATCAAGAAGCCAGAGTGGGGTGTGCATGCTGATTAAAATGCAGTCCTCCTTGTTTTCTGCGCCGAATTCAAACAGGTTTTCCCCTTTGCCGGATGAGATTTTTAAATATCCGTGGCTTTGAAGGGTTTGATCCATCAAAAGAGACACAATTCGTGTTGTCGGCAGGATGGCAACAAACAGGCTTTGGTCTTCCGAAACAGCGCTGCTTTGTGTTGAATATAAGGGAAATGAAAAAGTCAGCCCTTTATATGTTCCGTAATCAGAGCTTTGATAGGTCATTTCCGGCAATAACCCGTAATTATTGCGAAGCAGTTCAGCCCACTGCATATAGGAAAGTTCGTTGCATTGGATAAAATCGGGATAGAAGTTGTAAAGCCTGCTTCTGACAAAGCTTCTCTGGCGTGTGAGTACGATGTTTTTGTCAAAAATAATAGATGCGTCGCCAATCAAATTATTCGGAATCAGAAGAGAGTTTAGCAGGCTGGTACACGAATTGAATTCGATTGGATTGATATCCTCCGCGGTATAATTTTCATAGCAGAACTTAACCAGACGCTGATCATTGCGAATCACGTTGATTGCATTGGTGAGCTCAGATATGGTGCGGTCCAAGGCGCCGGCACTATTCGAAAGCGTTGCTTCATATTTGTCAACGATTACTTTACGCGTGTCGTTTTTGACAAGCAAATAAATCGGGAATTGGCAGCTGATGACCAGAATCGAAAAAACCAGGTATAAAATCAAATAGCGCAAATATAATCGCTTGTAATCTTTTATCGCTTTGATGTACTCCACAACTGTTCCTCCTTTGTGGATTCATTCAACAATTAACTGGTCATTTTTTCATTATACATGATTATATGCGCCAAATCAACGGGAAAACAGCCGCACGCCGTCATTTTTTCTCATTTTTTCTGTATTTCATTGTCGATTTACGATTATCAGTATGGCCAAATCGGTTGATAGTGCTAAAATTTTGGACGTTTTTTCTATTTTCATCGCGTTTTCCGTATTTCATGTTGATTTCCGAAAAGCGTGCCGTTATGATACAGACAGACGCAAGAATGACCGAGAGAGGGAAAAAAGAAGACCGTTGGCAGGGCCTTGAAAGCAGGCTGTCTGAGTGCGTATGGTGCAGAATCAGACGAAAACAGCGGGAATAGCTGTCTCTCAGGTGCTTGAACAGAAGATCGATATTGATGATGCATCTTTTTCCGAACTGCGGTTCGAAACACAGCCCGCAGGCGGTGACGTTCCCCTTAATGCATGGGACGCTTTATTTTCGAAATCGAAAGTCGTCGTAGGGATGGTCCGGAACAGCTCTGCGATTTGCTTTCTGAGTGAGAGAGAACACGAAAAAATGCGAAAAAATGTATGGAAAGGAAAAAGCAAAACATGAAGAACATTATGAAACTGGTTGCCCTCGTTCTGGCGCTGGCTTTACTGCCTGTATCAGCATTTGCCGCGGAATTCAACGCTCCCGGCGAATATCCCATCTGTAAAGAAACTGTCAAATTGACGGTGGGTATCCCCGACAATATCCGTATCGAGGATTTCGAAACCAATGTCATGACCAAAAAGCTGGAAGAATATGGCAATTTCGACCTTGACTTCGTCATTTATGACTCTACCGATTATACGACCAAAATCAATCTGATGATGATGGCAGGCGGCAGCGAACTGCCCGACGTTATTTTGTTCGATGTCTTCGCTGGCACGAAGTTGACGGACAACCAGCTGTATTCCTGGGCACAGACCGGCTCCATCATCCCGCTGACGCAGTATTACAACGACCCCAGCATTTCCTATTGGCTGCACGAGGCGGTGGAACGCACCGGCGTTGACTTCACCAAGCAAATCACCTCTCCCGACGGCGAAATTTACGCTATTCCCATTTACAATCAGTCCTATGGCAATGAGTATCCTTGCAAGATGTACTATTACAAGCCTTGGCTGGAGAAGCTCGGCAAGGAAGCGCCCACTACGCTGGATGAATACCGCGATCTTCTGAAAGCGGTTGTGTCTACCGATCTCAACGGAAACGGCAAAGCCGATGAAGTGGGTCTGGCTGGTACCGGATTCAACGACAAGTATTACAACGGCTGGTTTGAGGCTTTGATGAACTGCTTTGTCTATGCCGGAGATAGTGACTACTTCACCGTGAACGACGGTGTGGTTGGAGCGGCCTACACGACAGAGGAGTGGAAGGAAGGTCTGAAGTACATCCGCGATATGATCAAGGATGGACTGATTGCCACAGAATCCCTGACCATGGATCGCAATCAGCTGGATACGCTTGCCAATGTTACCGAAACCGCTTTGTTCTCTGCCGTAAATTATTCCATGGTAATGATTACTATGGACAATCCTGCCCGCGATGAATATACCTACCTGTTGCCTTTGATTGGACCGCATGGCTATTCTTCCGCAACTTTCGAGCAAAGTGTTGCAAATCCTGCTTTCGTTGTTTCTGCGAATTGCAAGGAACCGGAAGCCGCTTTCCGTCTTGGCGACCTGATGACCACCGAATATATCAGCATTATGCAGCGTTACGGCGCAGAAGGCGTTGATTGGGATTATGTGCAGAATTCCAAGGTTGACATGAGCAGCTATGTTCCGTATGTTGACGGCTTTGACCTGTCCATCATTGCTTATGACGATGAAAACTTTGGAGGCGGCACCAGTGTTACCAATAGCTGCTGGCGCCAGATGGGACCCTATGTACGCCAGTATGCCATTGCAAACGGCAAAGCCATTAACAAGGATACCGTTACCGGTTTTATGACGGCGATCGGTCAGGCGAGCATGGCATATCAGAAAAACAATACCCGCCCTGCCGAAGTGATTCCGAAGCTGGTTTATGACACTGCCGAAAGCGAGCAAATCAGTGAAATTCTGGTAACGCTGACCAGCTATGTGGAAGAAATGACTTCCAACTTCCTGGCTGGAAACGTCGATATTGATGCCGGTTGGGATTCCTTCCAGAGCGAACTGAAGGCCATTGGTGTGGATACTGTACTGTCTGTTGTGCAGCAGGTGTACGACCGTATGTACAAGTAATCTGCCCATTCATTAGAGCAAATCGCAGGAGGAACAATCAATGTTCCTCCTGCGACATCTTCGAAAGGGGCTGCGGCACATGAAGCGTGTTACAAAACTTCGGAAGACTTTCAGGCGGGACTGGCAGCTGTATGTATTTATGCTGATCCCGCTGATATGGGTAATCATTTTTTGCTACGCGCCTATGTTCGGAGCGCAGATTGCGTTCCGTAAGTATCAACCACGTCTGGGCATATGGGACAGTCCGTGGGTAGGGTTTTACCAGTTTAAAAAGTTTTTCAACTCCTATCAGTTTTCACGGGTAATGATGAATACAGTTGTGATTTCACTGTATACCATTCTCTGTTCATTTCCGCTTCCCATTATTTTTGCCCTTGTTCTGAATTCAACCCGTTCGCACAAATTCCGCACGGTTACGCAGACAATCGTTACCATGCCTCATTTCATTTCGGTTGTTGTTCTCGTAGGCATTTTGCTCCAGATTTTCAACTCCAGAACCGGCGTGTACGGCACACTGATGGAGTCGATCATCGGCGCATATCCTGAGGATTTATTTTCAAAGCCTGCCAACTTTAGGCATATGTATGTATGGTCAGGCGTTTGGCAGCAATTTGGATGGAATTCCATTGTCTATATTGCCGCGTTGGCTGCTGTGAGTCCCGAACTGCATGAGGCCGCGCAAATAGACGGCGCGAGCCGCTTTCAGCGCATGCTTCATGTTGATCTTCCTGCGATTCTTCCAACCATCACGATTATGCTGATTTTGCGTATGGGAAGCGTTATGACCATCGGTTTTGAAAAGGTATATTTAATGCAAAACAGTCTGAATTTGACTGCCAGTGAAATCATCTCGACGTATGTATACAAGGTGGGTCTCTCTTCTGCCGGAACGACTGATCTTTCCTATTCTACCGCCATTGGTCTTTTCAACTCCGCGATTAATCTTGTTTTAATATCAGTAACGAACTTCATCGCCCGCAAGCTTGGCGGAAATGGTCTTTGGTAAAGGTGGAGGAATGTTATGAGTACGATTCTTCGAAAGAAAAGCAGAACTATCGTGCGCGACAGCAAAAGTGATGCGTTGTTCTATGTAATTTGCTATGCTATCGTTGCTATTTTGTGTTTGATTGTCTTGTACCCATTAATTTACATTCTGTCCGCTTCCTTTTCTTCGCCTGCGCAGGTCAGCAGCGGCCGCGTGTGGCTCTTTCCCGTAGAACCCACATTATATAGCTATTCCTTGATCTTACAATATAAAAACGTATTTATCGGTTATGGAAACACCATTTTTTATACGGTTGTCGGAACCATGATCAACGTAGCGCTCACTATGATTTGCGCTTATCCGCTGTCCAGACGCGAATTTTCCGGACGCTATGTCTGTTCTCTGATTTTCGTTTTTACGATGGTCTTCAATGCCGGTATGATTCCAAACTATATTCTTGTACGTGATTTGCATTTAATGAATACGCGGTGGGCGATGATTCTTCCGGGCGCCATCAGCGCATACAACATGATTGTCGCCAGAACATTTATTCAGAACAGTATTCCGAATGAACTGCTGGAGGCGTCCAAGCTGGATGGCTGTAATGACTTTCAGTATTTCTTCCACATCGTTCTGCCGCTGTCAACAACCGTTATTTCCGTTATCACCTTGTATTATGCTGTCGCACATTGGAACAGCTATTTCAATGCCTTCCTCTATCTGTCTGACAGAAAACTGTATCCCTTGCAGATTTTTTTGCGGCAGATTTTGGTACAAAACAAGTTCGATACTTCAGAGGTTACAGACCCCGAGCTGGCACAGCAGCTGCAGGGACTCAACGAGGTTCTCAAGTATTCCATCATTGTTGTATCCAGTGCGCCTCTGATGTGTCTGTATCCGTTCGTACAGAAGCATTTTGTGAAAGGCGTCATGATTGGCTCTGTAAAGGGATAACGAAATGTTATTTTTGTGAATATTAATGGAAGAGACTTTTTCGCATCAATTTGAAGGAGGCAAGCATTTATGAAAATTACGGATATCCAATGCATACATGTTCAAATTCCAAAGGTGTCGACCAATATCATCGGCGGCAGCGTTTCCTACGAGGGAAATCCCTATCGTGACGAGGAACCGGAACACATGAACCAATTTGTCGGTTCAGTTCCCCATTTCGGTCATTCCTGTTCCGGTATTGTAAAAGTATACACGGACGAAGGAATTGTCGGTATCGGTGAGGCAGCAACTGAAACAACACGGTGCGAAATTGATAGGATTCGCGATAATTTGATCGGCTGTGACGTATATGACATTACCTACAATTCCAACTATACGATGCAGGGACGCGGCAACACGTTGCGTGTTTTTACAAAACATATCAGACTTCCTCGTACCAAGGAACAATCCGCCGTCGAATTTGCGCTTTGGGATATTATCGGCAAAAAAGCCGGTTTGCCGGTCTATAAGCTTCTGGGCGGAAAAGTGCGCGAAAAAGCGCCTGTAACGCTTTTCCTTGGAGAGCGCCCCATTGATGACTGTATTGCGGATATCGATAAGGCGATGAAGAACGGCATCATGACCGTAAAGCTAAAGGTTGGCTGCAATGACAAGCGTGATGTGGATTTGATTCGCGAAATCAGACGGCAGTTTGGTTATGATTTGGCAATCCGAATCGACCCGAATGCTGCCTGGACTGTTCCCGAGTCCATTCGCATTCTGAAACGTATGGAACCCTTCCATCTGCAGTATGCCGAAGGCTTCCTAAAGGCTAATGAAAAGTATTCCTTCCGTAAGGTTCGTGAGGCAACCGGCGTTCCTGTCTGCATTTGCGAGCAGTTCAACGGATACAATGAAATGACGTCTCAGGAGGCCCTTACCCAGGTTTGCGATTTGATTCGGATGAAGGCCTTTGATGTGTTGAGCGTTGACCCGTCCCGTACCGGCGGTTTGCTAGGATTCCAGAAGCTGTGTGCCGTTTGCGAAGGAGCAGGACTTCAGGTTGTAACGCACAGAGCTTCGACCAGCGTATCTCAGGCAACATGGCTGACCGGTATCTGTATCAGTCCCGCTTCCGATTTGGCACAGGATATTGTTCCCGTCGGTCAGCCTTCCGGCCCTCTGTATGATGCGGCAAATGAAACCCTGTTCATGGAAAATGGCTATATGAAGCCTTGGGACGCGCCCGGCTGGGGTTTGACGCTGAATGAAGAAGTTATCAGTAAGTATACCTGCGCAATGAAGTAACAAATAGGAGGTCATTATGAAAATTACGGGAATTAAGTGCTACCAAATCGCGCTGCCCATGTTTTCAACATCCGTAGCAGGTGGGGTGGATAATTATACTGGCAGTTTGTGCAGAAATATCAAGGATGAGGAAGTAGCGGAGTGGGGAAAGCGGTATCAGGAGTTCAATTCGGTTCTATCCTGCGTTGTTGAAATGCATACGGATGCGGGTATCGTCGGCTACGGTGAAGCGGAGTGCCCCAACGGGCTTAGCGAGGCTTTCAGATTTGCTTGCGAAAACCTGATTGGAGCCGATCCGCTTGATATCCAGCACAACATGCGCGAAGTTATGCTCGGTCGCAGCAATAATGCAAGAGTTGACCAGATTCATAAAAGACTGCCGCTGATGAAGGAAGATCTTGCTCTTGAGTTTGCTATGTGGGATATTGCCGGCAAAAATGCGCATCTGCCGGTATATGATTTACTGGGCGGACGCGTTCGTGAAAAGCAGGCAATCAGCATTGTCGTCGGTCAGAAGCCCATCAGTGAATGCGTAGCCGAGGTCGGTCAGGCGCTGAAAGCTGGCATTCGTACCATTAAGGTGAAAGTCGGCGCTAACGACAAGCATGATATTGAATTAATCAAACAGCTCAGAGAAAAATACGGCTATGAGTATATCCTCAGAGTCGATGCCGACGGCGCCTGGGGGAATGTAACGGAAGCAGTTCGTGTACTCCGTGAATTGTACAACTACAACATCCAGTATGCGGAAGGCTGTCTGAACAAGTCCGACGCGGAAAGCTACCGCAGGATTCGTGAAATGGCAGGTATTCCGATTTGCATGCCGGTGGAATTCAACGGTAATACCGTGTCCACGACAGAAGCGTTGACGAAGGTTGCCGAGATTGTTCGCATTGATGCCGCTGATGTTATCAGCGCCAATCCTTCTACCACAGGCGGCATTCTTGGTTTTACGCAGGTCGCTGCATTCTGTGAAGGCGCCGGTATTGAATTGATTGCCGACCGTTCTCTGAGCGGGCTGTCGCAAGCAATCATGCTGCATGCTTCAACGGTATGCAATTCTTGTGACTACGCTCAAACCATTATTCCGAACAATACGCCCGCCGGTTGTGCCGATGATATTCTGACGGAGCCTTTGACTCAGTCGAATGGATTCATGCGTCCGCCGACAGGTGAAGGCTTCGGCGTTGCAATTGACCAGAATAAACTTAAGAAATATACCATAAACACTATGACCGTTGGAGTTGTTGAATAATTTCATCATTGAAATGCGCTCCCTTCTCAAACGGACGATCTCCTGAAAAGCGGGGCAACAAGAAAGCGGGCTATGCCCGCATCAACTCCCCCTGCCCCCTCATTCATGAGGGGGTGTTTTTGTCTCCGCTGTTGTTGTACAATGTTGCTATGAACATTTTGCAGCAAATCTTTTCATATCATTACGAAGAAATTAAGGAACCTCTGACTTAATCCAGATTAGGAATGAACGGCTGGAATATGATATAATGATGACAGCCTGTGGTGATTGTTCCCTCTTGATCAATATGTGCAGCAACTTTTTCACGCGGGTAGACCACTACGGATTCTCCTTTCTCCTTTTATGTGTCCAACTTCATTTTGCAGTCAACGACAATGGAAAGTTAAACTAAAAGCACGGATGAAAGGTGGCAGTGATATGGGCGATTGGTTCAAGCGTGCGGTCGTTTATCAGGTTTATCCCAAGAGCTTTATGGACGCCAACGGCGACGGTGTCGGCGATCTGCGCGGCGTGACGGAAAAGCTCGATTACATTCATGAGCTGGGCGCGAATGTCATCTGGCTCAACCCCATTTACAAGAATTCCGGCGTGGACGGCGGATACGACATCAGCGATTACCGCGCCATCGCTCCGGAATTCGGCACGATGGAGGACTTTGACGAGCTGCTCCGTCAGGCGCATGCGCGGGGCATCCGCATCATCATGGATCTGGTAGTCAACCACACGTCTACGGAACATGCGTGGTTCAAGGAATCCAGAGCCGACAAAGATAATCCAAAGCGTGATTTCTATGTCTGGCGTCCGCCGTTTGAGGGCGGCGTGCCGAACGGCGAGCGAAGCATCTTCTCCGGAAACGCATGGGAGAAGGACGAAGCGACCGGCGAGTATTATCTGCACATGTTTGCCAAAGAGCAGGCAGACCTCAACTGGCACAATGAGCAGGTGCGCCAAAGCGTATACGATATGATGCGCTGGTGGCTGGATAAGGGCATTGACGGTTTCCGCATGGACGTCATCGACATGATTGCCAAGCCGGAGGAAGCCCTCGCCAGCGACGGCGGACCGCACCGTAATGTTTCGAGCGGACCGAAGGAGCATCTGTATCTGCGGGAGATGAACCGCGAGGTGCTGAGCCGTTACGACACGATGACCGTCGGCGAAACGAGCAGCGCAACGGTTGAATCCGCAGCGGATTATGCGAATCTGGACGGAAGCGAACTGAGCATGATCTTCCAGTTCCAGCATGTGAGCGTGGACGAAGCACCGAAGTACAAGTGGTGTACCGATCCGCTGCATCTGCCCAAGCTCAAGTGCGTTTTTGACAAATGGGAAACCGGACTGTATGGCAAGGCATGGAATAGCCTGTATTGGGATAACCACGACCAGCCACGCATCGTGTCCCGTTTTGGATGCGACAGCGATGAAGCCAGCCGTGTGCGCAGCGCCAAAATGCTCGGCGCATGCCTGCACATGATGCAGGGTACGCCGTACATCTATCAGGGTGAAGAGCTGGGCATGACCAATTACCCGATGAAGAGCATCGACGAGAGTCTGGACGTGGAATCCATCAACGCTTATCACGAGTTGGTTGAGGAAAAGCACGAGATGACACCCGAGCAGATGATGGCGTGCATCCGCCGCAAGGGGCGTGACAACGCACGCACGCCGATGCAGTGGACGGCGGAGAAGAACGCGGGCTTCACGCAGGGCAAGCCGTGGATGCCGGTCAATCCGAATCATACGGTCATCAACGCGCAGGCACAGGTCGGCGACCCGGATTCCGTTTTCAGCTTTTATCAGAAGCTGATTCGGATTCGTCAGGAATACGACGTGGTGATCGACGGCAGGTTTGAGATGCTGATGCCCGAGGACGAGCAGGTCTTCGCCTATCTGCGCGACGATGGCAAACAACGGATGCTCGTTATTTGTAATTTCTCGGATCGAGATGCTGTGTTGACAGCAGACGCCCAAATGGAAGGGCGGATATTGCTTGGAAATTATGACGAAGAGGGAGAAAAACAGAAGCTCAGACCGTGGGAAACGAGAATTGTGATTTTAAAAGAATAAATTAAATAT
>ERZ779840.3795-NODE-3795-length-11611-cov-5.877466_pt1 | contig 11611 bp, 10 predicted proteins | sample MGYA00511561_ERZ779840 | MGnify/ENA primary metagenome ERZ779840 (study PRJEB29588, sample SAMEA2162036) | human gut metagenome | biome: human gut; feature: human-associated habitat; material: faeces | place: Denmark | collected 2008/2010 ...
CTATGGGTTCAGCTCCGGGGATGCAAGGGGCGAAGCCCCTTGCATAAGAAAACTAAAAGTCTCCCCCTTCCCGCCGGGAAGGGGGTCGGGGGGATGGGGGCAGAAAACAAAGCTAAAGGCATGGCAGGCGGGCGACAAAGCAGGCACGCCCTCCCTCCGGACACCACAGCGGCAGGAACAGCCAGTGCCGCTTGGGGTGCAGCCCCCATCTCCCCAACAACCCCCTGTCCCACAAATGGAAATCTTAAAAAAATCTTACAATGTATAAAATCCCTTGACTTGACTTCCCGCGTGTGGTATAATAACGGAGGTTCAGTGTCCGAAACGATATTGATATTGTGAGGAAGTATGGTATGCAAATGAGATCGCACTTGCAGCGCCTTTTTCCGTCCCTTCTCTGCGCCTTCTCGGTAGCATTCCCGTACTGCTTCGCAGGCACGCTGGATATATGGGTCGGAAACAGGAGCGAGTTCCTGTTTTCCCCCGGCGATTTCGCGGGAGGAGCGGCGCTGTGTATGCTCGGCGTGTGGGTGCTGCTGACGGCAGTCCTGGTACTGCTGCCGGAGCGGATATACCCGGTCGCCTTCGGACTTTTCGCGTGGTTCGGCATCATGAGCTGCGTGCAGGGAATGTTCCTCAACTACGGAATGCGCTCCCTGCTGGAGGATGACGGAGGCACGCAGGCATCCCCCACATGGTTTGTCGTGCTGGATACGGTCCTGTGGATCGCCGCAGGAGTCGGATGCGTGGCTGGAGCGCTGAAAATGAAGAAAAAAGAGATGGTCCGTACCGTGGCAATGATCCTGCTGGTCACGGTGTGCGGAATGCAGCTGGTCGGCTGTGTCTCGCTTGTCCCCAAGCTGTTCGCGCCCGGGACGGAGACCGCGACAGAGACCGGCACGGGCGGCACGGAGCCGTCGGAGAGCGGGACGGCAGGCGCGGAAACAGCGTCCGGACGCACGGACAACGCCGGGACAGAGACCGGAACGGGCACAGCAGACGGAGAGCCGGATAAGCTGTACCTGACCAACGCCGGGCTGAATACCGTTGCGCCGGGCAAAAACATCGTGATTTTCGTGCTGGATCGGTTCGATACCCTGTACTATGACGAGCTGCTGGCGGAGGATCCGGACGTGTTCGCCTTCCTGACCGGCTTTACCGCCTATCCGGATAATGTCTCGCTGTACTCCCGCACATACCCCGGCGTAACCTCCATGATCTCCGGGATGCGCAATGACTTCTCCGGAAGCGCGGAGCAGTACTTTGCCACCGCCTACGGGCAGTCGGACTTCCTCCGCACACTGCGGGAGAATGACTACGCCGTGCGGATCTATACGGCGGATTATTACGGCTACCGCGACGCCGCCGCGCTGGCGGGCGTGGCAAATAACCTGAACGCGAGCCACGGCTACACCGTGACCGACCGCGGCAGACTGCTCGGCAATATGCTGGCGCTGTCCGCCTACCGCTACCTGCCCACGGTGCTGAAGCCGCTGGTTTCGGTGTCCACAGCGTCCTTTACGGGAGTCGGCAGCTACGGCGAGGCACCCGCATACGAGCTGGATGACGCGGACGTGCTGGCAACGGTGCGGGGCGGGCTGTCCGTGGACAGCCGCTTCGGGCAGAATGCCTATACCTTCCTCCATCTCAACGGATGCCACGTGTCCGCCGGCAGTATGAAAAGCTCGGCGCGCAGGTGCCTTGAGATCATCCGGCGGTACCTGGATGAGATGAAACGGCTGGGCGTGTACGACGATGCAACCGTGGTCATCACAGGCGACCACCCGTGGGCGGTGGACGACCACGTGGAGCCGACGCAGCCCCGCCTGACCGCGCTGTTCGTCAAGGAGGCAGGCGCGGCGGAGAAGCCCCTGCGCGTCTCGACGGCGCAGGTCAGCCAGGAGAACCTCATCCCGACGCTGGTAAAATCCGCCGGACTGCGCACCGACCGCAGCTTTGGTACCGCCTACTCCGAGGTTCCGGAGGGCGTGGACACCGAGCGGCACCATCTCTTTGAACTGACCTACGGGAACGGATACTCCGCGCTGGTGGATTTCCGTGTCTGTGGGAAGGGGCGGGATTTCGCCAACTGGCAGGTGGACAGCCGCACCGACATCGGGTGGCTGTACAAGTGACCGACGGACAGAGCACAGCTGTCAGCTGACAGCTGTCAGCAGACAGCAAACAAAGGAAGTAACGCATGGATAACGTCATGTACTATATCTGTTACCCGCTGGGGTATATCATGAAGTGGTGCCGCGAGCAGGTGGGTAACTACGGGCTTGCCATCATTCTGTTCACGCTGGTGACCAAGCTCGTGATCCTGCCCGTGTCGGTGTGGGTGCATAAGAACTCCATCCGCATGGTGAGCATCCAGCCGGAGATCAACCGCCTCAAGGCGAAGTTCTACGGCGACCGGGAGCGCATCGCGGAGGAGCAGACCGCGCTGTACAGGCAGGTCGGCTATAACCCCTTCGCCAACTCCATCCCGCTGCTGATCCAGCTACTGCTGCTGGCGGCGGTGGTCTACATCATCAAGCAGCCGCTGACGCACGTCCTGCGGCTGGACGGGAGTACAATCCGGGCACTGGCGGACGCCCCCGGCGTCACCGCCTATGCCGGGGTGGACGTTTCCAGCTATCAAGGTGTCGTGGACTGGCCCGCCGTGAAGGCCGCCGGAGCGGACTTCGCCATGCTGCGGGTGGGCTTCCGGGGCTACGGCACCGGGGCTTTGGTGGAGGATAACGCCTTCGCCCAGAACGCCGCCGACGCCGCCAATGCGGGGCTGACGGTGGGCGTTTACTTCTACTCTCAGGCCGTCACGGAGGAGGAAGCCGCCGAGGAAGCCCGGTTCGTGGTGGAGCGGCTCCGGGGGACGACCGTCAGCGGCCCCATTGCCTACGATCTGGAATTTTACACGGCGGACGAGGCCCGAACCGACGATCTCACCGGCGAACAGGCCACCCAGAACGCCCTCGCCTTCTGCGACGTGATCCGTCAGGCGGGCTACGAGCCGGTGGTCTATATGAACCTCCACTGGGCCGGAAGTATGTACGGCATGAAGGAGCTGGCGCACCTGCCGGTCTGGCTGGCCAGCTACGGCCCCGTCCCGGCGCTGGACCGGGGCGTGACCCTCTGGCAGTACAGCGAGAGCGGCGTTGTGGACGGCATCGAGGGTCCTGTGGATCTGGACCTGTGGTTCACCAAGGAATAGCGCCCCTCAACGCCCCGCGAAAAAAGACGATTTTCATGCGCCGCCCCGCAGCGGCCCCTAAAAAGATCAATGACCAAGGAGGTCCCCTATGCGGCTTTCTATCAAAACCTGCACATTGGATATGCCCTTTGCGGCCATGCTGGATTTCTGCGTGGCGCAGGGCGTTCAGGCCGTGGAGATCGGCACCGGCAACTGGTCCGGCGCGCCCCACATCGACTTGGACGAACTGCTTGGCTCCGAAACGGCCCGGCAGCGCTGGATGGACCAGCTTCGCCGCCGGGATATCGCCCTGTGCGCCCTGAACTGCTCCGGCAACCCCCTCGCCTTCCAGAAGGACTGGGAGGTGACGGAGAAAACCTTCCGTCTGGCGAAGCTGCTGGGCGTGGAGAAGATCGTGATGATGAGCGGCCTGCCCGCCGGCTGTCCCGGCGACAAGACCCCCGTTTGGATCACCACCAGTTGGCCGCCGGAGACCCAGAACATTCTGGACTACCAGTGGAACGAGGTGGCCATCCCCAAGTGGAAGGAACTGGTCCGCATGGCGGAGGACTGCGGCATCCGTCAGATCGCGCTGGAAAACCACGGGATGCAGTTGGTATACAACCCGGAGACCCTGTTCCGCCTGCGGGAAGCCGTTGGCCCCATGGTGGGCATGAATCTGGACCCCTCCCACCTGTTCTGGATGGGCGGCGACCCCATCGAGGCCGCCCGGGTGCTGGGTGAGCAGGGCGCTCTCTACCACGTCCACGGCAAGGACTCCCGCCCGGAGCGGCGGATGTCCGGGCCAAACGGTCTTTTGGACACGAAGCCCATCGACCAGTTCCGCACGCGTTCGTGGAATTACGTGGCTGTGGGCTGCGGCCACGGCTCCCAGTGGTGGAAGGAGTTTTTCTCCACCGTGCGGATGGCGGGCTACGACGGCGACGTATCTCTGGAAATGGAGGACCTGACCATGCCCATGCTGGAGGGCCACCTGACCTCCCTCCGGGTATTGAAAGAGGCACTGGTGCTGTAACACTCCTTGCTAAGGTTGACGCTCCCCACGGCTAAAGCCGTGGGGAGCGTTGGTTCGCTCAACGATATCTAATGCAATCCCCGGAAGCCTTTTTACGGAGGAACAAGGTGCGGCTTATATCCCTAAGCCTAAAGGCAGGATATTATGCCACGTGCGATAATATTTATTTTCAGATGGGATAAAGAATATTGAAAAACACCCAAAAAAATTGCTATAATATTCACAACTCATTTTAAATGTATGGGAGTACAGCTTTCTCATGTTTGCGCCCATTTTGGTGTTGAGCGCGTGTCCGTTTGGCATCTGCCGCTTAACCCATGATGAGGAGTATGTTGCCCAAGGCGAGGTGATTGGATGAAATGGCTGCAGCAAAAATGGTACGATGTATCGATTCGCACAAAAAGTATGTTGCTGATGGGCATAATGCTTGCGGTCACTTGGGTTTTGGTGGCGTTGGTAATGATTCAACTTCATACGTTCAGCGAAAGATCTTCCGTTATTATGGATGAATATATGGATATTACTGGCTTCATGGACACGTTTTCTGCCGAAAATGCATCTTTGGAAGCGTATATGAGGCCCATACAACCCATAGACGCAAAGGAGGACTATCTGGCGGCAATCCAGATGACGAACCGCTGTCTGGAGGAACTGTGCCCCGACTTGCAAGCAGACCGGCGGGAAGAATACGCACTCAAGCGGGCCATCCGCAACGCAATGTCCTACTACCGGGAATCACAACATGTTTTGCTGGATGCCGAAAAGCCGTCAGAGATGATTGAGCATTATCTTCTCTTGAAAACGCAGTCTTTTTATATAGATGGTTACACCAGGGACCTCCTCCACAGCCAAATGGTACAAGGCGGCATGCAGTGGCAGGAAATTGATCGGATAAACGCCCGCAGCAGCAAGCAGTTTGTGGCGTTTTTGATCGTCGCTACAGTTCTGATGGGGTTGACGCTGGTCGTGTTTAAACGAAGCATTCTGGCCCCCTTGGCCGCACTGGGACAGGCAGCGGATGCCATTAGCGCTGGTCACTATGAAGCTCCGCCCGTAGTTGTCCGCGGTGATGACGAGCTGGGGCGAACCGCAAAGTCCTTCAATCTGATGCAAGCGGAGATCCGACACACGATATGGGCTCTTGAAAAGCAGTCGGAGATGGAAAAGCATCTGCTGGAAAAAGAGGTGGAGGCGGCGCAGATGCAGAAAAAACTGCAGGAGGGCCGCTTCGCCCAGCTTCAAAGCCAGATCAATCCTCACTTCCTGTTCAACACCCTCAGCACCATTGCCGCGCTGGCGCACGAAGAACAGGCACCACTGTCAGAGGATCTGATTCTGCGTCTGTCTAATTTTTTCCGATATTCGCTGGAAAGCGATGAGAAGATCGTTGCATTGGGGCGGGAAATCGGGCTTCTGCGGGATTATATGGAACTGCAGGAGACACGATACGGCGACCGCATTACTATGGAAGTCCATGCTGATCCTGCGCTTTCTGATGTTCCCGTTCCGAAATTTATCCTCCAGCCGTTGGTGGAAAACGCAATCATTCACGGGCTGAAGGAATGCGGTGGATTGGTGCGTGTCCGCACGTTCCGGGGGCGTCGGGGAATTACGATTATGGTCACTGACAACGGCTGCGGTTTCTGTCCGCAGCAGAGCGGCGGAACCACCGCGCATCACTCTGTAGGACTGGATAATATTCGGGAACGGATGGAACTCAGCGGCGGCAAAATGGATGTATTCAGCCGTCCCGGTCTGGGGACCTGTGTAAGATTGATTGTAGGGGAGGAATTGCATGTTCAAGGTGCTGGTGGCTGAGGATGAACCCAAAAGTCGGGGGGCGCTGATCTCCCGGCTCAGGGGGATCTTAGGTGATGCCGCACTGATTGAGGCGGCATCGGATGGAAATGACGCAGTGGACAAGGCTCTTCGCGTACAGCCGGACGTAATATTTATGGACATTGAAATGCCCGGAAAAAATGGGTTGGAAGCCGCAGCGGTCATTAAAAAGCAAATCCAGACGGTCCACATCATTTTCCTTACCGCCTATGATCGGTTTGATTATGCAGTGGGGGCGATTCGTTCCGGTGGCGAGGACTATATTCTAAAACCGGTTGGCGAGGTGGAACTGCGGGAAAGTCTCCAAAAGTTTTTTGACCTTCAGACCTGCGTTGTGCCGAAGACATCTCCCTTTGAGTCGGAGCTGGCTGTATGGGTGCAGCGCCATTATGCAGAGGATATGGCATTGGAAGACGCAGCCGCAAGCATGGGAATGAGTCCGTTTTATTTTTCGAGGCAAGTAAAGGCGGTTACCGGAAAGACCTTTTTGGATTATCTGACGTCTTACCGCATCGAAAAGGCCAAGAAGCGCTTAACTTCTACAGACCTCTCCGTCAGCGACATAGGACATTCCGTTGGATATGCCGATTCCAATTATTTCACAAAGGCATTTAAAAAAGTGGTAGGATGTACACCGACGGCTTATCGAAACACGGTTGTATCATCCACGGAATAAAGACACAACAGCAGGCGGCTTGCCTGCTGTTGTTAATTTTGCACAATTTTAACAAATATTCTTTGGATGTTGGCAAAAAAATAACGGCTAAACCGCAAGAGTTTACGATTTCTTAATATTTTGTTCTCAGATACAATCAAATTATAGAAGTGATCCTGATTAGGATCATAAAAAGTTTGATAGGAGAAAAGAAGATGAAAAAGTTTGTTACCTCCCTTCTGGCGATGGTCATGCTGCTGAGCCTGTGCACCGGCTGCGGTGGGCAGAAGGACAGCTCTTCCACTGGCGACACTGCTTCTGCAGGTACCCCTTCCGCTGAGACTGTGGTTCTGCGTCTGGCCAACAGCCACAACGCTGAGCACATCACCAGCCAGGCCTGCCAGATGTTCGCTGATCTGGTAAACGAAAAGACTGATGGCCGCATCACCATCGAGTGCCACTTTGCCGGTGAACTGGGCGACGAGCGCTCCACCATCGAGCAGTGCCAGTTCGGCGGTCTGGACTTCACCCGTGTTTCTTCCGGTGCCTCTGCTGAGTTCGCTCCTCTGATGAACGCTCTGCAGATGCCCTATGAGTACACCAGCGTGGATCACCTCTTTGAGGTTCTGGACGGCGAGATCGGTCAGGAAGTCTTTGAGACTTTCAAGGACAACAACCTGGTGGGTATCACCTATCTGCATCCCGGTTCCAGAAACTTCTTCAACTCCAAGAAGGAGATCCACACCCCCGCCGATCTGGCCGGCATGAAGATCCGTGTGTCCGAGTCCGACCTGATGCTGACCCTGATGGACTGCCTGGGTGCTGCCGGCGTGGGTCTGCCCTTTAACGACACTTACTCTTCCATTCAGACCAACGTTGTGGATGGCGCTGAGAACAACATGACTTCTTACATCGAGATGTCTTTCTGGGAGGTTGCTCCCTACTGGACCTATGACGGCCATTCCTATATGCCTGACATGATCCTGGCTTCCAAGCAGACCATGGATAAGCTGTCTGCTGAGGATCAGCAAATCATCTTCGACTGTGCCAAGGAAGCCGAGGTCTGGCATCGTGAGGCTTGGGAGGAGTCCGAAGCCAAGAACGCCAAGATCGCTGAAGAGAAGGGTTGCACCCTCACCACTCTGACCGATGAAGAGGTCAAGCTGTTCCAGGATGCTGTTGCACCTATGTATGATACCTTCCTGAATGCTGATCAGAAGGCCATTGTGGAGCGCGTTCAGGCTCTGGGCTGATCTATGCTGGTAAAGGGCGGCCCATCCGGGCCGTCCTTTCAATTTGCGAATTACTAGAAAGGAGTCTGCACTATGCGTATTCTGCAGAAAGCCAGCCGTTTTCTGTTCAAGGCACTGGAATGGTTCGCCATTATTTGCATGGTAGTCCTGACCGTCATCGTTTTCACGGATGTAATCCTGCGTTATATCTTCAAGCAGGGCTTTCCTTGGACCCAGGAGGTTGCCACGCTGATGCTGGTATGGTTCAGCCTGATCGGCATGGCCATCGGTGTTCTGGAAAGAATCCACATCAGCATTGAAATGTTTACGTCTAAACTGCCCGCGAAGGTCATTCGGGTGCTGGAAAGCATTGACCATATTCTGATTGCTGTATTCGGCGGGGCTATGGTGTACTATGGTCTGCTCATTATGAACATGACCAAAATGTCCACCCTGCCGGCTACGAAAATGCCCAGCTCCGTACTTTATGTGATTCTGCCCCTGTCCGGTCTTCTGGTGCTGCTGAATGCTATTTTGGTTGCGGCAGGCCAGGATAAGAAGATTTTTGAGAAAGATAGCGAAACCGCAAAGGAGGATGACCATGCCTGATACAACCATTGCCATTGCCATCATGCTGGGGTCCTTCGTCCTGCTGCTGATGGCGCGGATGCCCATTTCTTTCACGCTGGGCATCTCCTCTGTTCTGACGGCGCTGTTTCTGAACATCCCTCTAGCTACACTGTTTCAGCGAATGGTCAGCGGTGTTCAGTCCTTCTCCCTGCTGGCGATCCCCTTCTTTATTCTGGCCGGTGAGATCATGGGACAAGGCGGCATTTCTCGTCGACTCATTACTCTGGCAAACGCATGCGTCGGATGGATGCGAGGCGGTTTGGCGCAGGTGAATATCCTGGCCTCCATGTTCTTTGGCGGTATTTCCGGTTCCGCCGTGGCGGATACGTCCTCCATCGGCTCCATTCTCATCCCCATGATGACGGATTCCGGCTATGATAAGGACTTTTCTGTGGCGGTCACGGTCACCTCTTCCTGCCAGGGTGTTATGATCCCGCCTTCCCATAACATGATCCTGTTTGCTATGGCGGCAGGCGGCGGCGTATCCATCGGCCAGCTGTTCATGGGCGGCCTGATACCCGGCATCCTGTTGGGCGTGGCTCTGATGATCATGACCGCCATTATTGCACGGAAGCGCAACTATCCCAAGGGCCGGGTCATGTCTCTGAAGGAGATCTGGAAGGCCACCAAAGATGCTCTGCTGGGCCTGATGACCTGCATCATCATCGTGGGCGGCGTGATCCTCGGTTGGTTTACTGCCACGGAATCCGCTGCTGTGGCCGTGGTGTATGCATTCATTGTCACGTTCTTTGTCTATCGTGAAATCCCGCTGCGGCAGTTTGGTGACATCCTGCGGAAGTCCCTGCGGACCATTGCCATGGTCATGGCTCTAATCTCCACAGCCTCTATGTTCGGCTGGCTGCTGGCCTATCTGAAGGTGCCCACCATGGTCACAAATCTGCTTTTAGGTGTTTCCGACAACAAAGTGGTCATTCTGTTGCTCATCAACGTCATGTGCCTGATTCTGGGCTGCATCATGGATATGGGTCCCCTGATCCTGATCCTGACGCCGATCCTGCTGCCCGTGGCTACGCAGTTGGGCATGGCGCCGATCCAGTTTGGCGCAATGCTGATTTTGAATCTGGCCATCGGTCTCTGCACGCCTCCCGTGGGTGCCGCTCTATTTGCCGGCTGCTCCATCGGCCGCATCAAAATTGAAGATGCCACAAAGGCTTGCCTGCCGTTCTATGCTATGATGATTCTGGTGCTGATGCTGGTTACATTCTGGCAGCCTCTGTCCATGTTTGTTCCTCAGCTCATGATGAAGTAATCGCTCCGATGCGATTTTTATAAAATCGAAAAGGTATGCGTGTTCGAGGCCCCCGCTCTCTTCTGTTCTATGGCAGAAGAGAGCGGGGGCTGTTTTGTCAGCCAGTAAGGAGTTTCAATGGCGACGAGTATGTTTTAAATGAGGGAGACTGTATTTACATTGATGCCAACACGGATCACAGCTATCACAAACTGGGTGACGAGGAGTGCGTCAGCGTTTGGGTCTATGCGTCCCCCCACGCCACGCCCACAGCAGATTCCTTTGTTCTCTGATAGCATTTGCCGCATGAGTCGGTCTCTGTAAATTCCCCCAATAAAAGTCATAGGAGGCGTGTCTGTTGACACGCCTCCTACATTCTTATATTTTTTGTTTTTCCGGTCATTTCACCGTGCAGGCTGATGGGAAAATGTCCCGTACAGGGGAAATTTCCCCCCTCTATTGCTGTAATGTTGTTCCGCTTTACAGCAAGCCCTGCAGGAAGATCACAACGATCAGCGCCGGCAGAATGAACTGGAAATAGGGCTTCAGCCACTTGGCGAACTTCAGGCCCTTGCCCTTGTTGGCCTCCGCCACATACTTGTCGAAGCCCCATCCCCACTTGCTGACGCAGAACAGCAGGTACACCAGAGAGCCGATGGGCAGCAGCAGGTTGCTCACGAGGAAGTCCTCGCTGTCCAGCACGTCCTTGCCCAGAATGGGGTGGAAATCGCTCCAGATGTTGTAGCCAAACACGCAGGGCAGGCTCAGGAGGGCCAGCAGTACGCCGTTGATGAGCACGGCCTTCTTGCGGCTGATGCCGAAGGTGTCCATGCAGACGGCCAGAATGTTCTCAAACACCGCCAGCACCGTGGAGAAGCTGGCGAACACCATGAACAGGAAGAACAGCGTGCCCCAGAAGCGGCCGCCGGACATGTTCACGAACAGAGGCGGCAGGGTCTGAAAGATCAGCGCGGGGCCTTCACCGGGCGCAACGCCGAAGGTGAAGCAGGCAGGGAAAATGATGGCGCCCGCCATAAGGGCCACGAAGGTATCCAGAATGCAGATCCGCACGGCCTCGCCGGGGAGGGTCTGCTCGTCGCTCATGTAGCTGCCGAAGATCTCCATGGCGCCGATGCCCAGAGACAGGGTGAAGAACGCCTGATTCATCGCGTCGGTGATGAGGCTGCCGAGACCGTGCTCCCGGATGGTGTCCACGGAGGGCAGCAGGTAGAACTTCATGCCCTCCGCTGCGCCGGAGAGGGTCAGGCTGTGGACCGCCAGCACCACGATCAGTGCCAGCAGGCAGATCATCATGACCTTGGTCACCCGCTCCAGGCCCTTCTGAAGGCCGAAGCTGCACACGATCAGGCCGGTGACCACCACCAGCTCCGTGAAGATGACCATGGAGCCGGGGCTGCCCAGCATGGTGCCGAACATCCCGGAGATCTCATCGCCGGTCATACCGGCGTGGAAGCCGCCGGTGAGGAATTTGCCGAAGTAGTTCACCATCCAGCCGGTGACGGTGGTGTAATACATCATCAGCAGATAGCAGCCCGCCAGACAGAACCAGCCGTGGATGTGCCACTTGGCGCCGGGCTTTTCCAGATTCTTGTAGGCCAGCACGGCGCTCTTGCGGCCGCCGCGGCCCACCGCCAGCTCCATGGTCATCACGGGGACGCCCAGCAGCAGCAGGCACACCAGATAGAACAGGACGAAGTAGCCGCCGCCGTTCTTGCCGGTGATATAGGGGAAGCGCCACACGTTGCCGATACCGATG
>ERZ779840.3796-NODE-3796-length-11610-cov-3.819126_pt1 | contig 11610 bp, 7 predicted proteins | sample MGYA00511561_ERZ779840 | MGnify/ENA primary metagenome ERZ779840 (study PRJEB29588, sample SAMEA2162036) | human gut metagenome | biome: human gut; feature: human-associated habitat; material: faeces | place: Denmark | collected 2008/2010 ...
CGGGCATTGCCGTCGCCAGCATCGAGGCCATGGGCCGCGGCCAGAGCTGCGCGGAAAAGATCGTACTGCCGGTCACATTGCTGCCGAGGGAGAGCACAGGAGGCGTATCATGTCAAAATTTATAAGGGAACTGGGCAAAATTGCTGTGCCGGTCACACTGCAAAGTATGCTGCAGGCGTCGTTTTCTATCGTGGACCAAATCATAATTGGCCAGCTGGGGGCAGTCAGCATCGCGGCTGTGGGGCTGGGCGGCAACTATTCGATGATTTTCAATGTAGTCAGCGGCTCGGTGGGCACGGTGGCGGGCATTCTCATTGCCCAATTTCTCGGCGCAGGGGATAAAAAAGAGGCGTGGAGCAGCCTGACGCTGAGCACCGTGATAAGCCTGTGCCTGGCGGGGGTGTTCCTGGGCGTCTCGCTGGGGGCGACGGCGCAGATTCTGGGGTTGTACACAAAGGATGCTGCCATCATCGCCGAGGGATGCGTCTACTTTAAAATTATCGCGTTCTCCTTCGCGCCGATGGGCCTTTCCACGGTCTTGTCTGCCTGGCTGCGCTGCAGGGGGCACGCGAACATTCCCTTCGCGGCCAGCATCGGCGCGGTGCTTTCTAACGTGGTGCTGAACTATGTGCTGATTTTCGGCAAGCTGGGCCTGCCCGCCTGCGGGGTGCGCGGGGCGGCGATTGCCACGCTGGTGTCGCAGCTGGTAAATCTGGCGCTCATCGCGGCGGGATTCCTACACTGCCTGCGGCAGGACGGCGAGCGGGTGCAGCCTTCGCTGCATTTTACCAAAATCACCCGGCGGGACTATCTGGGCATGATCACGCCGATTCTGGTCAGCCAGTTTTTGTGGAGCCTGGGCCAGAACGTGGAATCCGCCGTGTATGGACACCTGGGCACGCAGAATCTGGCGGCCTACACGCTGACCTGCCCGATACAAAGCCTCATCGTCGGGGCGCTCAGCGGACTTTCCGCGGCGGCGGGCGTGCTGATCGGCAAACGGCTGGGCCGCAAGGAGTACGACGCAGCCTACGGCGACGCCAAGAAGATCATGACCACCGGGCTGGTGGGCGCGGCGGTGGTTTCATCACTGCTGGTCGGGCTGGCCGGGCAGTACGTGGGGCTGTACCGCGTGGAAGACGAAGTCCGCACCCTGGGCCACATGCTGCTGGTGGTGTTTGCGATGTATGCGCCCATTAAAGTGGAAAACATGATTTTGGGCGGCGGCATCCTGAAAAGCGGCGGCAACACCCGGATGGTCATGATCATCGACATAGCTGGCACCTGGGGCATCGGCATTCCGCTGTGCTTTTTTGCGGCCTATGTACTGCACTGGGGCATTGTGGGCGTGTACACGCTGCTGACGGCGGAGGAACTGTTCCGCCTTGTGGTGTCGCTGGTGGTGTTCCGTAAGAGAAAGTGGATGGTGAGCTTGGCGTAAAAAGAAAAAACGCCAAAATATCCCTAGTATCGTAATAGTTCCGGTACTTATACAAAGCCCTCCAAAAGTCATACTTTTGCGCAACAAAGTATGACTTTTGCTTTTTTTTGCTGTGCGTTCTGCCCGATGTTGTGTGCACGCAGGCAAAACATTTACCCTTTTCGCTGAACTTTTCACAAAAATTTAAAAATTATTGCAAACGGTTTGTAAAGCGTCTACAATGGGTCATGCAAGGTTACAAAATGCGTTGATTTCCGGCACGTTCCGACAAAATGAAACGCATTTTTGCTATTTATGCACACACAACAGGGAGGAACAACACACATGAAGAAATTGATGGGTATTCTGCTGGCCACCTCTATGGTGTTCAGCCTGGCTGCCTGTGGTTCCACTGCAGACACCGCTGCCAGCACTGCCACTGCCTCTGCCGCTACTGCTGAGGGCAGCAGTGACAACCAGGCCCCCGACGTCAAGGTCGGTGCCATCATCCTGGGCGATGAGACCGAAGGTTACAGCGCCGCGCACATCAACGGCATCAAGGAAGCCGCTGCCGAGCTGGGCATGAGCGACGACCAGATCGTCTGGAAGTACAAGATCGCTGAGGGCGGCGTCACCGCCGACGCAGCCGAGGACCTTGTCGGCCAGGGCTGCAACCTGATCATCTCCAACTCCTACGGCCATCAGACCTACATGGAGGAGGAAGCCGAGAAGTACCCTGATATCAACTTCGTGGCTATGACCGGCGACTTCGCCGCCATCTCCGGCCTTGACAACTTCTACAACGCCTTCACCGCCGTTTACCAGAGCCGCTACGTCTCCGGTGTCGTCGCCGGCATGAAGGTCAAAGACCTGGTCGAGTCCGGCACGCTGACCCCCGAGACCCAGCCCGACAGCTTCACCGCTGACGGCAAGGTCAAGATCGGCTACGTGGGCGCTTACAACTACGCCGAGGTCGTCTCCGGCTACACCGCCTTCTTCCTGGGCGTCCAGAGCGTTTACCCCGATGTCCAGATGGAAGTCATGTACACCAACTCCTGGTTCGACATCGACAAGGAGGGCGCTGCCGCCGAGGCCCTGATCGCCAACGGTGCGGTCATCATCGGCCAGCACGCTGACTCCACCGGTGCCCCCGCTGCCACCCAGAAGCTGAAAGACTCCGGCAAGATCTGCTACTCCATCGGCTACAACATCGATATGCTTGCCACCGCCCCCACCGCTGCCCTGACCTCCGCGACGAACGTCTGGAAGGTCTACTACAAGGAGCTGTTCGAGGGTGCGCAGGCCGGCAGCATCCCGCAGGACTGGTGCAAGGGCTATGAGGATGGCGCTGTCGCCATCACCGACCTTGGCCCCGAAGTTGCCGACGGCACCGCCGAGAAGGTCGCCGAGGTTGAGGCTGCGCTGAAGGACGGCAGCCTGCATGTCTTCGACACCAGCAAGTTCACCGTCGACGGCGCGGAGGTCACCACCGCCCCCATCGACCTGACCTACTACGATTTCAGCACCGGCAGCCCGGTTGCCGTGTACCAGGGTGAGACCAAGGAGGCTATCTCCGACGGTTACTTCCACGAGGGCGAGCTGCGCGCAGCCCCGACCTTCTCCCTGCGCATCGACGGCATCATTGAGGATGCTGACCCTGTCGCCTGATTCTGATTGAGTCATCAAGGGAAGACTGCGGTAGAAACGCAGCCTTCCCTTTTGGTGGTTATATCTGTCGTTGCAAATCGGGCCGTAGGGGCGCATTCCATATGCGCCCGTGCAGCTTACGGCAGGTACCGCGGGCGGATATAGAATCCGCCCCTACGAAGATGTAGGGGTCGGCCTCCACGATGCCCCGAACCGTTGGCCGCACCACAATCACAAAATTGTTCCTGCCTTGATTTTTTGAATCCCTGTAGGGGCGAGGCATGCCTCGCCCGCAGCGTGACCGCGATTGCCCGCTTATGGGTGGCCGCGCAAGGCTGCGGGCCGGGCATGCCCGGCCCCTACCTACTTGACTCTTGAAAGGAGCCTGCATAATGGCGCAGAACGAATATGCTGTGCGCTTGGAGCACGTTACCAAAACCTTCGGCCCGGTCGTGGCCAACAAGGATGTCTCCCTGGGCGTGCGCCGCGGTGAAATTCTGGCCCTGCTGGGTGAAAACGGCAGCGGCAAGACCACGCTGATGAATATGATCGCCGGTATCTACTTCCCCGATGAGGGCGAAATCTACGTCGGAGACAAGGCCGTGACCATCCGCTCCCCGCGTGACGCGCTGGATCTGGGCATCGGTATGATCCACCAGCACTTTAAGCTCGTGGATGTGTTCTCCGCCACCGAAAATATCGCCCTGTCCATGGGCGGCGGCGAAAAATTCGACCTGAAAAAAGTCCACGACAAGGCCCGCGCCATCTGCGAAAAATATGAGTTCAACCTCGACCTTGACCAGAAGGTCTACGAGATGAGCGTCAGCCAGAAGCAGACGCTGGAGATCGTCAAGGTGCTCTACCGCGGCGCGGATATCCTGATTCTGGACGAACCCACGGCGGTTCTGACCCCGCAGGAGACCGAGAAGCTGTTCAGCGTCATCCGCAACATGAAGGCCGACGGCAAGGCGGTCATCATCATCACCCACAAGCTGCACGAGGTCTTGTCCATCAGTGACCGTGTCGCCATCCTGCGCAAGGGCGAGTATGTCGGCGACATCGCCACAAAGGACGCCGACGAGGCCAAGCTGACCGAGATGATGGTCGGCGAAAAGGTCGAGCTGAACATTGAACGCCCCGAGCCGGTCAACCCGGTCAAGCGGCTGGACATTGAACATCTGACCGTCCGCAGCGCCGAGGGCATCACCGTGCTGGACGATGCGTCCTTCCCGGTCTACGGCGGCGAAATCCTCGGCATTGCGGGCATCTCCGGCAACGGCCAGAAGGAATTACTGGAAGCCATCGCCGGTTTGCAGCAGACCGATCCCCATTCCAGCGTCGTCTATTATCCTGACGATGATCGCGATTCCACGGCGGAACAACTCATCGGCAAATCCCCGAAGGATATCCGCGATATGGGCGTTCATCTCTCCTTCGTGCCGGAGGATCGTCTGGGCATGGGGCTGGTCGGCTCCATGGGCATGATTGACAACATGATGCTCAAGAGCTACGGTCAGGGACATTCCCCCATCGCCGACCGCCGCGCACCGCGCCACTTGGCCGAAGAAATCAAGGATTCGCTCGGTGTGGTTACGCCGTCGGTCACCACGCCCGTTTCCCGCCTCTCCGGCGGCAATGTCCAGAAGGTGCTCGTCGGCCGCGAGATTGCGGCGAGCCCGTCCGTGCTGATGACCGCTTACGCCGTTCGTGGCCTCGACATCAACACGAGCTACACCATCTATCATCTGCTCAATGAACAGAAAAAGAAGGGCGTCGCCATCATCTATGTCGGCGAGGATCTGGACGTACTGATCGACCTGTGCGACCGCGTGCTCGTGCTCTGCGGCGGCAAAAACAACGGTATTGTGGAAGGGCGCAAGACCAATAAGGAAGAAATCGGCTTGATGATGACCAAACTCCGCGAGCCGCAGGAAAAAGGAGGCGTCGCCTGATGCAAAGCAAAACCATGCATGAGCCGTTTGTTCGCGTCGTCAAGCGCGGTGAAATGCCCATGAAAAAGAAGGTGTTCGTTCGCCTCGCCGCCGTCGCGCTCGCCTTGGTGGCGGATGCGCTGTTCATCTTCTTTGTGACCGGGCTGAACCCGATTGACGTTTACAAGGCGATGATTCAGGGCACGTTCAGCACGTCCATGCGCTTTTCATGGGCGATGCGCGACCTCGCCTCTCTCCTGCTGATCGGCATCGCGCTGGCTCCGGCCTTCAAAATGCGTTTCTGGAACACGGGTGCGGAGGGGCAGGTTCTGATGGGGGCGCTGGCCACCGCCGCCGTGATGGTCTATTACGGCGGAAAAGTCCCGAATGCGCTGCTGTATACGGCGATGCTCGTCGCCAGCGTTCTGGCTGGCGCGCTGTGGGGTTTCATCCCCGCGTGGTTCAAAGCACACTTCTCCACAAACGAAACCCTCTTCACGCTGATGATGAATTACGTCGCAATTCAAATTGTCGCCTGCTGCGTCAACATCTGGCGCGGTCAAGCTTCCAGCTTGGGCAAGCTGAACATGAAATCCAAGGCCGGCTGGTTCCCGCAGATCATGGGTCAGCGTTATACCATCAATTTGATCGTCGTCGTCGCGCTGACAATCATCATGTATTGCTATCTGCGCTATTCCAAACAGGGCTATGAAATTTCCGTCGTCGGCGAGAGCGAAAACACCGCGCGTTACGCGGGCATTAACGTCGGCAAGGTGATTATCCGCACCATGATCCTCTCCGGCGCGCTGTGCGGCCTGACAGGCTTTTTGATTGTCGGAGGGCGCGATCAGGCGATTTCCACCGGCACAGCGGGCGGAAACGGCTTCACCGCCATCATTGTCGCATGGCTGGCTAAATTCAACACGTTTACGATGGCGCTGATTTCCTTCCTGCTGATCTTTCTTGAAAAGGGCGCGGCGGAAATCGCCTCCGCATACAACCTCAACGACTTTGCCAGCGATATCATCGCGGGCGTTATCCTCTTCTTCATCCTCGGCAGCGAGTTTTTCATCAACTACAAGGCGATTTTCCGCGGCCACGCGGGCAAGGAGGTTTGCTGATGGATACGCTTATCGCATGGATCATGCGCGCCATTCCCTTCGGCACCATCATCATGTACGGCGCAATGGGTGAAATTGTCACCGAAAAATGCGGCAACCTGAACCTCGGCGTGCCGGGCATCATGTATCTGGGCGGATTCGCCGGTTTCGCAAGCGCTTATCTGTATGAGAACACCGCCGCCAATCCGAACATGGCGCTCTGCGTCGTGATTTCGCTGCTCTGCGCCTTCGCCGCGTCGATGCTGGGCGGCCTGATTTACAGCTTTTTGACCATCAGCCTGCGCGCCAATCAAAACGTGACCGGCCTTGCGCTGACCACGTTTGGCATGGGCGTGGCAAACTTTTTCGGCGTATACATTCTCAACGGAAGCACCGCCACGCAGAGCATGGTCTACAAAACCTTTCAGACCAAGCTGCCCGTGCTTCCCGGTTTGGGCATTGTCGGCCAAACGATCTTCAACTACGGTTTCATGGTCTACGCCGCCATCATTCTGGCCGTCATCCTGCATCGAATCCTGAATCATACGCGAATCGGCCTGAATCTGCGCGCAGTTGGCGAAAACCCCGCGACTGCGGATGCCGCCGGTATCAGCGTCACAAAGTACAAATATCTGGCCACCTGCCTCGGTGCGGGCATTTCCGGCCTCGGCGGCCTTTATTATGTGCTGGATTACAATCAGGGCATTTGGGCAACCACCACGCAGATTGAAGCGCTCGGCTGGCTGGCCGTCGCGTTGGTCATCTTCACGACCTGGAAGCCGCTCAACGCCATCTGGGGTTCTTACCTGTTCGGTCTGCTCTATTGGCTCTATCAATTTTTGCCGACGCTGCTGCACATCTCCGTGCCCGGCTATGTGACCGACCTCATTCAGATGGTTCCCTATCTGGTGACCATCGTTGTTCTGGTCGTCACCTCACTGCGCAAGAAGCGCGAAAACCAGCCTCCGGCAAGCCTGGGTCTTGCGTATTTCCGCGAGGAGCGCTGATTTCTCCCCCCTTTAATTAAAAAAAGCAGCCGCAGCACGGATGATTCTCCGTTTGCTGCGGCTGCTTCGCTATCTTCAGCCTATTCCGTAAAAGCGTCTGCCGTTTTCCCGCGTAATATCGCAGAGCTGCTGCGCATCCATCTGCCGAAGCGCTGCAATCAGGCGGCAGATATGCCCCACGTTCAGCGGTTCGTTGCGGTGCCCCCGAACGGGTTCCGGCGCCAGATACGGGCTGTCCGTTTCGATCATCAGGCGATCCAGCGGCACGTTTTTTGCAACCTCCTGCAAGTTGACCGATTTCTTAAACGTCACCGGCCCTGCAAAAGAAATCATACAATCAAGCGACAGGTAGATCTTTGCGCTCTCCCAACTGGCCGAGCAGCAATGGACGACGCAATGCGGCAGCCTATCCCTGTGCGCGCGCAGAATTTCGATGGTGTCGCCGTGCGCGTCGCGGATATGCAGGATGACCGGCTTTTTCAGTTCATACGCCAGATCAAGCTGGCGCTCAAACACGGTCTTTTGAATCTCTCTCGGCGAAAGATCGTAGTAATAATCCAGCCCGATCTCCCCCAGCGCCTTCACCTTTTTCTCCTGCGTCAGCCAACGGGTTAGCTGCGGAATATCCGCCTCGGTGAAATCCTTTGCGTCGTGCGGATGTACGCCGACCGCCGCATAGATATTCTCATTTTCATTGGCCAGCGCCACGCTCTGCGCGCTTGAAGCCATATCCGCGCCCACGCACATGCAGAGCATCCCGACTTCACGCATGCGCGCAAGCACCTGCTCGCGATCCTCATTGAAGCGTTCGTCCGTAGGATGGGCATGCGTATCGAACAGGCCGATCAGTTCCTCTGTCATTATTCTTCTCCATTCAAAAGACGCGCCGACTCGCAGGAGCCGACGCGCTTTTATGATTCATCAGCCGATTTCGCAGCCGTCTTCCATATCGGAATCAACCGTCAGCAGGCTCAGCTTGCTGTCGTCCGCGTTCGCGGCACACAGCAGCATGCCGTGGGATTCCACGCCGCGGATCTTGCGCGGCGCGAGGTTCGCCAGCAGCACAACCTTCTTGCCCACCATCTCTTCCGGCGTGTAGAACTTGGCGATGCCCGAAACGACGACGCGCTCCGTATCGCCCACCTTGAGCGTAGACATGAGCAGTTTGTCGGCCTTCGGAACCTTTTCGCACTTGAGCACCTTCGCGACGACCAGTTGAACCTTTTCAAAATCCTCAAACTGAATCAAATCGCGCTGCGTGAAGACCGTCTTCTCCTCGTCGGCCGGCGCGGGAAGCTCATTCTGCTTCGCGTCCTTCTCCGCCATTTCCTTGGCATGGTCAAGCGCCGCCTGCTTTTCCGCCTCCAGCAGCTCCAGCTCCTTGGCCACGTCAATGCGCGGGAAGAGCGCCTCGCCCTTGTGCACCTTGCTACCCGGCACAACGCCGCCGAACACCTTGACGGATGCCCATGTTTTCAGCGCCTCGTCGGTCACGCCGATCTGCGCAAAGATGCGCTCCGGCGTGCGCGGCATGGTCGGCGCGATGAGCACCGCCACGATGCGCGCGCATTCCAGCAACACATAGAGCACCGTGCCCAGCCGAGGACGATCCGCCTCGTTCTTGGCCAGCACCCACGGCGTCGTCAGATCAATATAGCGGTTGCACTCGCCGATGAGCTTCCAGATTTCGGTCAGCGCGTTGCTGAATTGCAGCGCGTTCATGCTCTTCTCAACGTTCACCCACAGCCCCTGCGCCTGCTCGATCAGCTTGTGATCCAGCTCGGTATACTCGGCGGGCGCGGGCACCACGCCGTCAAAATACTTCTCGATCATTGCCACGCTGCGGCTGACCAGATTGCCCAAGTCGTTCGCCAAATCGGCGTTGATGCGCTTAATCAGCGCTTCGTTGGAGAACTCGCCGTCTGCGCCGAAGGGCATTTCACGCATGAGGAAATAGCGCACCGCGTCGGACGAATACCGCTCGCAGAGCTTCACCGGGTCAACGACGTTGCCCTTGGATTTGCTCATCTTGCCGCCGCCCATGACCAGCCATCCGTGGCCAAACACCTGCTTGGGCAGCGGAAGGCCGAGCGCATGCAGCATAATCGGCCAGATGATCGTGTGGAAACGCACGATTTCCTTGCCAACCAGATGGATATCGGCCGGCCAATACTTCTGAAACAGCGAATCGTCATCCGAGCCGTAGCCCAGCGCGTTGATGTAATTGGTCAGCGCGTCCACCCAGACATAGACGGTGTGTTTCGGATCGAAGTCCACCGGAATTCCCCACTTGAGCGACGTGCGCGAAACGCACAGATCCTGCAGGCCGGGGATCAGGAAGTTATTGAGCATTTCAGCCGTGCGCGTCGGCGGCTGGATGAAATCGGGATGGGTCTTGATGTAATCAATCAGCCAATCCTGATACTTCGAAAGGCGGAAGAAATAGCTCTCCTCGCGGGTCTTTTCCACCGGGCGGCCGCAGTCCGGGCAGCAGCCGTCCTTGAGCTGAAGCTCCGTCCAGAAGGATTCGCACGGGGTGCAGTACCAGCCCTCGTATTCGCTCTTATAGATATCGCCCTGATCGTGCAGTTTGCGGAAAATCTGCTGCACAGACTTCACATGGCGCTCATCCGTCGTGCGGATGAAGTCGCTGTAGTCGATATCCATCAGCTTCCAGAGCTTTTTGATGCCGTCTACGATGTGATCCACGTATTCCTTCGGGGTCACGCCAGCCTCGCGCGCCTTGCGCTCGATCTTCTGGCCATGCTCATCCGTGCCGGTCAGGAAGAACACATCGTAGCCCGTCATCTTCTTGAATCGAGCCATCGTGTCCGCCGCAGTGGAACAATAGCTATGGCCGATATGCAGATTATCGCTCGGATAATAAATCGGCGTTGTGATGTAGAACGTAGGTTTTTCGCTCATCCTCATCTCTCCTTCAAAAAAACGCCCCCCGCATGCGCGAGGGGCGATTGCTTATGCAATCAACCCTTGACAGGGGCCGCACCAATCGCAATCGCATGGCGGCATTACTTATTCATTATATGGAAAAAAGGCCGATTTGTCAAGCAAAAATCACATTTCGGACAGATATCGCTGCCAGACGATGCGCGCCACATTGCCGCTTGCATCCAAGTAATAGGAAAGCTCGACAAAAATCGTCGCTTTTTCATCCACCGGGTCGTAATAATGAATCACGTAGGTGCCGTCCCCATTGCTGCGATAGGTGCCGAACTGCGTGTTGGCAGAGTTGTAATTATACAGCAGCCGGTTTCCTTCTTTATCCAGTGCGGCCTGCCCCAAATCGCGGAATTTGCCGAGCACTTCGTCGCTGCTCATGCCGACCTTGGTGGAACGCGGTCCGGTCATTTTGCTGCTTGTCGTGTCCAGCGCATAAAGCACCGGCGTACTGCCCGCCTTTTTGATGCAGAACCGCGCCGTTCCCCACTCGTATACCGCTTCATAGCTCTCCATATCCGGGCTGTACCATTCCTCCTCCGGCAGTATTTCGTAGCTGCTCGGCGTTCCCCACGTCTTCGTGAACGTGGTATATCCCGTCTTGTAGAGCGTTAGATTTTTAAACGTATCCTCCGATGTGAACATCCGCTTGAGATTGCCCTCCACATCGTAGGTCACGTTCATTTCATAGCTGATCTTTCCGTTTGCCGCCACCGCGATGGCGCGCAGGGTACTTTTGCCCGTCGGAAGCTGAATGGGTTCCGCGTCGTTATACAGGGTCGATTCCGTCGTAGCCTGCCGACCGTCGATGGTATAATAAATCGCGACAATCGGCGATGCGTTCTTGTCGTCCTCATCGCCCGGCCGCAGGCTGACCTTCGGCGCTTTTTTGTATTTGCCGGATGCATAGTTGGCTTTCGGCGCGGCCGGGGTCGGAATGATGACGGTATAATCCGCCGAAACCTGATCGCTCGGCGTTCCGTTCTCCGTAAAACCGATGGCCTTGATGGTCATCTTGCCTTCGGCCACATGCAGGCTCGTCCCTTCCGTGTATATCAGGCCGGATTCGGAGGGATCGGTGCCATCCGTGGTATAATACACCGTCTCTCCCTCCGGGATGCTGATGGTCACGTCAAGTTCCTCGGTGTATCGCCCTGCTGTTTTAGAAAGCACCGGCGCGGTCGGCGTGTATTCGCGCAGCATCACATCAAATTCCTGCGTACTGTTGGCCTTTTCCGCCGCCTGCCTCATCAGCGCAAGCGCCTCGGCGTTATAGCCCTCATCCTGATAGATCTTAATCAGGTTTCGGTATGCGCTCGGATGCGCAGGCGCGATATCGTTAATCAGAGATTCATAAATCGCCTTGGCTTCGTCAACACGGTCAAGCTCCGTATAGGCCTGCGCCATCAGAATGAGCGCATCGACGTTTTCCGGCTCGCGGTCAATCGCGATTTGCAGCGTTTGAATGGCGCGGGTGTAATACGCCTGATCCAGCAGCTCCTTGCCCAGCGTAACGTAAGCGTCCGTTCTGGCGATGCTCCATCCCC
>ERZ779840.3806-NODE-3806-length-11602-cov-2.693773_pt1 | contig 11602 bp, 8 predicted proteins | sample MGYA00511561_ERZ779840 | MGnify/ENA primary metagenome ERZ779840 (study PRJEB29588, sample SAMEA2162036) | human gut metagenome | biome: human gut; feature: human-associated habitat; material: faeces | place: Denmark | collected 2008/2010 ...
GGAAGCTCTTGAACACCCGCATGGAGGTCAGAGCCGGGAAAATAATCAGACTGGAGATCAGCATCGCGCCCATCATCCGCATTCCAATCACGATCGTGATCGCGGTCAGAACCGCTATCAGCACGTTATAGAGCGACACATTGACGCCGGTCGCCTTGGCAAAGCTCTCATCAAAGGTAACCGCAAATACTTTGTTATAGCAAAAAAGATATAATCCAAGCACCACCATGGAAAGCACCGCTGCAAACTGGACATCTTCCCGGCTCATCGCGAGAATGCTTCCAAACATATAGCTGCTGACATCGGTCGTCATACCGGTTGTCAGGGAAGTTACGATAATACCGATTGCAAGCGCACTGGCCGAGATCATCGCAATCGCAGCGTCACTCTTTACTTTTCCATGTTCCGTGATCCGCAGCAGGAAAAATGCCGCCAGCACGACCACCGGAATCGAAACCTTTAAAGGTGACCAGCCTGCCGCCAGTGCAATCGAAAGGGATCCGAACGAAACATGGGATAAACCGTCTCCAATCATTGAGTAGCGTTTGAGCACCAGGCTGACCCCCAGCAGAGAGGCGCAGAGAGAGACTAAAAGACCGCCGATCAGCGCCCGCACCATAAACGGGTATGATAACATTTCAGATATAATTCCCATCTTCTACACCTCCTTCTCCGCATTTCTGTCTTTCAAATGCTGTTTCGTTTCAGAATCAGTTTCCGAACCCATTTCCGGCTTCTGCATCTTCCTGATTCCATCCTTCTGCATCGGCACTCCGCATCTGTGTCCCAGAGTTGCCAGCTCTTCCCGTCCCAGGAAAGAATGAGCAATCTCACTCTTTACATATTCTTTCATCGTACCCCAGAACAGCGGCTTCTGCCGCATCTGCAAAATTTTTCCTCCCTGATGCACAATATTTGCCATATCATGGGAAACCATCAGGATTGCAACCTTTTCTTCCTGATTCAGTTTCCGGATCAGCTGGTAAAAGTCCAGAATCGCCGACGGATCGAGTCCCGTGATCGGCTCATCGAGAATCAGCAGCTTATCCGTCGCACAGAGCGCCCGCGCGATCAGAACACGCTGTTTCTGACCGCCGGAAAGCTCTCTGAAACAGCTTTTTTCCAGATCGCGGATTCCCAGACGATCCAGATTTGCCCACGCCTCTTTCTTTTCTTTCATCGAATAAAACGGGCGGCTGCCGCGTTTTCCCAGGCACCCGGAGATAACCACCTCAAACACAGTCGCTGGAAAGTCCTTCTGCGCGTCGGTCTGCTGCGGCAGGTAACCAATACCGGCTTTTTTTAATTCTTCCGAATATTCAATCCTGCCCGAAGTCGGTTTTAAAAGTCCCAGAATGCCCTTCATCAGGGTACTTTTTCCCGAACCATTTTCCCCGACAATGCAGATGTAATCGCCCTCATTTACCTCCAGGTTCACATCCAGCACCGCATCCTGGTTTTCATAACCAAAACCTACATGCTCACATTTTAAGAGTAATCCCATCTATAATTCCTTTCACTACTGCTCTACTCTTCTATTGTCATAAACATTCACCATGGCTAAAGACTTTTTCCCATAATCATCTATTCTTTTTATGACAATCCCTTTTTCAAGTTCTTTACGTTCTGCTCCATCAATTCCAGATAGGTAACACCCGAATCAAACTGGTGTCTCGTCACATTGTGGCAGGAGTGGAACAACAGTGGTTCCGCGCCCGTCTCTTCCCCGATGATCTCCGCCACGCGCGGGCTGGAAAGCTCCAGGTAATAGACGGCTGGTATCTGTTCCTCCCGCACCTTATCGATCAGGTAGGCGATGGTCTTGGCACTCGGCTCCGTATCCGTACTGCATCCTGAAAATGCCGCCCTGTATTCCAGCCCATACTCATCGAAAAAGTACCGGAGTGGAAATTTATCACCGAAAACGACGAGACGGCGCTTGGCATGGGAGACAACTTCTCTGAATTCTGCATCCAATTCCGTCAATTTATCCTGATAGGACGCGCAGTTTTCCGCATAGGAAGCCGCGTGCGCCGGATCTTCCTGTGCCAGCACCTCCGCCAGCACGCCGGCCAGCTTTTTCGCATTGACCGGAGATGTCCAGATGTGCTCGTCATATTCAATCTCGACGCCGTGACCATCGTCCTCATCCAGATACTCTTGAGCGTGATCTTCATCATGAACCGCCACATCTTCCATATCATGCTCATCCTCGCTGTGAATATGCTCTTCTGTGTCGTGTTCTTCTTCACTGTAAACATGGTCCTCTGGCTCATGTTCTTCTTCACTGTGAGCATGATCTTCCGACTCATGATCGTGATCACCTGCATGAACTGTTCCATCCGCATGAACATGCGTATGTCCATGATCGTGCGCCTCTCCATCTTCCATGCCCTCGACGATCTCCTCCTGCACTACATCCACGCAGTCCATCATCGTCACGACGCGCTTCGGTCCGGTGCCTTCCCCGAAGGAATCAAGCACCTGCGAAAGCCACTGTTCCATCGTACCGCCGTTGCAGACTAACAGATCTGCATTCTGGATCGTGATCATGTCCGCCGGCGTCGGCTCGAACGAATGGCTGTCCATGCCCGCCGGAACGACCATCGTCAGCCGGATCGAATCCCCGGCAATCTGCCGGAGGAAATCGTAATACGGAAATAGCGTCGTCACAACGTTTAAGCGCGTATCACCAGACGCATCTGCCCCTTTTAACGGATTCGACGATGAATCAGACGATGCAGTTCCCCGCCGTGGCGTACACGCTGTAAGAACACAGGAAAAGGCAAGCAAAAAAGCAAGCATCCATGATATCCATTTACATTTAAATCCATTCTTGTGTTTTACCATATTTCTTTTTTACCCTTAACTTCTTCTATTTCAGTAAATGTTTTTCAATAAACATTTCGAATTACTATTTCAAATATCATTTTCTTTCACAACTGTTTCTCTTTTCACAGCTATGAACAAACACAGACACTACTCCATTCTTCCATGTGACTCATTCTTTTTCTTCACAATCTCCGCTACTTCCGACGGATGTGCCACAATATACTGCGGGTGGCAGCCTTCCAGCTCTTCCCTGTTACGGAAGCCCCAGAGCACACCGACCGTGTCCATTCCGGCATTCAGCCCAGTTTCCATATCTGTATTCGTATCGCCCAGATACAGACACTCTTCCTGTTTTATACCCAGTTCCCGGCAGATGGCGAACGCCCCGTCTGGAGCCGGTTTTTTCGGCGTTCCCGCCTGCTCGCCGCGCACCACATCAAAACATCCTTTCCCAAAGAATGTCTCAATATTCACAATTGCCTGCTCATGCGGCTTATTCGAAAGGACAGCCACATGTACCCCCATCTCTTTTAACGACGCCAGCAGTTCCCGGATACCGTCATATGGTTCTACGTCTTTCAGGCAGTATTTAGAGAAATTCTCCATATAAATCGGAAGCGACGCTTCATAATGAACCAGCTTCTCATCTCCCGCCAGCACCAGCGCGCGCTTCATCTGCATCCGGTATCCATTTCCCACGATCCGTTTCGTTTCTTCCGGTGTAACATGGCGCAGTCCGAATGCATCCAATGTTAAATTTGTCACATAAGTCAGCGCATAAACCGTATTTAAAAGAGTTCCATCCAAATCAAATATACATAAGCGGTACATTGCGTTTCTTCCTTTCTGTTTCCATCTTTTCTTGTAACTTTTTTGTTACTGTTCACGCATACGTGCCCAGTAACGGAATTTGCCGTGGCTTCGCATTTCAATACGGCAAATTCCTGCTGCCACCACGTTTTCTTACGGCACTTTCGGTTCCAAAAGTGCCTACCCGTGAACCGTTATCTATTTCCCCTCATAGGTAATTAGGGCATCCACCGCATATCCGTTCAGTTTTTCGCGTCCCTTTAAGCCTGCCAGCTCCATCACGCAGCAGATTTTTACAACCTCGCCGCCCATCTTCTCGATGAGCTTGACAATCGCCTCGGTCGTTCCGCCGGTTGCGATCAGGTCGTCAACGATAACTACCTTCTGTCCCGGTTTAATGGCATCCTCATGCATCTCCAGAACCGCGCTGCCATACTCCAAATCGTAGCTTACAGATACCGTCTTGCACGGCAGTTTGCCTTTCTTGCGGATTGGCACGAATCCCTTGTGCATCGCATATGCAACCGGCACGCCAAAAATAAACCCGCGGGACTCCGGACCAACCACGATATCATAATCCACGCCCTCTAAGGATTTCTGGATTCCGTCGATCGCAAGCTGCAGTCCGTCTGCATCCTGTAAAATCGTAGTAATATCGCGGAAAATGATCCCCGGCTCCGGGAAGTCCGGAATGCTTCTTACATATTCTTCCAGCTTTTTCATGATTTTAACCTCTTTTCTATAAATTTTGTATCTCAATTTCTCAGTTTCAAATCGCCATCCGGCTCTTTTTCCACCGTTCTTCTCATTTTTGCAGAAGTTTTCCCCTGCTTCTTCTTCCTTATATACATAGAAGCCACAATCACCGCTAACACAAACAGCGCACCTCCGCTGATCAGCAGTCCCTCATGCAGTCCCTGCGGATAATATCTGAGTTCCACCGTATGGGTTCCCGCCGTCAGTTCCACGCCGGTAAATGCCTTCCAGACCGGACGCGTGATAGCTTCTTTTCCATCCACCGTGACCGTCCAGCCCTCGTCATACGGGATCGTGAGGAACAGCGTTCCGCCCTCGCCCGCGTCGATCGTGCCCTTCATCGCCTCCTCGCCCGATGTTTCCAGTTCAAATGGATGCTGGTTGAGGCGCTCATAGAGCGCACGCAGCCCGGCTTCGTCAAAGCGGTACGCGCTCGCGTCCATGCTTCCGGCACTGTCATTGCTCTCCAGCAGAATCAATGTGCCTGCCTTCACATATCCGGTTTCCACCAGATACCCGCGTTTCAACGTATCAATGCTGCGGCCCTCCCCGCCGACATCCAGTTTAACCGAATCAATCTGACGGTTTGCGACACTTATATAATACTCCCCATCTTCCGGTGCTGTAAAGGAAAAACGATTCCCCTGCTCCTCCCCGTCCGTGAAAATCAGGCACTCCGGCACGCCCAGCACATCCGATAAATCGTTCTGGACATCCGCCGGCGAAGAAAGATCGCGCTTCCAGCCCGTTTCCACTATGTCCGGCAGGATAAAGCCGAGCGGCAGCGTCCACGGATTCTCATAGAGGTACGTGTCACCTGAAAATGCATAGAGCGACAGGCGCGGATTGTCCTGCTTGCCCTCATAGAGTGCATATTTGATTGAAAATAACGAATCCACCAGCGGCGTACTTCCCACGATGCTGTATGCGTTCGTCGAACCTTCGCAGCCCATCTGTTTGAAGAAATCCGTCACCCCGGCATTTGCCACCGATGAAAACAGTGATACGGATGGAAAATGCATCCACGCGCCATCATTTTTCGTGCGCGCATTCGTTTTATCAATCCGGTAAAATTCCGTCTTTTTGAGCGGCTCTGTCACCGCTGCAACATCCTGATTGTCTGCCACATAATCAGTCCGGCTCGTCGTCGGAATGCTCGTTGCCGCCATATTGGCAAGCGCCTCCACACTTACCAGCGCCATCGCCAGAAGCGCCGCCGTGAACGCGAAATGTTCTTTATTTTGATAGAAATAAAAGACGCCCAGATACAGCAGCAGAAGCACCACTGCCACATACCAGACAACTGGTTCAAACGCATCGTCCGTCACCAGCTTTTCTGCCAGAATCACGTAGCCAATCGCGGCGGACGTCACCCCGGCAAACTGCCGTTTGGATATTTCATCCAGATATAGATACGCCCGGAAACACATCGTCAGCACCAGCGCGATATAGATAAACGACTGGCGGCACGGCAGGCTGTTCGGGTAATGGAAGCCATGCCAGATAAAATTCAGCACGTTGAACGAAAAGCTGGCATAGAAAAAGAGTAGCAGCACACCGTACACAACCTTTTCCCGGATCGCAATCCGGCGGTTCAGAAAATACAACCCCATGAAAATGTAGACTGCCACGCCGCAGTAGAGGTTCGGCCAATGGTCGAGTCCCGTCTCCACCTGTACATTTCCGATGTGCCGCGCGATCATATCAAAGATCGGGAAGTAGATTTCCAGTGTGGTCGGAAAATTAAAATCGCCAGACGCCGTACTCTGCAGCGCCGCAATCTCCGGAAGAAGCACCGCAGCCGCCAGCGCACCCGCCAGAAGCGAATACACACCAAACAGGAAAAAGCTGTGCAGACAATCTTTCCATCCCGGCCGTTTCTCCAGAAACAGGAGCGCCACATAGTAAATCACCATGAAGAGGCATATCATAATTGATATATAGTAGTTGGACAGGATTGAAAGTCCCAGCATCAGGCAGTAAAAAAGCCCTTTTTTTTCGCGCACCAGCCGCTCCAGGCCGTGCAGGATCAGCGGCAGCAGCACGATGCAGTCCAGCCACATGATATTCCAGCTATACGCCGCCATATAGCCGGACAGCGCATAGAATACGCCAAAATAGCACGCTCCAAACTTCTGTGAACCCGTGTGCTTTTTCAGATACCACGCCATCGAAAGCCCCGCCAGACCGCTCTTGAACACGATCATGTAGGTCATAAATTCGATAATCAGGGACGACGGGCATAACAGCAGCAGCCAGTTGAACGGGCTCGCCAGATAGTACGCATAGAGCGCGGCAAAGTTTACGCCCATGCCAACATCCCAGCTGTAAAGCAGGCTCTCGCCACTTAAAAGCTTATGCCGGAATTCCGAGAAAAACGGCGCATACTGGTGGTACATATCCGTCCGCAGGAAGCTTTCCTGCCCAAAGGGAAAAATACCGCGGTATGCAAAAATCAGGATCAAAATCACCACCGGCAGGAAAAATGCCGCCAGGAGATCATCCGACGGACGGAAAACCGCAGCCAGGCGGCCCATTCCGCGGGGTGATTTCTCTGATTCATCCCACTCATCTAATTCATCTAATTCTTCCTGCTCCCAGTCATCATCATTCAACTCATTAACGACATCTGCTCTGGACTCTGAAAGTTTAGATTTTCTGGCATCTTCTTCCTGTCTCCAGGCCGGCATTCGTTCAGCACGTCTCATATCTGTACAGGCAGTCTCCGAATCCACGTCCGCACCTTCCCGCTCGTTCTCATACTCCTCTATTTTCCCCGTTGTTTCCGCTCCCGTAAGCTCCCTGAGTGCTTCTTCCAGTTTACTGGAACTTTCGTCTCGTTCTCTTTGCTCCATCTTCCCTCCATCCAGAATCCTGTTCAGGCGGCGTTTTCTCTACTCTTTCCGGCTTTTCCGGTCTGTCTTCAGCATCCATTTCCGCTGTCATTTCCCCACACAGCCCTATTTCGAGGATTCTTTCTTTTTGAAAATAAATAATTTACTGCAAATATAATTCAGCACCAGCGAGATCGCTGATACCACAATCTTACAGATCATATCCTGTTTAATTCCCATGCCGTCTACCATCACGATCATCGCCACATACGTAAACACCGATGTGAGAATACGGCAGGAGAAAAACGAAGCCATTTCCTTAAGAAGATATACAGGGCGGAAATTGTAGCTTCGGAATACCCAGATCTTGTTTGTCACATATGCAAACAGGATCGCCGCCGCCTGACAGCAGATCGTCGCCATACGGTAGTTCATGCCGTTGTGGCGGAAAACCGCATAGGAAATCCAGTCCACCAGCGTCGTCAGAACGCCGAATATCAGATATGATATCGTCTCCCTGTTTACAAACTTTCCCCAGATCAGGGATAGCTTTTCCTTTATCATCACTTTTTCTCCGAAAAAAGAATTGTATGGGCAGCGGTCCTTCGACATACCCATACAATTCCTGTACTTCTTGGTTTAATATTACATTTCCTCTAACAGCTTGTTGACACTGACCAGCTTGACGCAGAGTGCAAACAGCTCGGTTGCAATGATCAGATCCTGCAGCGGCGGATAAGATGGAGCAATACGGATGTTGCGATCCTCCGGATCTTTGCCATATGGATAAGTTGCACCGGCTCCGGTCATGACAACGCCTGCTTTCTTGCACTTCGCAACGATCTCCTTCGCACAGCCGTTCAGCGAATCAAAGGAAATGAAGTAGCCGCCGTGCGGTTTTGTCCAGGTACCGATCTCCAGTCCGCCCAGCTCGCGGTCGAGAATGTTCTCAACTGCCTCGAATTTCGGGCGCAGGATGTTGGCATGCTTTCTCATGTGCTCTACCATGCCGTGGATATCCTTGAAGAAACGCACGTGGCGGAGCTGATTCACTTTATCATGACCGATAGTCTGAATCTTTAACTGTTTCTTGATATCATCCAGGTTATTGTGGGAGGTTGCGATTGCCGCAATGCCGGAACCTGGGAACGTAATCTTGGAGGTTGAAGAGAATTTGTAAACCATATCCGGGTTGCCGGCTTTCTTACATTCTGCCAGAATCTCCAGCACATGATCCTGCTCATCATCGTATAAATGGTGGATGCCATAAGCATTGTCCCAGTAAATACGGAAATCCGGAGCTGCCGGATGCATGCGTGCCAGACGGCGGACAGTCTGATCGGAATAGGAATTACCGGTCGGGTTGGAGTATTTTGGAACACACCAGATTCCCTTTACGGTCGGGTCAGTGGTCACATACTTCTCCACCAGATCCATATCCGGACCATCTGCGGTCATCGGAATGTTGATCATCTCGATACCAAAATATTCAGTAATGGAGAAATGTCTGTCATATCCCGGTACCGGGCACAGGAATTTAACCTTGTCAAGCTTGCACCACGGGGTATTTCCCATAACGCCATGAGTCATAGAACGGGAGATGGTGTCGTACATTACGTTCAGGCTGGAGTTTCCATAGATAATGATATTGTCAGCCGGAACCTCGATCATATCCGCTAACAGCTCCTTCGCCTCGCTGATACCGTCCAGGCCGCCGTAATTGCGGCAGTCTGTCCCATCTTCGCAGGTCAGATCACTGTCGCTGCTCAGTACGTCCATCATTCCCATCGATAAATCAAGCTGCTCTGCACTTGGCTTACCGCGTGACATATCCAGCGTCAGATTCTTGCCCTGAAACTCCCGGTACTGATCGCTCAGATCACGCTTAAGCTCCAGAAGTTCTTCTTTCGTCATCTCGCTATAAGGCTTCATCCTTCAACATCCTCCTTGTTTCTCTTATTTATTTCATCATAATTTCATAATCTGCTTTTCATCCAGCTCCCCTTGTTCAAGGGTTCGGAGCATCTCATCTAAGCATCGTTATAATAATAACATAGGTACAAAGGGCATGACAAGCATTAATTTGTTATGTCAGCACATAAAATTTGTTATATGGTACCGCTTGGTTTTTCCGATTCGGTGCATTTCACGGACACCAAATTATAATAAAAACATGATGTTCCCCCTTCTTTCATATACTTATGAAAATATATCTTTCAGGTCACATCATGTTCATTCATTTTCCCATGCATTCTGTTCCATCACGTTTCCGGCACATCATTTCCCCGCTGCTGGTTCCCGCCCTGTTTGCCATTGCTTTCTTCGCCGGGCAGACTGCCGCGCATTTCCTGCACCGTCCATCCGGGCACACGGTTTCAGCGCCTGTTATCGCCTGTGGCTCACTCCCGCCTGCCTTTGATTCCGGTTCGATTCCGGTTTCCGCAGATGGAAACTGGGGACTTGGATTTCCCAGTCCAGGGCAGACACCGGTCGGCAATGCCTCCGCCGACACTTTAAAAAATTTTGATGCTTTCTATGTAGGCGATACCTCCAAGCCCGTCATCTATCTGACCTTCGACGCCGGATATGAAAACGGCTGCACACCTGCCATTCTGGAAGCACTGAAAAAACACCATGTCCCGGCAACCTTTTTCGTCGTCGGCAACTATCTCGAAACCAGTCCTGAACTGGTAAAACAGATGATCGCTGAGGGTCACACCGTCGCCAACCACACGTATCACCATCCCGATATGTCCCGCATTTCCGACAAAGCAGCATTTGAAAAGGAGCTGACTGCCCTGGAAACACTCTACCAGTCCGTCACTGGGCAGACAATGAAAAAATATTACCGTCCGCCGCAGGGCAAATACAGTGAATCGAACCTGCAGATGGCAAAGGAGCTCGGCTACAAGACCTTTTTCTGGAGTCTCGCCTATGTGGACTGGATGCAGGATCAGCAGCCATCCAAAGAAGAAGCATTTTCCAAGCTTCTGACGCGCATCCACCCCGGCGCGATCGTCCTTCTGCACAGCACTTCGCAAACCAACGCTCAGATTCTCGATGAACTTCTGGCAAAATGGGAGGAAATGGGATATCAGTTCGGGCAATTAGATGAATTATAAAATTATACCAGCAACATTTTCCGGATAAACGAAAGGATCGCGCCTCCGATGCTGCAGAACAGCAGAAATCCGTGGTTCGCATTGATCGCCTCCAGCGCCGCATAGCCGCCGTCCACAATCGGCTGTAAGCTGCCCGCATTCTTCGGCATCAGGTACGCTGCCGGACCGGCTGCTAATACCAGAACAAGGATGATTATAAACGGGATAAATCCGCGCCCCGTATCGTATTTTTGTAGCCGTACTTTACCACCCGCGTGCTTGCCTGACAGAATCCACAGGCACCAGATCGCGCCCATCAGTACCAGAAATACGCCAATCCCTACATACAGCCCCAAACCATAATTTTCCTCGGTAATCATAGTTCCGATATAGCCCAGATCGTCGCCGCCATACCGAAATGCCTTCGCATTCGCCCAGGTGATTCCCGCCATCAGAAGAAAGCTGGCTGCCTGCATCACGCGCGCCATCAGCACAACCACGCCGGTTACTCCGGCTGCCGTCACATCCAGCACGGACGGACCGTCATTTGAGTCACTCTGCGTATGCGCCTCACTGCGCTCCGCCGCCCGTCTGGTGCGCTCTGCCTCCCGGGACTGGCGTTCCAGTTCCCGCTGATGGCTGCGCTCCATCCGGTTTTTCTGACGCTCTGAGCGCTCCCGCTCCGACTCCAGAGCATGAAGGCGTTTTTCCATCTGCTTCTGCTGTTTTGCATCCCGCTTATCCTCTTTCGCGCTGGAAGAAGAACGTCTCGCGTCCTGTCGTCTGCGCGATGCCGCTTCACGGTCACGGCGGGCATCCTCCTGTGCCTGGGATTGGCAGCGTTCATTATCGCGGCGCTCTTCCTCACGCTTCTGTGCGTCCTGACTCTGGCTGCTCCGCTTTTCCTGACTGTTTCGTTTCGATCCAGAGCCGGATTCCGCCTTTTTCTCATCCGATTCCATCCGAGCTGGATTCCGCTGTTCTGAATCACCGTCGTCATAGCTATTTTCCTGCTTTCTTCCCACCGTTTCCTGTTCTCGGCGTACTGTATCATTTACAAGCGGAGTTCCGCAGTTACTGCAAAAATTTCCAACTGCTTCCTGTCCGCATTTTGGACACTTCATTCTATGTTCTCCTTCCTCCAAACGATTCTTTCCATCCATTTCCGCACTCATTTCTGGCATTTGAAACGCATTTAAACAATGTACATTTTTTGTAACTGTTCACGGGTAGGCACTTTTGGAACCGAAAGTGCCGTAAGAAAACGTG
>ERZ779840.3813-NODE-3813-length-11582-cov-4.369480_pt1 | contig 11582 bp, 9 predicted proteins | sample MGYA00511561_ERZ779840 | MGnify/ENA primary metagenome ERZ779840 (study PRJEB29588, sample SAMEA2162036) | human gut metagenome | biome: human gut; feature: human-associated habitat; material: faeces | place: Denmark | collected 2008/2010 ...
CGGCTTGTCGGACACACTCTGTGGATTGCCCAGACGCGGCAAAGACACAGAATAGGATGTCAGACGCGGCATGGAAGAAATACTCAGATTTTACTTCAAAGATCTGCCTTGGCAGATACATTCGGAACTTTGTGCCCTCTAATCTCCTATCCTGTTACTCATGACAAGCAGCGCCGTGTGACGGCGCTTTTCTATTCCTGTCTAGTGCGTCTTTTTGTTGATATAGTTGGTCTTGTACTTGGAGTAGACGATCTTCTGGCTCTGGTAGAGACCAAAGTAGCCGGACAGCATATAGCTGAACGCGATGGCGAGAAGAAAATACGGCATACCGTCATATCCGAACAGCTCAAAGCTGATGAGCAGCGAGGTGATCGGACAGTTTGTCACGCCGCAGAAGACCGCGGACATGCCAACCGCCGTGCAAAGTGTCGGCGAAAATCCGAGAACATTTCCGAACAGACAGCCGAATGCCGCTCCGGTAAAGAGAGACGGGACGATCTCGCCGCCTTTGTATCCTGCGCCGAGTGTGACGGCGGTAAAAAGCATTTTCAAGAAGAACGCCTCCGGGCGGACGGTACCGTCCATGCAGCGGGCGATGATGTTGATGCCCGTACCGTTGTAGGTCTGATCCCCGACGAGCAGTGTCAGCACGACGACAATGCATCCACCGGCGAAGACGCGCAGATAGGGATTTTTGAAAAACTTCTTATACAGATGATCTGAACCGTGCAGCATCACGCAGAAGAGAATGCTCACCAGCGCACATAAGATGGCGAGGATGGAAATTTCAACGGCGGAGCCGATCGTAAAATCCGGAATTTTTCCGAGCGGGAAGCCGTCCGGGCTCACGCCGAACGAGGTGGCAATCGCGTGGGCGATCAGCGAGGAGATCACACATGGCACGAGGGCGGCATAGTACATGATGCCGACACTCACCACCTCCATGGAGAAGATGGCGGCTGCCATCGGAGTGCCGAACAGCGCGGAAAACGCAGCGCTCATACCGCACATGATCATGATGTGCTTGTCCTTCTCATCAAAATGAAACAGACGTCCCAGACCGTTTCCAATACTGCCGCCGAGCTGCAGGGCAGCACCCTCACGGCCGGCAGAACCGCCGAACAGGTGGGTGATCAGCGTCGAGATAAAAATGAGCGGCGCCATGCGCAGCGGCAGTTCATCGCCGGAATGGATGGCGGAGAGTACAAGGTTTGTGCCGGTATCGCGCTCATCGTGAAGCAGGCGGTAGGCACCTACAATGAGAATACCTCCGACCGGAAGCAGGAAAATAAGCCACGGATTTTTTGTGCGGACGAGCGTGACGAGAGCCATGCACAGATAAAAAAGTGTGCCCACAGATCCGACCAGCACACCGGAGAGGATGGCGAATACCACCCATTTCAGGGAAGTCTTTAAGCGGTTGACATTGTGGGTTATCTTATGTTTGATGATCTCTTTCATAATTGGATGTGATTCCCTTTCCATAACATACTCTTATATCTGAATTTTAGCATTTTCCAAACAGATTTACAATAGTATGCCGCTATGGTTGTTCCGTCAGTCAAGCGCTGGCGGATGCACTGATGTGACAAGGAAAGTTGTCAAAAATGTATTGACAACTTTCCTTGTCATATCTATAATAGCGGTGTGAGAAAATGTGCCGCAAAGAAAGCGGTGCGTTGTGTGAAAAGCACATCGGGATATGGAGGATTTATGCCATTATACAATCATTTAAAAGAATATCGGGCAAAAATCAACGTTAATCAGCACGAGATGGGACAGCTGGTCGGAGTATCCAGGCAGACCATCAGTCAGATCGAGCGCGGGGATTATTCGCCGTCGGTGACGTTGGCGCTCAAGATTGCAAAAGTGTTTGAGGTTCCGGTGGAAGCCATTTTTACCTATGAGGAAGAATCAGAGGAAGAAAAATAGCAGGCAGGGAGGAGAAGCGTATGACAGACGGGACAGAGAAATGCAACCCGAAGATTGAGGAGAATCAGAGAGAGGACAGACGGGCATTCCGCAAGTTTATCGTACTCCTTTTGGCAGCCATGGTTGTGGGCGGGATAACAGGCGCGTTTTCGACCATGGCGGCAAAGGAACAGGCGGATATCGGCGCAGGAATCACAGCGGGACTTCAAAAGATCGCACCCTATGCAAATCTTGTGATCGCGGCAGCTCTGGCTGTGTGGATGACGGGAATGCTTCGCGGCGGCAGAGCAGAATACAGGCGCTGGGACGGCGAGGAAGAGCAGTTGATCGAAAAGATCGAGCGGAAACTGGGCATTGGTGTGATTGTCACGAATGTGGCGCTCATTGCCGGATTTTTCTTTTTTGCAGCCGGCATGAAGTCCACCGGCATAGACAGCGGCTGGGGGGAAGAGATTCCGTGGGTGAAAATAGCAGCCACATTTCTCGGACTGATTGCGGTTATGGTCGTAACGGTAACCGCCCAGAACCGGATTGTCAATTTTACAAAGGAGATCAATCCGGAAAAAAAGGGAAGCGTTTATGATCTGAAGTTCCAGAAAACGTGGATCGCAAGCTGCGATGAGGCAGAACAGCTGCAGATATACCGCGCGGCGTTCCGTGCCTACACCGCAATGAATTATGCGGCGCTCGGAATGTTTCTGGTCTGCTTTATCGGGATGCTGTCCTGGCATTTCGGGCTGCTTCCGATTACGATGGTGCTTTTTGTCTGGCTGACAGGCGTAATCGCCTATGGGGTGGAGAGCCTTCGCATGACGGGAGGACGATAAGATCTTTGATCAGACAGAATGTGCAGGATGAAAGGTTGCCGCAATAAGCATATCTTGCTTTGATAAGTGATATTATCAGAAGACCACACCGTGGGATTTCAGATGGAAATGCAGATGGAAATTCGGTTCCCAAAATGTGGTATTTCTAACCAGCCGAATGTTTGCATCTTCGATGATCCGTGTCTTTCCAAGTTTGGAGCACTCCGCGGGTCATGTCCGCATCCCGGAAGACAATTTGTAGGACTTTTGTGTGTGTCCCTTATGGCACCTCTGAACAAAACATAACCGCGCGAAGCCGCTGTCTGAGTCGGCATCTGCCCTATTTTCAATAGCAGATGCCGGCGAGTTCGGTTCGCGCGGTTTTATATTGTCTGTGAAGAGGTGCCATTAGGGACACCAGAAAGTCCGCCCATTGTCTCCGGTGTGCCGGACATGCACCCGTCGGATTGTCCAAACGTGGAAGAGACACGGAATTCGATGCAAACATTCAGCTGGAAGAAATGCACACATTTTTCTCAACCGAATTTCCACCTGCATTTCCACATGAAATCCCCAAGTGTGTTTCTAATAATATCACTTATCACCCCAAAGAGGTCTATGCTTATCGCGGCAGCCTTTCTTTTGTACAAATATCACAAAATGTCTTCATGAAACTTGGCAATAATGTGGAAAATAACGATTGGGTATTGCATTTCCTGACACATGGAAATATAATCTAACCATCAACTGAAAACGTTACCGGAAACATTACCGATAACAATACCGGAAACGTTACATAAGAAGTTGAACAAATCATATCAGGAGGGTAAATTTATGAAAAGAAAAGTGTTATCCGTAATGCTTGCAAGTGCAATGCTCGCAACGATGTTTACTGGATGTGGGGACAGCAGCACAACAGACAGTAACGCAGCAGCTACCACAGGAAACGATGCAGCTGCAACAACCACAGAGGCGGCAGATACAGATGCAGCGAAGACGGATGCAGCGGGCGGTTCAGTTTATTATCTGAACTTCAAGCCGGAGCAGGATCAGGCATGGCAGGATCTGGCAGCAACCTACACAGAGCAGACAGGTGTTCCAGTAACGGTTATCACAGCAGCAGACGGTACTTACGAGCAGACGTTAAAGTCAGAGATCGCCAAGACCGAAGCTCCTACCTTATTCCAGGTAAACGGACCGGTAGGACTTGCAAACTGGAAGGATTACTGTCTGGATCTTTCAAACAGCGAGATCTACTCCCATCTGACCAGCGATGACTATGCACTGAAGAATGACGCTGGCGAGGTTTCCGGTATCGCATATGTAATCGAGACTTATGGCATCATTTACAACAAGACGATTTTAAACGACTACTGCACAATGGACAACGCAGTGATCTCTTCTCCGGAAGACATCAACAACTTTGAGACATTAAAGGCAGTGGCAGACGACATTCAGGCAAGATTAGACGAGATCAACGATCAGTTCGGATATGACTTAAAGGGAGCATTTACTTCCGCAGGTATGGATGGATCTTCCGACTGGAGATTTAAGACACACCTTGCAAACCTTCCGATCTACTATGAGTACAAGGACAAGGGCATTGATTCCACCGATGCAATCGAGGGTACATACCTTGACAACTACAAGCAGATCTGGGATCTCTACATTACAGATTCCACCTGTGAGCCGGGTCTTCTTTCCAGCAAGACCGGTGACGAGGCTGAGTCCGAGTTCGGTATGGAAGAGGCTGTTTTCTACCAGAACGGTACATGGGAGTACAGCAACCTGACCAATGAGGATAACGGTTATCTCGTAACAGCTGAGGACATGAGCATGATGCCGATCTACATTGGTGTGGACGGTGAGGAAAATCAGGGACTCTGCACAGGTTCTGAGAACTACTGGTGCGTTAATAATCAGGCATCCGCAGAGGATCAGCAGGCAACACTTGATTTCCTTGAGTGGGTAATCACATCTGATGAGGGACGTGATTCCATGGCTAATGTAATGGGATTCACAACACCGTTTGATACTTTCGCTGACGGTTACACAGCAGACAATGTATTCATCCAGGCAGATGCAGCTTACACCAAAGCTGGCAAGTATTCTGTAACATGGAACTTCTCCACTATTCCTTCTGAGACATGGAAAGATGGCGTTGGTTCTGCATTACTTGAGTATGCACAGGGTACCGGCGACTGGGATGGCGTTGTGACAGCATTCGTAGATGGATGGAAGACTGAGTACGACGCAACACACGAATAAAAATCTGTAAAATGCAGGGGGTGGGCATGAGAACTGCCCACCCTTTTTTAGAAGGATGCGGGTACTGCAAAGCATCTGCCCGATATCGGTTTTATTGAATATGAGAGGATGAAAGAGTATGGAGAAATCAATTAAGAAATATTTTCCTGTTTTTGCACTCCCGACTTTAGTGGCATTTACAATCGGTTTTATAATTCCTTTTATTATGGGTATCTATTTATCGTTTTGTGAATTTACGACGGTGACTGATGCAAAGTTCGTGGGACTGAAAAATTATATCCGGATTTTTTCGGATGCAACATTCACACATGCGCTGGTGTTTACGGCACTGTTTACGGTCGTGTCCGTTCTTACGATCAATGTGTTTGCATTTGCAATCGCGATGCTTTTAACAAAGGGAATTAGAGGAACGAACCTGTTTCGTACCGTGTTCTTTATGCCGAACCTCATCGGAGGTATCGTGCTTGGATATATCTGGCAGATCCTGTTAAACGGTATTCTGGCGAACTTCGGAAAGACACTTACCTATTCCGGAACCTGCGGATTCTGGGGACTTGTAATTTTAATGAACTGGCAGCAGATCGGTTATATGATGATTATCTATATTGCCGGCATCCAGAACATCCCGGGGGAGCTGATCGAGGCGGCGAAGATTGACGGGGCAACAAACCGTCAGCTGCTGCGCCATGTGACGATCCCGATGGTAATGCCGTCGATTACGATCTGTACATTCCTGACACTGACGAACTCCTTTAAACTGTTTGACCAGAACCTGGCGTTGACTGCGGGCGAGCCGTCCAACAGTTCACAGATGCTGGCACTGAATATTTATGAGACCTTCTACACCAGAACCGGATGGGAGGGCGCCGGTCAGGCCAAAGCGGTGGTATTCTTTATCATTGTGGCAGTCATTGCAATGCTACAGAACAGACTTACCAGAAGTAAGGAGGTGCAGCAATAATGGCAAAGAACAAAAAAGCAGACAATCAGGTAAGCGCGGTAAGACGCGCCAAACACGGATGGGTTTTGACTGTATTTTTCTCAATCCTTGCGGTACTGTGGCTGTACCCGATTTTCCTCGTGGCGATGAACTCCTTAAAGAAAAAAGGATTCATCACGAGATATCCGTTTGCACTGCCGGATCACCGTTCCTTCTTCGGAATTGAGAACTTTATCAAGGGCGTGCAGAAGACGAACTTTTTTGCGGCGATGGGGAACTCCGTTATCATCACGGTAGGTTCTGTGGCGGTAATCATTCTCTGTACCTCCATGTGCGCATGGTACATTACGAGAGTACATAACAAAGTGAACTCCACGATCTACATGTTATGCCTGTTTTCCATGATCGTGCCGTTCCAGATGGTTATGTTCTCCCTGTCAAAGCTGGCGAACATGATGCATTTAAGCAATCCCATCGGTATTATTCTGGTATACCTCGGATTCGGAGCCGGACTGGCGGTGTTTATGTTCTGCGGTTTTGTGAAGAGCATTCCGCTTGAGATTGAGGAGGCGGCAATGATTGACGGCTGTACGCCGCTCCAGACCTTTTTCCAGGTGGTATTCCCGATTATGAAGCCGACCACGATCACGGTGGCAATTCTGCAGGCAATGTGGATCTGGAACGACTATCTGCTGCCTTATCTGGTGCTGGATCTGAAAAAATACAAGACCATCCCGATTGTCATCCAGTATTTAAAGGGCGGCTACGGAGCTGTTGACTGGGGTACCATGATGGCGATGCTGGTGCTTGCCATTGTTCCGATCATTATTTTTTATGCAGCCTGCCAGAAGTATATTATAGAAGGTGTTGTTGCAGGAGCTGTCAAAGGCTGATATAATAATTGCCAGTGAAATCAAGAAGACAAAAACAGGCAGGAAAAGTTATGGTTACAATAAAAGATATTGCCAGAGAGTCAGGCTATTCCGTCAGCACGGTTTCCAGAGTGCTTAATAATAGAAATGATGTCAGCCCGGATGCAAGAAAAAAGATCGAGGAAGTTGTCGCAAAGTTTAATTTTGTGCCGAACAACAATGCGAAGCATTTAAAACAGAACAATTCCAAGGCAATCGGCGTACTGGTCAAAGGTATCTCAAATATGCTTTTTGCCAGTGTCGTGGAGGAAATCCAGCGCATGATCGAGAAAACGGAATATACGCTGGTCGTGTCTTATCTGGACGAGGATGCAGATGAGGTAGAGCAGGCAATTCTTCTTTGCAGGGAGAGAAAGCCGCTTGGGCTTTTGTTCCTCGGCGGTAATCCGGAATATTTTCACCGGGAGTTCTCCGGTGTGGATGTGCCGTGTGTGTTGGTGACGAACCGTGCCAATGAGATGCATTTTGAGAATCTTTCCAGCGTTGCCACGGACGATATTGCAGCGGCACGCTGTGCGGTGGATCAGCTGTTTGTGGCTGGACACCGCAGAATCGGCATTCTCGGCGGTGATTTTGACAAGTCTTATACGAGTCATCAGCGTTTCCTGGGATGTGAGCAGAGCTTTTCGGAGCATGGGGCGGTTCTTGATGTGGAGCACTGCTATGAGAAGGCAAGATTCTCTTTTGGAAGCGCCTGCCGGGCGATGAAGCGCCTGATCGGGAAGTTTCCGGATGTGACCGCAGTGTTTGCAATGTCGGATGTGATGGCGATCGGGGCCATCCGCGCACTGCGTGATCTGGGGTACCGCGTGCCGGAGGATGTTTCCGTGATCGGTTTTGACGGTACATCGCTTGCAGAGTATTACAATCCGAAGCTGGCGACGATCAAGCAGCAGCATCAGACGCTTGCAAACCGCAGCATCGAGATTTTATTCGGCCAGATCGAGTTGAAGAAAGAGCCGATTCACGAGATTGTTCCGTTTGAGTTTGTAAATGGGGAGAGTATTCGAGTGATAGATGAAAGGTAAGGACGAGGTTATGAGAAGTAGTGGAGTATTGATGCATATATCATCCCTGCCATCTCCGTATGGAATTGGTACGATGGGAAAAGAAGCCAGAAAGTTTGCAGACTTTCTTGAAAAAGGAGGACAGAAATACTGGCAGATTCTTCCGATCTGCCCCACAAGTTACGGTGATTCGCCGTATCAGTCATTTTCCAGCTTTGCAGGGAATCCGTATTTTATAGATCTGGAATACCTGTGTAAGGAAAAACTGTTGAAAAAGGCGGAGTGTGAGTCTTTCCCGTGGGGAAAGAAAGCAGACAAGGTGGATTACGGCGTGATGTACGAGTCGCGCTATAAGCTGTTAAAGATCGCGTTTGAGCGGTTTCTTCGCGCAGAGCCGGACGATTTTGAGGCGTTCTGTGAAAAAGAGGCAGACTGGCTTTCTGATTATGCGCTGTTTATGGCGTTAAAGGATGCCAACGGCGGAAACGCATGGTTTTCCTGGGAAAAAGATTTAAAGATGAGAAAACCGGAGGCACTTGCCGAGGCGAGAAGCACCTATGCGAAGGATATCCGCTTTTACCAGATGTTACAGTATCTGTTTTTCAAGCAGTGGTGGGAGCTAAAAGCCTATGTGAATGAAAAAGGTATTGAGATCATCGGGGATGTTCCGATCTACGTCGCAGGGGATTCTGCTGACGTATGGGCGAATCCGGAAGAGTTCTATCTGGATGAGGATTTAAATCCGATTGATGTGGCAGGGTGTCCGCCGGATGCATTTTCCGAGGACGGACAGCTCTGGGGCAATCCGTTGTTCCGTTGGGATGTAATGAAGAAAAACGGATACACCTGGTGGACGAAACGCATTGCGGCAATGTCAAAGCTTTACGATATTGTCCGGATTGACCATTTCCGCGGATTTGATTCCTACTATGCGATTCCGGCAAAGGATAAGACGGCAAAGAATGGTGAGTGGCGCAAGGGACCGGGCATGGATCTGTTTCATACGCTGGAGCAGAAGCTTGGCAGATTAAACATTATCGTGGAGGATCTGGGCTTTTTGACACCGTCCGTGTTAAAGCTTGTTGCGGATTCCGGATTTCCGGGAATGAAAGTCATACAGTTTGCGTTTGACTCGAGAGAGGGAAGCAATTATCTCCCGCATACCTACACGGAGCACTGTGTGGTGTACACCGGAACACATGACAATGATACGCTGCTTGGCTGGATGAAGACTGCGCCGAAGGAGAGCGTCAAATTTGCAAAGGAATACTTAAACCTCACGAAAGAGGAAGGCTATAACTGGGGCATGATGCGTGGTGCATGGTCTTCGGTCGGGGAGCTTGCGGTGGTGCCGATGCAGGATCTGATCGGTCTTGGTTCGGAGGCACGCATGAACACGCCGTCCACACTGGGGGGCAACTGGCAGTGGCGTGCAACATCAGATCAGATTACTGTCAAGCTTGCCAAACGGCTTTATAATTATATGGAAATGTACGGACGTCTCTGGGTGGACGAAGATGCAGACAGAAAAGAGCAGTAAACAGTTGTAATTGCCGTGTATCCGTGATACGATAAAAAAGAGCATTGCAGAAGAGAAACGCTCATCTGGCAGAGGCCGGGTGGGCGTTTTCGATTGTGTTTATATAGGAAAAACAGACGTGGAACAGAGCGGTGTATGTCCGGCACATGCCGGAAACAGCAGAATGTATGTTACGGTGGGAGAAACAGATGCTTTATTTTATTGTGAATGAGAAGTCCAGAAGCGGCAGGGGCGCGCAGATCTGGAAAGAGGTACAGAGAGAACTTGTGAAGAGAGGAATCCATTACCGGCATTATGTCACGGAGCATGAGGGGCATGCCACACGTCTTGCTGTCGAGATCTGCGCGAAGACGGATGATGATATCTGCCTTGCAGTGGTCGGCGGGGACGGAACGGCAAATGAGGTCATCAACGGCATCACACATCCGGAAAAAGTGCGGTTCGGACTGATACCGACCGGCTCGGGAAATGACCTGGCGAGAGGGTTAAAGCTTAGCGGCACGCCGTCGGAGAATCTGGCGCGCATGCTCTCCTGCATGCAGCGGGGGAGAGAGGCATGCACCGTGATCGATCTGGGAGAGGTGGCATGGGATGACTGCGAGAAGCCGAGAAAGTTCGCCATCAGTGCCGGCGTGGGACTTGACGCGTTAGTCTGCAAAAAAGCCCTGACATCGAAGCTGAAAGTATTTTTAAATAAGCTGCATCTGGGCAAACTGACCTATCTGCTCATTACGGTGCAGTCGCTTTTTTCCATGCAGACGACGGAGGCTGCGGTGCGTCTGGACGAGACCCCGGAGCGGAAGTTAGACCGCATCATCTATATCGCGGCGATGAACTTTAAGGCAGAGGGAGGCGGCGTTCCCATGGCGCCGAAGGCGGATGCCACGGACGGAAAGCTTTCGATCTGCAGTGTACACGGAATTCCGAAGTGGCGCACATTTTTATGCCTGCCGTTCCTCGTGGCGGCAAAGCATACGGGAATCCGCGGATTTGACATAGACGACTGCGGCACATGCGAGGTCCGGCTGAAGGATCCTATGGTGCTGCATGCGGATGGAGAATACTGTGGTGATGTCACGAAGCTGCAATTCCGCTGTTTGCCGGGAATGCTGCGGGTGATGCTGTAGAAAAGCGAAGTGTACAGATCCCCGGCTTTGTCTGCGCCAGAAGGTCATCCGCGCGCGATGATATTTTAGTTTCCGCGGGAATAATTACAGATCCCCCTTCATACATTTTATTAAGTATGGAAGGGGTATTTTTATGGACATCAGCAGCAAAAAAGAGTTTGATTTATACAAAGATATACAAAACCGCACAGACGGGGAGGTGTATCTTGGAATTGTAGGACCGGTCCGGACCGGAAAGTCAACGTTTATCAAACGGTTTATGGATCTTATGGTACTTCCCTATATGGAAGATGTACATAGCAGGCAGCGCACGATTGATGAATTACCCCAGTCTGCACAGGGAAAAACCATCATGACGACGGAACCGAAGTTTATTCCGAAAGACGCGGCAGAGATCGCGCTTGAAGATGATACGCGGATTAAAATCCGTCTGATTGACTGTGTCGGCTTTATGGTGGACGGAGCCACAGGACACATGGAAGGAAGCACGGACCGTATGGTTCATACGCCGTGGTTCGACCATGAGATTCCGTTTGTGGAGGCGGCGTCCATCGGTACGGAAAAAGTCATAAGGGATCATGCGACGATCGGCATTGTGGTGACAACAGACGGAAGTATCGGAGATTTGCCGCGGGAAAATTATGTGAATGCGGAAGAGCAGACCGTGCAGGAACTGGAGGAGATTGGCAAGCCCTATGTTGTGGTGCTCAATTCGACGAGACCCTACAGCGAGGAGACCGTCCGCATTGCGGAGGGACTTCGGGAAAAGTACCAGACGGCGGTGTTGCCGGTGAATTGCGAGCAGCTTCGCAAAGATGATGTCTTTCATATATTAGAGCAGATTTTATATGAGTTCCCGGTCGCCCGCATGGAATTCTATATTCCGAAATGGACGGAAATGCTCCCGCCCGATCATCCGATGAAGGCGGAAATCATACAGAGCGCCAGAACGATCCTCGGTGGAATGCGAAAAGTGAAAGATATTTATGCACAGGATTTTACGCCGGAGCACTATGTCTCGCGGATGAAA
>ERZ779840.3814-NODE-3814-length-11580-cov-2.396963_pt1 | contig 11580 bp, 7 predicted proteins | sample MGYA00511561_ERZ779840 | MGnify/ENA primary metagenome ERZ779840 (study PRJEB29588, sample SAMEA2162036) | human gut metagenome | biome: human gut; feature: human-associated habitat; material: faeces | place: Denmark | collected 2008/2010 ...
GAACTGGCAGGGGTAGAAATAGAACACAAAGTAGAAGAAGCACCGGGTACCACCAAAAGAGCTATCAGAAGAAAAGCTGAATAAAGCTCGATAGTCCGATTCCGGAGGACTAGTGAGACATATTATAATACTATTTAAACCCATAATTTTACTATAATTCCTATTGAATTTTAGTAAAGTTATGGGTTTTTGTTTATGAAATACCCATTTACTTTTTAAAGAAAACAGATTCCCTTTTGAGTGTAGCCATTCTCTTGCAGAGCGGATAAACAAATACTTCTTTTCGTTGTTATGTTTTCATTTCTAAATAACCTAAGCTTATGAAACTACGAATAGGAAGTATCACGTTCTTGCTGTTTCTTTCATCCGTTGCCTTTCCACAGGCCACGAGCCGCTATCTGGACAAACCATTACCACAAGGATGGGAAGAAGATACACAAATATTTCAGCAAGTATTGCCAGTGGACGACCAATGGTGGAAAGCATTTCAGGACCCCGTTCTCGACTCACTCATCTCCGTTGCAGTCAAGCAGAATTATTCGGTACTGACTGCGATTGATCGTATCAATATGGCAAAAGCCAACCTAAGAATGGAACGTGGAAATTTTTTCCCAACAATCGGGTTGAATGCCGGATGGACCCGCCAGCAAAGCAGTGGCAACACTACCGAATTGCCCCAATCCATCACGCATTATTATGATGCGTCGCTCAATGCCAGTTGGGAACTGGATATATTCGGAAGCATCCGGCAACGGGTGAAGGCACAACGGGAAACATTCCAAGCCAGCCGTGAAGAGTACATCTCCGTACAGATATCCCTATGTGCACAAGTCGCTTCGGCCTACATCAACTTGCGGGAGCTACAGCAGGAACTGCAAGTGGTAATGCATAACTGCCGAACGCAGGAGGAAGTGCTCAACATCACCGAAGTACGCTACAACACGGGACTTGTATCGAAACTAGATGTAGCACAGGCTAAGTCGGTGTATTTCAGCACTAAAGCATCTGTTCCGCAACTGGAATCCGGAATCAGCCAATACATCAACTCACTGGCTATTCTGCTGGGAACCTATCCGCAGGAAATACGCCCTACATTGGAAAGAATCGGAAAGTTGCCCGACTACATGGAACCCGTCGGAGTAGGATTACCCGCTGATTTATTGCTCCGTCGTCCGGATGTGCGTCAGGCTGAGAGACTGGTTAACGCACAAGCTGCACTATTGGGAGCCAGCAAAAGCGACTGGCTGCCACAAGTATTCCTGAAAGGATCTGTAGGATATGCCGCCCGGGATCTGAAAGACCTGACCAGGCGGAAAAGCATGACGTTTGAAATTGCCCCAACCCTCAGTTGGACACTTTTCAGCGGAACAAAGCTGGTGAATGCTACCAAACAGGCACGTGCGCAACTGGATGAAGCGGTGCATAACTTCAACGAAACCGTGCTCACCGCCGTACAGGAAACGGATAATGCGATGAATAATTACCGGAATTCCATCAAGCAGATTGTCACCCTCCGGGAAGTACGAAATCAGGGACAAGAGACGCTGAAACTCTCTCTGGAGCTTTATAAACAGGGACTTAGCCCTTTCCAGAATGTACTGGATGCACTCCGTTCGCTACTGACGTACGAAAACCAGTTGACGCAGGCGGAGGGTAGTTCACTGCTGTATCTGGTGTCATTGTACCAGGCACTGGGAGGAGGATATAAAGAGAACTGAGTAATAATTCCTAAACCATAACCATATATGAAAAATAAAATGTACATCATCCTCACGCTGATTCCGTTGCTGACGGGGTGTGGGGACAAAAAAGAAGCAGCGCGCGGAGCGATGCCCGTTCCGGAGATAAGCGTAGCCAGTCCGGTGGTGAAAGACATCACACTGACTAAAGAGTATCCGGGCTATCTGAGTTCGGAAAAGACCGTTGACCTGGTGGCACGGGTGAACGGGACCCTGCAAACTATCGCCTATGCTCCGGGAAGCAGAGTCCGGAAAGGGCAGGTGTTGTTTGTCATCGAACCCACTATTTACCAGGACAATGTGGAACAGGCGGAAGCGGAACTGAACACCGCCCGAGCCAATCTGGAATATGCCCAGAACAACTATGCCCGTATGCTGGAAGCTGTGAAAAGCGATGCTGTAAGCCAGATACAGGTGTTACAGTCGAAATCGAATGTCGCCACTTCGCAAGCGGCAGTCAGCAATGCCGAAGCTGCGCTGAATACGGCACGCACGAATCTGGGTTACTGCACAGTCCGGGCGCCGTTTGACGGAACTGTCAGCCGGAATCAAGTCGATGTGGGCAGTTATGTAGGTGGCAGTGTGCAACCCGTCACGCTTGCCACGATCTATAAGGATGACCAGTTGTATACCTACTTTAATATTGCTGACAATCAATGGCTTGCCATGCTGATGCAACAAGGAGAATCCCAACAAAAGGACACACTACCGGGACAAGTCACCGTCAACCTTGGTGAGAACGGTATACAGCCTTATCCCGCTACATTAGATTACTTTGCACCCAATGTAGACCTGAACACCGGAACCTTAAACCTGCGTGCCCGGCTGGATAACCCAAAAGGATTATTGAAAAGCGGACTCTATGTCAGCATCACTTTGCCATACGGCAAAGAAAGTCAGGCGGTACTCGTTTCAGAAGCCTCCATCGGCACCGACCAATTAGGAAAATACGTGTACATAGTGAATGACTCCGATATGGTTCGTTATCGCCACATCGAGGTGGGACAACTGATAGATGACACTCTCCGGCAAGTGACCGGCGGACTCTCTCCTAAAGAACGTTACGTGACCAAAGCGCTGATGAAAGTGCGGGAAGGGATGAGGGTTAAACCTATCAGCAAATAATTAACAACTAAATAGTTAACAACTAAACCCTAACATTCATGTTTTCAAAATTCTTCATAAACCGCCCCATTTTCGCTACTGTGTTGGCGCTACTGATTGTAGTGGCAGGATTGGTCACTCTGGGCATACTGCCTATCGCGCAGTATCCAGAAATTACTCCGCCAACCGTACAGGTCAGCGCCGTATATCCGGGAGCCAATGCTCAGACGGTGGCACAAACCGTAGGTATTCCTATCGAACAGCAGGTAAACGGTGTAGACGGCATGCTTTATATGTCATCCAATTCTTCTTCATCCGGTGCTTATTCGCTGACCATCACCTTCGCTGTTGGAACAGATATCGACATGGCGACCGTACAGGTGCAGAACCGTGTCAGTGTGGCGCAGGCTTCCTTGCCGACACCGGTGGTAGTACAGGGAGTGACGGTGCAGAAACAGTCATCGAACATCGTCATGTTCCTCACAATGACGTCAGATAATAAGGAGTACGACGGACTTTACCTCAGTAATTATGCCACACTGAACCTGGCCGACCAGTTGACACGCGTGCCCGGTGTAGGCGCCGTCAATGTAATGGGAGCAGGCGACTACTCCATGCGTATCTGGCTGGACCCGGCAGCACTGCGTATCCGTAACCTTTCCGCATCCGATGTGTACCAAGCCATACAGGCGCAAAATGTGGAAGTCAGCGCCGGAACCGTCGGGCAACCTCTGCCGGCAACCGGAACCTCCGGCAACAGTGGTTCGCCCGCCTATCAATACACTCTTACGGTGAAAGGGCGACTTTCTTCTCCCGAAGAGTTCGGCAATATCATTCTGCGCACCGAAACAGGCGGACGGGTGCTTCGCTTGAGAGATGTGGCGCACATCGACCTCGGCTCGGCATCCTACAACGTCGTTTCACGCCTGAACGGACAGCCAACTGCCGCCATTGCCATCTACCAGCAGCCCGGTTCCAACTCACTGGATGTCTCCAAAGGGGTGCGTGCCAAGATGCAGGAACTGTCGCAATCCTTTCCGCAAGGTATAGATTATAGTGTGACGCTGGATACGACAGATGTCATTCATGCTTCGGTGGACGAAGTGCTGGTGACTTTCCTGGAAACGACCTTACTTGTGGTACTCGTTATTTTCCTCTTCCTGCAAAACTGGCGAGCAGTCATCATTCCGTGTATCACCATTCCCGTATCACTCATCGGTACTCTGGCAGTGATGGCACTCTTCGGATTCTCCATCAACACGCTGACGCTTTTCGGACTGATACTTGCCGTAGCCATTGTGGTGGACGATGCCATTGTGGTGGTAGAAAATTCGAGCCGATTGCTCGATACCGGGCAATACAGTGCCCAGGAGGCAGTCATCAAGGCGATGGGAGAGATTACCGGCCCGATTGTGGGTGTGGTGCTGGTGTTGCTTGCCGTATTCATCCCCACAATGCTCATCAGCGGCATTTCGGGACAACTTTACAAGCAATTTGCACTGACTATTGCCGCCAGTACCGTATTGAGTGGCATAAACTCGCTGACACTGACTCCGGCACTGTGTGCTCTGATATTGCAACCTACCAAACCTGCCAAATCTCCACTTTTCCGGGGATTCAACTTTGTGTACGACAAGACACAGGGAGTATACGACAGGACCGTAGGCTGGTTACTCCGACGTCCGGGCGCCGCACTTTTGTCTTATGCAGTGTTTACGGCTCTGGCAGTTATTCTGTTCATCAAGTGGCCCAGTACATTTATCCCCGAAGAAGATGACGGATATTTCCTCGCTGTGGTGCAGTTGCCGCCCGCCTCAAGTTTGGAACGGACGGAAACCGTAGGACGGGAAATCAATGAAATCCTCAACAGCTATCCCGAAGTGAAAAACTACATCGGCATATCCGGCTTCTCCGTGATGGGCGGAGGGGAACAGAGCAACTCCGGAACCTATTTCGTGATTCTAAAAAACTGGGATGAACGCAAAGGCAAAGAACACACCGCACAGGCTATCGTCAACCGTTTCAATGCGCAGGCATACGGCATACAGGAGGCGGAAGTGTTCGCCATGGTTCCCCCGGCCATTCCCGGACTGGGTGCCACAGGAGGATTGCAGTTGCAATTGGAAGATCGGAAAAATCTGGGTGCGACAGAGATGCAACGCGCTGTAGAGGCACTGATGGAAACATATCACACAAAGTCTGCATTGGCCAGTGTCAGCAGCCAATACCAAGCTAACGTGCCGCAGTATTTCTTGAATGTCGACCGTGATAAGGTACAGTTGATGGGCATTCCGTTAAACAGTGTTTTCACCACATTGGGGTACTATATGGGAGCTGCCTACGTGAATGATTTCGTGGAATTCGGACGTATTTATCAAGTGAAACTTGGTGCGCGAGACCATGCACAGCGGGTTATTGATGATGTATTGAAACTGAGCGTACCGAATGCGGCAGGAGAGATGGTGCCGTTCTCAGCTTTCACCAAAGTGGAAGAGCAACTGGGGATGGACCAGATAAACCGGTACAATATGTACTCCACCGCATCCATCACCTGCAACGTGATGCCGGGAAGCAGTTCGGGAGAAGCGATTCAGCAAATGGAAGAGCTCTTCCGCGAACAATTAGGAGATGAATTTGGCTACGAATGGACTTCGGTTGCCTATCAGGAAACACAGGCAGGAACCACCACAAGTACTGTACTGTTGATGGCCTTACTGGTTGCATTCCTGGTACTGGCAGCACAATATGAGAGTTGGACGAGTCCGGTATCTGCGGTTATGGGACTGCCGGTGGCACTGCTGGGAGCAATGATCGGGTGCCTGGTAATGGGAACACCGGTCAGCATCTATACACAAATCGGTATTATCCTGCTTGTGGCACTGTCCGCAAAGAATGGTATTCTAATTGTAGAGTTCGCCCGCGATTTCCGCGCAGAGGGAAACTCCATCCGTGATGCAGCATTCCAAGCAGGTCATATCCGTTTGCGACCTATCCTGATGACATCGCTGGCGTTTGTACTCGGTGTGATGCCATTGCTTTTTGCCTCAGGAGCGGGAGCGGAGAGTCGTATCGCACTGGGAGCCGCAGTAGTATTCGGTATGGCACTGAATACGTTGCTTGCCACAGTCTACATTCCGAATTTCTATGAGCTAATGCAGAAGTTGCAGGAGCGATTCAGCAGGAAAAAAGAGTAGTAATTCAGGATGAGGTTGTGTCAAAACGCTGGCACAACCTCATTTCAGCCATGATAATGCTAACCTTATAGTAGTTGATAATCAGGTATATCTGGCAGGAAAGTATAACTATTTTTTTCGTAATCCATGCGACAGCAATAATGTTGAAGCCCATTGCTCACAACCAGATAATCCACTTTCAGCACCATATTATAGCGCGTAATCTGATTGAACACCGCTTGGGTGATTTCTATATCCGGAGCTTTGTACTCCACAATCATCCTTGCCGTCAGGTCGCGACGGTAAAGCACAGTGTCGCAACGCTTCTTTGTACCATTCAGCTGCACCTGCACTTCATTTGCCATCAATGCCTGCGGGTATCCTTTATGATTCAAGAGGAAATGCACAAAATGCTGGCGCACCCATTCTTCGGGCGTAAGCGCCACATAACGGCGGCGTATCACGTCGAAAATGACAGGTTTTCCTTCACGGTTCACCACTTTGGCATCGAATACAGGGAGGTTTAGTGACAACATTATATTATATAGGATAAGTGATTACAATTACTTTCTTACCATTTTCCACCTCAATCTGATAACTTCCCTTGAAAGTTTCCAGATAAAGCCGGTTGATGTCATGCTGTATCTGACAGAGTTGCTGTTCTTCTTCCGTTGCCTTCAGCAGTGGGCTGCCATGTACGACAAGTTTCATGAACTCATCTTCACGGGTTAAAGTGTAATCCACCCAAGCTATCCCCTGGTACTCCTCAGAAGCAGAAAGCACAGACGACAGCAGCTTCATGAAACGTCCGCTATCCGCTTGTATCATTAACACCTCCAGTTCTGTATCGAATTGTAAGTGCACCGCATTCCCTTCCTGCATCTCCACCATCATCTTGGCATCGCGGCATAATTGCACCGCATCACACTCCGCAACACTAAACTTCATCATACCGGATTCCAGACGGGAAAGGTCCAGCACGTCAAATATCAGTTGAGACAACTGCCCGGCACTCTTCTTCACCAAAGCAGCGTATTCCTCCATCTGTTCCTGCGACAACCCTTTCTCAGTAGAAAGCACCTCGGAGAAACCGACCACCATATTCAGCGGTTCGCGTATCTGGTAGGTGATATTGCGCAAGAAAACCTCTTTCATTTTATTAGCAGCTTCCACCGTTTCCAACGCTTCACGCGTTTCTTTTTCCGAACTGAGCAGCATCCGATTCACATGCAAGCCACGAACCAGCAATGTTACCAAGAGTGCAATCACCAACACAATCAACCCCACCAACAGCAGATTATAATGTCTCTCCGCCACTGCCTGTTCCAGTAAAGCCTGGCGAATGAGGTAGTTAGCCTGATGCGCTTCTTCGTGCAGACGCAATACATCCCGGTTCAGGGAGTCCATTTCGATTGCGCCACGGAGGTAGTTCTCAGCAGCTTCCCTATAGCGTCCCGCAATCTCAAGGGCGTTTCCTTTTATGATAAACACCGACATTTTATACAATGGCTGCGTGCCGTCAAATGAAGCCAGAGCAGTATCATACTCATTGAAACTCTTATCCCAGTCTCCATTCAAGCAATAATATCCACCCCACATGATGCGGTATTTTATCTTATAAGAGAACAAAGTGTTTGATGAATAATACTTCCGGGCTTGTTGCAGATGCTTCAACAGGTTGCCAAGATCGGCATTATCCAGATAGACGGCACAGTACGATAGTTCCATATCCAACATTTTGTCTCTATAACTGTCCGCCTTTTCAGGTGATTCTTTCAATACTTGCTCCATCATGTCACGCTCCATATTCAGCTCGGAAAGCATGTTGTCATATTCTCCTCTTAGTTGATAAATAGTGGCCACTTCGTTATAGACCGTTGCCTTATCCACTTTAGGCAGATAGGGGATTTCCAACGCTTCCCGGTATCTCTTAACTGCTTCATCCTCTTGTTTAGAAGCTCTCAAAGCTCTGGCAGTAGTCAGCACAGAGTTGTAAATGCCCGTTACATTATTCAATTTCCGGGCCTCTTCTTCCATACGTCCTGCCTCCAGAAGAACATATTCCGTATCTCCCCGCACTGTGCTGAACTGAAGAATATCTCCCCATGCCGTGAAATAAAGATCATAAATCTTATATTTCCGGCTGACGGTTCGCAAGGTATTGAACGCTTGGTTCATCCGTGCCGTATCGACCTGGTACTTATAATGACGATAGTAATCATAACGAATACCAACTTCTTCTTCTCTATATTGGCTGTCGACAGCCAATACTAATGCTGAATCGAGCAATTCTACCGACCATTTCTCACCAATATTCTTCTGCAACATGTCACGCATGAACTTCACACGCCTTGCGGTATCTCCCGACATGGAGTGATAGATAAAGAAAATGCTGTCACGCAACTGTTTATCCCGGGCGGAGAGGAGCTGTTCTGTTTCCAGTTTCTCACGGGCGGACAGCGTATCTTCCGCTTTCAGCATCAACACCGGCATCAACAGGCAAAGTATGATAAATCCTATCTTTTTCATGACCGCACCTCCTGTACTATAGGGTGCATAAATACAAAGCGGGAACCTCCGGTATAGCTTGAATCTATCCAGATGTCACCATTCAAACGCTTGATTATCAACTGGCAGATGGACAAGCCAAGCCCCGTTCCTTGCGCCTTCTCGTTCAGCTTTTCAAAACGTTCAAAAATCAAGCCCTGTTTCTCAAGTGGAATACCGCAACCGGTATCGGTTACAGAAAAAAATGCAGTATTGCGGTCAGATAGCTCTAGCCTCAATACAATAGATCCTTCTTTAGTAAACTTGGTAGCATTCACCAACAAGTTAATCAGAACCTGACGAAGACGGGCATCGTCTGTTTCTATCATCAACTCCGGAAGTTCCGTATCGAAACGTAATTCCACCTCAAGTTTACGAGAAGCGTTAACAGTTTCCGAAGCTTCCTTACAGAGTTTCACGGCATCATACGGCCGGATATTAAATGTTATATTATCATTCTCGAAATCCGAAAAATCAAGAATATCATTAATCAGTTTCAAAAGTTGAAAGGAGTTGACTTTAATAATCTCACAGAATTCCTTACGTGAATCCTCATCAAAAGAGTCATCTTCCGAAGCCAGGACGGCAGAAAAACCGACAATGGCATTGAGTGGTGTACGTACTTCATGACTCATATTGGAAAGGAACATGTTCTTTTTCTGTATGGCACGCTCTGCCTTCTGTATCATTTTTTCCTGTGAACATTTTGACTCTTTCAGACGGAATATCTTCCTCCAGCTAAGATACAGGAAAAGCAGCAGGAAAAGTGTGCAGACAACAATACCTCCCAAATAAAGCCGATAGGAAAACAAGCGGTCACGCTCGTTCTGATAAGTCAGCCGGTCGGCTTGGAAGCGGGTGGTCAACTGATCTATCTCTTTAGGATAATTTTTCTCAAAAGACGATTTAATGTATGAAAACACCAAACCGTATTGCTTATATGCTTCTTCCTTGCGCCCCATTTTCACGAGCAGGTCAGCCTTGTCTTGCAGGACTCCCTTGTACAAGCTGCTGTTGATTTCAGCATAATCCGTATGTAAAAAAGCATCATAAGTTGTCAGAGATTTCTCATATTCACCGGTACGTTCCCAATACATAGCCTCGGCTATCAAGAGATGTTGCATAATACCCGGAATCAGCTTTTCCCTCAAAGGTTCCACTTCGTCCAAGTGTTGACGAGCGGTTTTCACAGAACCCTTAAACAGTTGACAATAGGCATTGAAGATATGCCGGACAGCTTGTTCCTGCTCTGAGAGACTATCTGCGGAAAAACGGTTCAGGCGGGCCATGAAATACGCTGCCTCCGTAAAATTACGAATACGAAGATTGTGCTCTACTAATTCCAACAATAACATCCGGACATATATTCCCTCACCGGACATTTGATCGAACATCTCTAATGCCTGTACATGAGCACTCCCTGCTTCCTGGTTTCGTCCGGTATAAGAATACACCTCACTAATGGCATTCAGTGCAAGAGCAGTTCCCAAAGCATGCGAGAGTGCACTTGCTTTTGAATACATCTGCTCACTCCAATCAATGGCCAGGCGTATTTCTCCACGAAAAAGATATGATTTTATGAGTATACGTTCCAGTTCAAAGTACGTATTATATTGCTTGGTAGATTCCAGATAATTGAGGATACTATCCAGATTGATAGCCGAGCTTTCTTCCTTTGTCAGATAATCAAAGCCCATACTGTTGTGAAAAGCAGATATCACTTCATCTTGAATGGTAGCACGCTCGACTTCTGCCAGGCTATCCTCCCCTGCTGATAATGGGAAAATGCATCCAAAGCATACTATATGGAGAACGAGATATTTCAGTAAGTTTCTCATGAAGTTTGTTTGTTTCGTGCTGTGTGGTGTTTGTGTTGCCATTCACCGCATACGCTGGCAAATATATTCAATATTTCCCAAAAAGCCAAAAATTGTGAATGACTAAATGAAAAAAGAGACCAAAGTAGTAGTTATTATCAGGATTACGATCATTATTCCTTCGGCACGGCGGTTGATACGAACAGCTACTTTCATGTCTTCCGTAGTTAAAAGACGATCATTGCTACCGATGTAAGGCTTCCAGACTTCTTCACCGAAATAATTGTGCGGACCTCCGAAACGGCAATCCAGAATACCGGCAAGAGCCGCCTCGGGATAACCGGAATTCGGGCTGGCATGTTGACTGCCATATATTCCGACGAATCTCAACAGAGTCCCAAACCGGCCTCGGGGAAGACAAGCAAGTGCCATGAGGAAAGCTGTCAAACGGGCAGGAATATAATTGGAGACATCATCCAGGCGGGCGGCAAAACAGCCGAAAGCACGGTAACGCTCGTTACGATAGCCAATCATGGAATCCAGAGTATTCACCATCTTATAGGCAAGCATACCGGGGATACCTAATAACATATACCAAAATAGGGGAGCAATTACTCCATCACTCAGATTCTCTGCAAGTGTTTCAAGTGCTGCCGTACGTACTTCCTGTGCAGAAAGTCCGGAAGTATCACGACCGACTATACGAGCTACCTGCTTCCTGCCTTCTTCCAACGAACGATCTACAGCTTCGAATACCATACGAACTTCACGGATAAGTGTGGTACCTGCCAGACAGAAAAAGATGGTAAGTATCTGTAGCGCCAGAAGTAATCCTGGAGAAAATGACGCTATCCAGTGAAATAGATAGTATGCCGCAAAATAAACGGCAAGAACAAGAACAATAGCTACGAAAGCACCTTTTAGTCCTCGTTTTGAACCTTTATTCAACAGATGTTCGCAGAATGAAATCATCTTTCCGAATGCAACTACAGGATGAGGCAACCAAGCCGGATCTCCCAGCCAGCGGTCAAGCAACCAGGCAGCAAGCAAGGGCAGGCTGAGGACAAATACGGTGTTTAAGATAAGAAGAATATTTTCCATTGTGATAACATATAATTGGGGTCTTTTCTGATGGGTTATGAATCAGTTACGAGCTACAGGCTACAAGCTACAAGTGCCTTTCGGAACATAGCGCAGCTA
>ERZ779840.3818-NODE-3818-length-11571-cov-3.120007_pt1 | contig 11571 bp, 11 predicted proteins | sample MGYA00511561_ERZ779840 | MGnify/ENA primary metagenome ERZ779840 (study PRJEB29588, sample SAMEA2162036) | human gut metagenome | biome: human gut; feature: human-associated habitat; material: faeces | place: Denmark | collected 2008/2010 ...
GGCGCCGGTCTCCGGCAATAAGAAAAAGGATTTTCCGATGAAGAAGTTACTGATCGTAGTTCCCCTAGCACTCTTATCAGTTCAGGGTGCTTGGGCTGCAGACAAAATGCTGGCCGATCGGCACGTTGAGCGCGGTTTGAAGTGCGAATCCTGCCATACCACGATGCCCCCGAAAGCCGTGAATACGGCCGGCTGCCTTAAGTGCCACGTCAGTTACGAAAAACTCGCAGCAAGGACGGACAAAAACGATATTAATCCGCACGATTCTCACTTAGAAAATTTAGATTGCGGCGCTTGCCACCACGGGCATAAGAAACCAGTTCTCGCCTGCGATGAATGTCACGAATTCACAAATATTAAGGTTCCTTAACTGATCGATTTTTCCTTTTCTCCTTGGTGATTGCCGAAAGGCAAAAGAAAACCGCACATGAACTTTCGCTCATGCGCGGTTTTCTTTTCCTTCACTCTATTCAGAATTTGCGTCTGAAGACGGAGAGTTATTCTCCTTCGACAGTACTGGCTTCAACTTCGTCTTTCTTCAGCTCTTTTGCTTCTTCGACTTTCGGATCGGCAGGTTTCTTTTCATCCGCCTTCTTAGAGCCGCAGCAGCATGTGCAAGAATCGGTCATCGGAATTTACCTCCTGTAGGTTCATTTGAATTTTGATCGGGTCTTTTACTGCCCGAGCAGGGAAATTGTAGTCGGGGGCGGCGAAACAGAGCCTCAAAATTGTCCATAATAGGGAACTCAAAAAACGGAGGAAAGAGTGAGCGCTGAGTCGGTATCCGACCTTAAAACAGCGAAATTCGGCATTCAAAAGACCCGAACATCGCAGTATGTCTTTGAGTACAAGAACGTCTGGGACCCGGTTAAAAAACGGTCCAAGCCGCTGTATCGAATTTCCGTAGGGAAAGTCGTCGGCGGTGAGATTGTCATCAAAGACGAATACCTTCACATGCATCCCGAGATAAAGCAGGGAGACATTGTTCTGCAGGAAGGAAAGCCAGTTTATATCGGCAGATGCTCGGCGCCCTCCGAATTATTTGAGATTTTGGAACTCGATCATTTCTGCCTGACGACGGCGCAGCCGGAAGCTATGGTGTCCTTTTACCGACTTCTCGGACTTCCAGTTCGAAAAGAAGGTGAGAGGTATGAGATCGAGTTTCCGCACTTTAAGATCAACCTTCATGTGATCGGGCATCCCTTACTGCCCGAGGCAAAAGTCGCAGTTCCGGGCGCCGGAGACTTTTGTTTGGAAATCAAAACGGACTCAAATCCGGACGAAATCGCTGAAGCGTTTCGTAAACTTGACGTCCCCGTCGAAGGGCCGGTGATCCGCCATGGACGAAAAGGCGAGATGACATCGGTTTACCTAAGAGATCCGGATCAAAATTTGATTGAACTCGCCGTCTACCCGAAACAGTAATCTAGGAAAAGCATGGACACACAAGAAAAGGAAAAGAAAAGCGAAGAAATCGCTGCTCAAACCGCAGAGACGCAGGAGCAGCCTGCTCCTGCACAGCCTTCAGAGGCTGCGTTAAAAGAGGAAAAGAAAAAAGTAGAAGCGGAACTGAATAAAGGATTCCCAGGCAACCGTTCCGTCGGCAAACTTTTTTGGGGCTACCTCGTATGCGGATCACTTTTTTGGGCGTTGATGTTCTACGGCGTAGGCATGGCCTTTACTTATCGGGAAAATCCCAACTTTGACGCTGCAGGCCTGGCGCTTTTAGTTTGTGCGGTCATTCTCTACCTGTGGGGATTTGTATTTTCTGTCTTAAGTTTCATGGCGGCCATGAGGCTCAAAGGCCAACCGCTCCTTAAGGCTATTTATATCTTCGGAGTGATCGCGTACCTTATCGTGCTGTTCAGCGGGCTGCTGGTTTTCGTGCATGTCGCTATGGTCATCTAAAAGGACGATCAAACTTTTACTAGGAAAGCCAATTTTTATCGATTCTTTACATAAAATGAAAGTTAGTTCTGGTTGAAACAACAAAGACCAGCCCCTTCGATATTTAAAGACACAGATAAAAAATGGCGTTGATAGTACAAAAATACGGCGGCACTTCAGTCGGTTCCGTTGAGCGCATCAAAAATGTCGCTCGACGTATCGCGAAGTGGCAAAATGCCGGCCATCAGGTTGTAGTTGTCGTCTCTGCGATGAGCGGAGAAACCAATCGCCTGATTGCCTTGGCCAAAGAAATTCAAAAGAACCCGGATCCTCGCGAACTCGATGTGATCGCCTCCACAGGCGAACAGGTCACCATCGGTCTTCTCGCGATGGCGCTCCAGAATTTGGGTGTGCAGGCTCGCAGCTATACTGGTCCTCAGGTCAGAGTTCTGACTGACAACGCCTATACCAAAGCTCGTATTAAAGAGATTGATTCTCACAGAATCATGGGTGACCTGAATGACGGAAAGGTCGTGATCGTAGCCGGCTTCCAAGGCTGTGATGAAGAGGGTAACATCACAACACTCGGTCGCGGCGGCTCCGATACTTCTGCCGTTGCTTTAGCGGCTGCGCTTCATGCAGACGAATGCCTCATCTTCACTGATGTTGACGGCATTTACACAACTGACCCGCGTGTAGTCAGCGACGCTCGCAAATTGGATGTTGTGGCTTTCGAAGAAATTTTGGAAATGGCCTCTCTCGGCTCCAAGGTTCTCCAGATCCGCAGTGTGGAATTTGCAGGCAAATACCACGTTCCTACTCGCGTGCTCTCCAGCCTGACAGACCCTGATATTCCGGTAGATGAAGAAGCAAACTCCGGTACCCTGATTACTTTTGAGGAAGATCCCAAGATGGAAAAAGTTGTTGTTTCCGGCATCGCATTCAGCAGAAACGAAGCCAAGATTACATTGCCGCACGTACCCGATACCCCGGGTATCGCCTACAAGATTCTTGGCCACATTGCCGAAGCCAACATTGAAGTGGACATGATTGTTCAGAACGCCGCTAAGAACGGTTTAACCGACTTCAGCTTCACTGTCAGCCGCAACGACCTCGACAAAGCTATGAAGGTTTTGGAAAAAGAAGTCACACCGTACCTCGGTGAAGAAGGTATCCTGACTGACGCTTCCATCGCCAAGATCTCTTGCGTCGGTATCGGCATGCGCAGCCACGCCGGTGTAGCAGCTAAGATGTTCCGCGTTTTGGCTGAAGAAAACATCAACATCAAGATGATTTCTACTTCCGAAATCCGCACATCCATTGTCGTAGACGAAAAATACATGGAATTGGCCGTCCGCGCGCTTCATAAAGCCTTCGGACTGGACAAAGCCACTAAGGAAATGGAACTCTAAGGTCGAACTGCGGTTCATCTAAAATAAAAATCCTCGGATCTCCTATGGCGGTCCGAGGATTTTTTCTGCGCTGTGAATTCAATCACTCAATCTTGAATACACGGCGAAGGTGTTCTTTCCAGCGTTTTACATCCTCTCCGATGTGCGGGTTCTTGACGACGTCATTGCACATAAAAGAGGGAAGCTGTTTCATTCCCAAGAACTCGAAAGCCTTAATCAGAGGAAAGAAGACACCGTCGACACCGCGGCCTTCAAAGAAATCGCCTTTACGGTCAAAAGCGGTCTTCGGAGCGTTCCAAGTGCTGCTGATCATGAACTTCTTATCCGTCAGAATGCCGCCCTTGCCGTAGTTGTCGTCCGGGTGCAGGTGCGAGCGGCCGTCGTTGCCGACGACACCGGGCTGAACAAAGACAAGGTCTTCATAACGCTTGAGCTGCCAAGGCGTGCTCATCCACCATCCCGGGGTTTGAACAATGATGACATCGGCTTTCTTAATCTTTTCTGCTTCTGCCGCAGTTTCCCACTGACTGTCGATCAGTGTGATTTCGACATTCCAGCCGAGCTTAGTCAGTTCTTCCTCAGCAATACGGGATAGATAATGGTTGAGCTCGCCGCCTTTTCCGTAGTTCTGGCAGCCCGCATCAAGAATCAAAACGTTATTAGACATTTGCTATACCTCCATAGTTGTGAGCATAGTAGGACGCCTCAACATACGGCTTCACGAAACTCCACCAAAGTGAGTTAATTTAGTACCGAGCCTCAAAACTTTTTATCTCATCGTAAAGTTTGCGGTTCACAGGCACCTGTAAAGCATGTTTCTCTGCTTTTTGGATGACCGTTCCTGCAAAGAAATCGACCTCGGTCAGGCGTTTTGCCAGCCTGTCCTGACGCATCGAGGGCATGCCGTCAGGATTTAATTCGTCAATGATCTGTAGATAATCTCGAAAGTCCTGTTCCGTGAGTCCGGTCCCCTCTTTTTGAGAAAGGGCAAGCACTTCACGCATCGCGGCTTTTAGAGTTTCTCTGGCTTCGCCTTCTTGGTGCACACGACGAAAAACATCGTTATAAACGGCCAATGTCTGATTGACGCCGACATTGAGCATCCACTTGCACCACATACGGTGAAGGATGTTTTCGTCTACGACGTAGGGCATCTGGGTTTTGTCAAAGAAATCGACGACTGCACTGAGAACTTCTGGTATTGCTTTATGTTCCGGGCTGAGTCCGATCACCAGTTCTCCGAAATTTTTATAAGTCAGTACGCCGTTTTGAAAGAGAGCATCCATTCTCTGAGCAACGCAGTGAACGATCCTGTGTGTTCCAAGCTCTTGTTCGATAATGTCCTCGCTGGAGATGCCGTTCATCACTGAGATGACGATGGTATTTTCAGAGATCAGACCTTTAAGACTTTGCAGGACGCTTTGAAGGACGGGTCCTTTTAGAGCAACGATAAGAAGGTCAGGTGCTTTGTTCACCTCTTCGGGACTCTTAAAAAAGAGGGAGCAGGGACGGCCGTTGGCTGTGAGCGGCTGAGTCTTGTACCGTTCGCAGCGTTTATTGTCTGCTAGAAAATAAACCGAGCCCTCAGGCATACGCGGCGTGAGGAAGTCACTGTACATCACGCCCAAGGCTCCTCGACCGAGGATGGCAACAGATTGGATTTTTGTGGTTTCTGGCATAAAAATAGGTCCGGTTGGTTCGGACCTATTCTAAGCAACTTAATGTTTGGAAAAATTAGAGTGTGACATCCACTCGTTTGCCGATGGCATAGAAGTGGCCGCCGGCAACATAGTGCATAGAGCGCAGTTCATCCGGACCTTCTTCCAAATGCCAATGGTTGTTGGAGAAGACACGGGAGTCAGCCCAAGCCTTAACGATTTGCCCCATGAAGAGGTCATACGTCTTTTCGTTGTGCGGTTCACGGATCAGTTTGATAACGGCCCAGGCAGAGCAGCCTTCAGGCAGCGGGAAGTCGCAGTCAGGAAGCGTGAAGAATTTCAGACCGCTGTCGGCAATCTTGTTGGGATTGTCGTTCTTGCTTACGGAACCTAAATAAAGAATTTCTTTCTGAATTCCCATTCCCGGAACGGCAAGCAGGATGTACTCGCTCGCTTCAATGAGCTTGCGGGAATAGTGCGTCGAATCAATGACGACCGTCATCTTGTCATAATCCAACGGGCAGTTCCAAGAAGCGGGCATGATATCCAGATCGTCGCCTTGTTTGCTTTCAACAAAGGCAGTGCCGCCTAAATTGAAGAGGCGATAAGGGGTTTCTAAACCGACCGGTTTTACAAATTCTTTTTGACTCATTCAAAGCTCCTTAAAAAAAATGCACCTATTCTAAGTTCGCGAACTGAAAATTCTTTGCACAAAAGAGGGCGTCTGGTAGAAAAAATCCTAATTTGGTGCAAATGCACCAAGAGAGTGCAAATCAAAAACTTTTGTCCATTCCTAATGCGCTGTTTTGGTTCAATTTCTATGGCTCCTGGGCTGTTTTGTTTGAACAAAAGTTGGCACGCGTTTTGCATACATGAAAGTGACAGGAAAAGCGAAGCGCTTTTCCGGGGTTTGCGAGTAAAAAAATCGAGACCTTGTCCGCTGCGATGAAAGCCATAAGCTGAGCAGCAAACGCACTGGTTACAAAAATAAATCTCAAACGGAGACTTTCATGTTCGTCAAAAAACTCATCCCCTTTGCAGTTGCAGCTTCTTTCGCTATGGCAGGCGCTGCTTTCGCTAAAACAGAATTCGTCACGATCGGTACCGGCGGCATCACCGGTGTTTACTACCCGACAGGCGGCGCTATTGCCAAGATCGTGAACGCTAAGAAAGATCAGTACGGTGTTCGTGCTTCCGTAGAATCGACCGGAGGCTCTAAGTTCAACATCAACGCCATCGACTCTAAGGATCTGGACTTCGGTATCGCTCAGGCCGATACACAGTACATGGCCTACAACGGCAAAGGGGCTTGGGAAGGCAAACCCGTTAAAAAACTCCGCGCTGTTTTCGCTCTTGCTCCTGAAGCCGTGACTTTCGTTGCCGCTGAAGATGCCAACATCAAGTCTGTTAAAGACGTCAAAGGCAAGACGATTAACCTCGGTGACCCGGGCTCCGGCAACCGCATTAACTCCACCGATATCTTCAACGCTGTCGGCATCGTTCCGGGGAAAGATTTTCGTGACGAAAAACTGAAGCCCGCCGACGCGCCCAGAATTCTTCAGGACGGACGTATTGACGGATTCTTCTACACCGTGGGCCATCCGAACGGCAACATCAAGGAAGCAACCGCCGGCAAGCGCAAAGTCCGCATTGTCCCGATTACCGAAGCCGAAGTCGCTTCTCTGCTTAAGGAAGCTCCTTATTACAGCATGACGGAAATCCCGATGGATCAGTATCCGGACGCCGTCAATGCTAAGGACAAAGTTAAGACCGTCGGCATGCTCGCAACTCTGGTGACCTCCGCCGATACACCGGACGACGTTGTTTATGCCGTCACGAAAGAAGTGATGACCAATCTCGATCAGTTCCGCAAACTGCATCCGGCTCTTGCCAACCTGACAGCAGAAAGCATGCTTCAGGGTCTGACCGCTCCGATCCATCCGGGCGCTCTCAAGTACTACAAAGAAGCAGGTCTTGTGAAGTAATACAGCTTTAAATGATGCAAAGACTCGGGACTCCGGGTCTTTGCGAACCTCATTAGAGGCTCGTTAAGAAGTAAAAAGGAGTCAACATGACGGACAAATCGAACACAGAAATGCTGCTGCCGCAGGCGGGTATTCCGGGCTACATTCCGCAGCCTAAGAAGAACGCCTCCGAAGACGTAATCGGCGAATATAAGAAACAGGTCCAGCAGCTTGGGGATAAAGGTCTTAAAGAAGATAAGACCGGGCTCTCAGCTAAGCTGACATACATCGTCGCGCTGGCTTGGGCCTTTTTCCAGATGTCCACCGCTTCCTGGCTGCTGTTGGACTCTTTATATGTCAAGGCCTTCCACTTGGCTTTTGCGCTTGCACTGATTTATCTCAATCTCCCGACGCTTAAGTCCGAACTTAAGTCTCGCTGGGACCTCAGAATTCTACTGGCAATGAAACGCGTGACGATCGTCGACTGGATGATCGGCATCGTCGGCGTTATCGGCGCTTTATACATTGTGATTGATTACGCCGGTATTTCCGAGCGTCCCGGCATGCCGATCGGACGCGACTTGATCTTCGGCGTGATTTTGATTGTTCTCATGCTGGAAGCTACCCGCCGCGTTTTAGGGCCTGCGCTTCCGATTATCTGCGGCGCCTTCATCGCATACGTCTTTTTAGGTCCGTATCTGCCGGATGTGGTTGCTTTTAAAGGTGCAACACTCTCCCGCTTTATCTCCCAGATCACGATGGACACACAGGGCATTTACGGTGTCCCGCTGCACGTGTCCGCAACCGTTGTGTTCCTCTTTGTGATGTTCGGTACGATGCTTGACAGAGCGGGCGGAGGTGCGTTCTTTACACGTCTTGCGATTTCCGGTCTGGGTCAGTACCGCGGCGGCGCGGCTAAGGCGGCCGTTGTGAGTTCTGCGCTCTCCGGTATGGTTTCCGGATCTTCCATTGCAAACGTCGTGACGACCGGAACGTTTACGATTCCCCTGATGAAGCGTCTCGGTTATCCGGCTACCAAAGCCGCAGCCATTGAAGTTGCTTCTTCCGTGAACGGCCAGTTAGCACCTCCGGTTATGGGTGCAGCAGCCTTCATTATTGCCGAATACGTTAACGTTCCTTATGTTGAAGTCGCAAAGGCCGCTGCCATTCCTGCGTTTGCTTCCTACATCGCTTTGCTGTGGATTACCCATATCGAAGCCTGTAAGCTGGGTCTGAAAGGACTTCCCAAGAAGGAACTGCCGAAGTTCTTCGTGGAACTTAAAAACGGTCTTCATTATTTAATTCCGCTTGCTGTTCTCATTTGGGAACTGGTAGTGGAAATGCACTCCGCTGAACTCTCCGTTTTCCGCGCCATTATTGTGCTCGCCATCATCATGGTTCTCCAGCCGGTTGCGATCGCTACAGTTCATGACGCAGATCTCTGGGCAGCGTTCAAATTCGGCATTAAGAACACACTGAACTCCATGGCCGCCGGTGCTAACAATATGGCCGGTGTCGCTCTGGCAACCGCCTCCGCAGGCATCATCGTCGGCTGCGTCTCTTTAGGTTTAGGTCAGCAGATCACGTCCTTCGTCGAAGCGCTTTCCATGGGCAACATCTTCCTGATGATCATCATTACCGCAGTTGCCAGTCTGCTTCTGGGTATGGGTCTACCGACAACAGCTAACTACATCATCATGGCCTCTCTAACAGCCCCTGTGATCGTAACCTTGGCTACCGGACTGACTCTGCATGGTCAGGAAATTGCGATTCCGCTGATCGCTGCTCATCTGTTCTGCCTGTACTTCGGTATCCTGGCTGACGATACACCTCCGGTCGGCTTGGCAGCTTACGCAGGTGCTGCGATTGCAAAGGCGAACCCGATTTCCGTCGGCGTCCAGGGCTTCCTCTACGATATTCGTACAGCCATCATCCCGGTATTCTTCCTCTTCAATTCCGACATTCTTCTGATCGGTATTGAATCTCTGCCGGTGAGCCTGATGATCTTTGCAATGACAGGCTTGGGTATGGTTGCGGTCTCCTCCGCGATCCAGGGCTGGCTGATCGATAAGGTCAATATCCTTGAAAGACTTATCCTTGTTGCTGCTACTGTCGTTCTGATGTTCCCCGCTCTCATTTCCGGCTACGTCCTTCCGTATGAACAGCGTTGGTGGGGCTACCTTGTCGGTATCGCGCTCTTCGGTATTGCATTCCTCTCTCAGAAAGTACGCTACGGCGCTAAGAAAAAGAACACGGCTGCAGCGGCCGAAACCGATGAGGAGTTAGCCGTTTCATAGAATTTCCTAGTGTTCATTCGACCTTGTCCGTCGAATATTTGGCCGCGGATCCCCTTCACCGCGGTCTTTTTTTATCTTCAGCCGGCCGAGACGAAGCAAAGAAAAATCCCGAGCCTCTTGCAAAGCTCGGGATTTGCGTTAAACCGCTAAATCAAGCGATTAGACCCAGCCTTTCTGGCGGAATTCTTTGAGTTTTTCTACAAAGTAACGCATTTCAGCAGGTGTACCGAGAGAAATACGGCACCACTGAACAGCAGGCGGGAAGGGACGGCCGACGAGAATGTGTTCGGCTTTCATTCTGTCTGCAAAGGGTTTCAGCGGAGCTTTCAGATCAATGAAAACGAAATTGGTCTGGCTCGGCAGATAAGGAATGTTGAGTTCCTTTAGAGCCTTGTAGAGGATCTCACGAGCTTCGTCATTGCTTTCCTTGGATTCTTTTAAGAATTCCTTGTCGTTGAGTTCGCTCAGCGCGGCAGCCAGGGTTGTCTGGTTCATCATGACTTCGTAGGCGACATGGTCACGAATCTTATTGATAACCTTAACGTCGCCGACGGCATAGCCCAAACGCATACCGGCCATTGCGAAGATCTTGGAGAAGGTCTTCAGGACGACCAAGTTGTCAAAGCCCTGACGGACGAGTTCACAGCAGGACTTAAAGGACGGATCGTTGACGAACTCGGCATAGGCCTCGTCGAGAATGAAGAAGGTATTCTTCGGCTGAGATTTGATCCAGTTGAAGATTTCGTTGCTGTCGGCAATCGTAGAGGTCGGGTTGTTCGGGTTGACGAGATAAACCAGAACGCGGTGTTTCTTAGCCTCGGCGGCTGCTACTTTGCGCAGAGCGGCAAGGTCGATGCTCCAATCGGGACCCATCTTGACGTTCTTAACGAGGATGTTATTGCGTTTGGCAACATCGGCACCGTCGCCGTAAGTCAGCTCAGGCTGAACCAAAACCGTGTTCTTTGTTGCTTCGGCTTCAATGGTGGCGCGAATGGCTTCAGCGGAACCGTGTGTCAGAAGCACTTCATCAGGTTTGACGTCCATGAATTTAGCCAAATCTTTTTTGAAGGCGATGACCTGTGCGAAGGGATAGCGAGAGCCGTACATAGCAGCTTTGGCGATGGCTTCTTTGGCTTTTTCGCTCATGCCCAGCGGGTTTTCGTTAAAGCACAGCAGCATGGGTTTCTGAGCCGTGGGTTCGACAAACTTCGGCTGAGCAGCGACAGCGGCTGTTGTTCCGAGGGAAGAGAGAGCAGCTCCGGCGCCGACCAGACGGAAGAGTTGTCTGCGATTCAGGGTCATGAAAAATCTCCTATGATGTTATTAATAGTTACTGACAATTATTGTCAATTAATCGGCAGTACGGGGAAAATTTACTAGGAAATTCGCATGATTGGAATATCTTTTGCGGATTTTTGACCTGAAGAAAGAAAAAACCAGTGATTTGTTTGTTTCTATGGTTACGACATAAGGTCAGCCACCTTCAGAGCTCTAATCCTCCAGGCTTTCCAGCAACCGGGAAAAAAGCAATCCGTCTCAGGAAGGAAAGCAATGTAGATTGAATGTTCGTCAAATGTTGTTATTTTTGGTAGGGACTGTTTCGCTTGGTTGAGTCAGGCAATCGTCAAAACCTCGAACTAAATCATCCGACGAAACACCAAGTAGTGATCCTTGCGAGAGGCGCTTTAGGTCCGTTAAATGGTTTAAATCGTTGAGAAGGCATGTCTGTCTGAAGTCAGTAACGCCAGTTATGAGTAAAAACCGAAAAGCCCCGTCATTGGATTTCAAAAGCGCGTAGAACTCAGACAAGACGTATCCGACATCTCGGTATAACTTTTCATTGCTCATGCTATAAGTTAGCGGGAAGTCGTAATCAACGATGAGGAGAACCAAAGTGCAGGGAGGAATTGTCTTTAACCATCGAGACAGCTGGCTAAAAACCGATGTTCCTTCCTTGTCATAGGAGAAGCCAACTGACCTGAAGCTATCAATCAAAAAATCAGTTAAAGCCTTGCGGAACTCAAAGATCCCGGAGGACGGTTTGAGATTGGAAAAATCCAGCCGAACAACTTTGTAGTTCTGTTTATCTATCCGCAAATTCTCGACTGCAAAGTCTCCAGATGTTTTAAGACCGTTCTTGAACAAAATTTTCAAGGCGGAAGTCAAAAAAGAATTTCCGGATTCTTGTGAAAAAGAGAGGAACCATCTCGCGGGATAGCTAGCCAGTTTGTTAAGGATGTCTGTCTTATCCATTCACACCTCATCTAATTTTGTCTTAGAGAACGGAAGGGCTAATGACTAGCCATTGAATATCTAATCAAACCTATACATACTCAGCTTCCTTTGGAGGGTG
>ERZ779840.3820-NODE-3820-length-11571-cov-2.052275_pt1 | contig 11571 bp, 8 predicted proteins | sample MGYA00511561_ERZ779840 | MGnify/ENA primary metagenome ERZ779840 (study PRJEB29588, sample SAMEA2162036) | human gut metagenome | biome: human gut; feature: human-associated habitat; material: faeces | place: Denmark | collected 2008/2010 ...
TATCAGGAATACCGGATAGAACATTCTGCCGAAATGCAAATTATGACCGTCCCGGCAGGACAAAGGGCTAGTCTGGTCTTGGCTGACGGAACAATTGTTTGGCTGAACTCCAACTCTACCTTGAAATATCCGGCAACCGGATTTCATTCCAAAGAGAGGAAAGTGATTCTGGAAGGAGAGGGATATTTCGAAGTGGCACATAACGAGAAGCATCCTTTCATTGTAGAAACGGAGAAATACGATATCAGAGTATTGGGAACCACCTTCAATGTCTCTGCCTACCCAAACTCCGGTTTATTCGAGACATCTTTGATTGAAGGTAAAGTTACCGTGTATCAGCCCGATACACAACATGAAATGACCTTGAAACCTCATGAAAAGGTAGAAGTTAAAGATGGCAAACTCTATAAGGAGACTTTCTCATCGGACAATGATTTCTTGTGGAGAATGGGTATCTATTCTTTCAAGGATGAACCGCTGGAAACTGTCTTCAGGAAATTGGAGCAATATTATGAAGTGAAGATTATTAATAAGAACGAGGAAATCGCTTCCCGCCCGTGTACCGGTAAGTTCCGTCAGAAAGAAGGAATCGAGCACGTGATGAAGGTATTGCAGAAGTACGTCAAATTCAACTATATACAGGACGATGAGAAAAATCAGATAATTATCTATTAAATCAACCCTAGTATTTAATCTAAAAAAGAAACACCCGGAATGAGAGCAAGAGAACCAGCCCTTTCAAAACAGAAATATCGGTAAATGCTGCAACACTTACCGATATGTGAGAAGTCAATAAAAAAGACTCGACATCTGTTACAAATCTTTATGTATTAACTTAATAACTCTAGGCAAAGATATGAAAAATAATCTTTGGTGTGGACGTATTGTCCATAGAAAAACACACTCTACTCAAATTTTAAGAATTATGAGGTTAACTGTCTTTTTCCTGTTATTCATTATTCTTGAGACATATGCCCTGAACGGCTATTCGCAAAATCAGAAAGTTTCGATGAATAAAGGAACCGCAACATTGGCTGAAATCATCAGGCAGATTGAAAAGCAAACAGACTATTTGTTTATTTACAATGAACGTGAGGTTAGTCTGAAACGGAAAGTATCTATTTTCACTCAGAATGGGACAGTGGCAAGTCTGCTGCTGGATGCACTGAAGGGTACGGAGTTCTCCTATACAATGGAAGGGAAACACATCATCCTTACGAAAAAACAAGCTGAAGCGCTAAGTCCTGTGCAACACAAGAAAAGAATAACCGGTCTGGTGAAGGAATATTCGGGCGAAGCCATCGTAGGATGCAATGTGTCGGTTAAGGGCACTACCATCGGTACAATCACTGATATAAATGGCAAGTATAGCCTTGAAGTTCCCGATAATGCAACCTTGGTCTTTTCATTCCTCGGATATAAGAGTATGGAATATCCGGTGAAAGCACAGCAGACTATCAATGTGACCTTGGGCGAAGATTCAAAAGCACTTAATGAAGTGGTGGTTGTAGGATACGGCACACAACGTAAGGCGTTGGTGACTAATGCAATCAGTTCTTTTAAGCCCAGCGAATCGAATATGCGTCCGGTGTTGACTCCGAGCGAATTACTACAAGGACGAGTGGCGGGTGTTACGGTATCGACCGGCTCCGGCAATTTGGGAAGTTCCGAACGAATGAGTATCCGCGGTGCGGCTTCTTTGAGTGCCAGTAACGAACCTCTGTACGTGGTGGACGGAATTCCCATCCTTAACAGTAACGCTTCCTTATTCAATATGGGGGAAGATTTGAGCTCGATGGCAGTATTGAATCTGACGGACATCGAATCTATTGAAGTATTGAAAGATGCCGCTTCGGCAGCTATCTACGGTTCGCGGGCAACGAATGGCGTGGTGGTGATTACAACCAAATCCGGTAAGGAAGGCCGTTCGGATATTCGTTTGAATGTCAGTACGGGAATCTCCAAATTCGCCAATAAAGGACGCATTAAATATGCGGATTCTGACTTGTATGTGGAAACTTATAACGACGGAGTCGAACGTTATAACCGTCAGAATGGCTATACCGTAGGTTCTGCAGGGTATGTAGTGCCTATCTCCAACCCATTCCAGGGATTACCCGATACGGATTGGCTGGATTTGATTACTCAAGTGGGACATTCTTACAATGTAGACCTCTCCTTCTCCGGCGGAAGCAAGAAAACAAAATTCTATGTGGGAGCCAACTACAATTATCAGGAAGGTATAATCAAGACCAATGACATAACCAAAATCAATCTGAAAGCCAAGATTAGCCACGAAATGACTTCCTGGTTGGAAGTCGGCGCCAATGTCAGCGGTAATTATCTGAAAAACAACCGTGTTCCGGGAGCCAATATCGGTTCTACCATCGTAGCCCGTGCCGTTGAACAACGTCCTTTCGACCGTCCGTACAAACCGAACGGTGACTATTATTTAGGTGGAACCGACGAGTTGGCACGTCATAATCCACTTCAGATTCTGAATGAAGAAGTATCCTATATTGATACCTACCGTTATTTAGGAACGTTCAATGCAGACTTAAAATACAAGAAGTTCAGTCTGAAAAACTCTGTCAGCACCGACATCGGATATACGTATGACTATGTGTACTACAATGAGAATCATCCTTATGGAGCAGGCGGCGGACGTATTGTGGAGTACAACCGCCTGGTGAAGAACTTATTGATAGAGAATGTATTCAACTATAATGATAAGTTCGGTGATTTTGAAGCGGGTTTGATGCTAGGACATTCTTTCCAGAAGATGTCCACCCGTACATCTTCTATCGACGGACGCGGTTTTCCGTCTCCGGTATTCGATACGGTCGGCACGGCTTCCGAAATTTATAATGCTTCGGGCGGCATCTCCGAGTTTGCCATGGAGTCCTACTTCGGACGTATCAACCTGTCTTATTTAGACCGTTACATTCTGAATGTGACTATGCGTTCGGACGGTTCATCCCGTTTTGCCCCTTCCGACCGCTACGGATATTTCCCCTCTGTCTCTTTAGGTTGGAATGTTTCGAAAGAATCTTTCTGGAAATTCCCTCAGACAGACTTGAAGTTCCGCCTGAGTTATGGTAAGACCGGAAATCAGGATGGAATCGGCAATTATGCCTGGCAACCGTTAATGTCCGGCGGCATTAACTACGGCAATAATAGCGGTATGGCTGTCACCAGCATGGGAAACAACAAACTGACATGGGAAACTGCCGACCAGTATGACTTCGGCTTCGACCTGGGCTTTTGGAACGGCAAACTGAATATGATAGCCGATATTTATCTGAAGAATACGAACAACCTGCTTTATTCAATGCCCTTGCATGGAACAAGTGGTTTCACCAGTATCACCAGCAACATCGGTTCCATGCGGAACTACGGTGTGGAATTCTCCATCAACGGCCATTTGAATATAGGGAAAGTCAACTGGACTTCCTCTTTCAACATCTCCCACAACAAAAACAAATTGACTAAACTGCTGGGAGACGACTTGCTTCCGATAGGTTCTAACCGCGCCTTGAAAGTAGGTGAGGAACTGGGAGCTTTCTACCTGTTCCAGATGGACGGGCTCTACCAATATGACGGTGAAGTGCCGCAACCATTGTACGACCTGGGTGTACGTGCCGGTGACGTGAAATATCATGACGCGGATAATAATGGCATTATCAATGATAACGACCGTGTACTGACCGGTTCTTCCAATCCCGATTTCTTCGGTGGATGGAACAATACTTTCAAATACAAAGGTTTCCAACTGGATGTGTTCTTTACGTATATGTACGGAAATGATGTGTATGCCGAATGGGCGGTGACCGCTACCCGTCCCGGATACCGCATGGCCATTACGGAAGATGTCGCCAAGAATCGTTGGACGGCTCCGGGAAGTTCTGATAAATATCCGCGTGCGGTCAATACGCTGTGTGGGCATAACAGCAAGAACTCCACCCGTTTCCTTGAAGACGGCTCTTTCATTCGCTTGCGTTCTCTTACATTCAGTTATACATTCCCGCAAGTAATGTTACAAAAGATTTGTTTGAAAGGTCTGCGTCTCTATGTGCAAGGGGACAACCTGTTGCTGTTCTCCAAATACTCCGGCTGGGACCCTGAAGTGAGTAAGAACATGGACCCGCAGTACTTTGGCGTCGATTTGTATGGAGTGCCGCCTTCCCGTTCGGTCAATTTCGGAATAAACCTTAGTTTCTAATCATAAACGCTCACAATGATGAAAAAGATTATTACTATATTTCTGGGATGCCTGTTGCTGGCTTCATGCAGTGGCATGCTTGATATCGAATCCCACTCCGCCGTATCGCCGGGAAGTGTGACGCCCAAAGACTTATCGGCTTTACGCATGGGAATGTACAATAAGGCACAGAACTCTCCGGCGCGTGAGTCATATATTACATTCGATATATTGGGCGGAGACTTGACTCAAAGTACAGGGAATGCAAGGGACTTGATAAACTCTGTACTTTCCTCACTGAATTCGATCGTAGCCAACAGTTGGAACGGCTATTACAATGCTTTATATCAAGTAAATAATGTTATCTCCATTGTAGAAGACCTTCCCGAATCCGACCTGCGGAATCTGATTATCGGAGAAGCGCATTATTTCAGGGCATATATCTATCATTCACTGGTGACACGCTGGGGTGGTGTGCCTATCCAAAGAGTGAATACGATGGACAAGCCTTTCCGTGATTCGGAAGAAGCAGTGTGGGCATTTATTGAGGAAGAACTCGAAACAGCCCTTGCTTTCTTGGGGACTTCTTCCAGTTGTTACTATGTATCCCGCGATGCCGCCCTTGCACTGAAAGCCCGTGTGATGCTCGAACGTGGCAAAAAGACGGAAGCGGCTGCACTGGCGGAAGGTCTGATAAAGGATGGAAAATACAAACTGGATAGCTTCGACAAGATATTCCGTGGAAAGACCAACACGGAAGTTATCTTTTCCTTCCAATGTCTGGCGGAAGAATCGAATATCACCATTTCCACCTTATTCTATACATATGCTCATCCCAATCACGGCAGCTATGTGTATCGTCCCACGAACGACGTGATGAATATGTATGACGACAAGGATAAACGGAAAGAAGTTTCCATTATCAATGTAGGTGCCGAACCTTGTATCAATAAATATCCGAGCGGACAAACCGGTACCGACCCGGTAGTGATGAGCCGTCTGGCTGAAATGTACCTGATAAGTGCGGAAGCGCAAGGACTCTCCAAAGGTCTGGGACGGCTGAACGACTTGCGGAAAGAACGCGGGCTGGATGCCGTAAATCCGAAGGATGAAGACGAATTTATAGAATATATCCTGGACGAACGCCGGAAGGAACTGCTCGCCGAAGGTTTCAGATATTATGACCTCATACGTACGAATAAGGCAAAGACAATGCTTGGACTGAAAGATTACCAGTTGGTATTGCCTATACCGGGCAAGGAAATGATTTCGAATCCGAACCTGGAGCCGAATCCCGGATATTGATAATGATTGTATTTATACTTATTAAAGAGACAAAATGATGAAAAAACTGATATATGATTCCGCTCTTCTTCTTTTAGGGTGTCTGCTATGGACGGGATGCAATAATGATGAAGACCTGACCGTCTATTCCACCGAGGGCGCGAAAACGGAGTTGGGACAGAAGATAATTGTCGGAAGTGACGGATACGTCGGACAATATTTCTCGGACACTACTTACACGTTGGCTCCGGGTGTAAAGGCTTTGGAGATGGAAATCCTTTCTGCCACAGGTATGGCGGTAAAGATGTTTGTCCTGGAAGTCGATTTGAAAGACACGCATCTGACGATGAAGGCTTCGTCTCCCAAAGACGAAGGCAAGCTCAAGACGAAACAACAAATGACGTTGCAGGCATTGGCACACGACAAACAGGGCAGCCGTGTTCTGGCTGCCGTGAATGGGGATTTCTTTGCTACGGACGGAACACCGCAAGGCATTTACTACCGGAACGGGGTATGCTTGAAGAATACGATGACCGATAATGTATGTACTTTCTTTGCCGTCACGAAGGGTAAGAAGGCGGTGATTGGCTCGTATGACGAATATGATACTTATAAGGATGAGATTCAGGAAGCGGTGGGCGGTCGTGTGCGTTTGATGACGAACGGGAATGTGCTTCCTCAGACATCGACAGCACTGGAACCCCGGACGGCTATCGGCGTGACGGACAATAATGTCGTTTATATTTTGGTTGCCGACGGACGTAACTTTTGGTACTCCAATGGCATGAGGTATGCTGAAATGGGAGCTGTCATGAAAGCGTTGGGAGCGAAGGATGCTATCAATCTGGATGGCGGTGGTTCGTCTACGTTCATTATCCGCTCGAAGGCGGGATTTGAAGAGAACCGTTTTGCTATCCGCAATTGGCCTTATGATAATGGCGGTGTCGAAAGAGCAGTTGCCAACGGACTGTTGGTGGTGACCGATAATTAATAGTTTGAATCTTAATAGTTGAATCATTATGATACGAAATAATAGAATGTATAGTTGCTGGCAAGGTCTATGGGGAATCATCTGTTGTCTGTCCTTGCTGCTGGGTATGGCAAGCTGTCAGGACTTTACGGATGATACGGGACGCACAATGCCCGAACCGGATTTGAAGTTTGCGGACGGAACGCTGAATCTTCCGTTGGAAGAAAAGGAATATACGGTGGATATCGAATCCAATCTGCCTTGGCGTGTGAAGACTTCCGCCACTTGGATTGACTTGCTTTCATCGAACGGGATGGGTACGGGAAGTTTCAGAATATCGGTATCCAAGAATGCGAATGTAGCTCCCCGCGAAGCGGAAATTGCAGGCTGGATTATCGAAGGTGCCGAAACAAAGCTGAAAGTGGCACAGGAAGGAGTGGGCATCGCTTTAAAAAAACGTGCGGTGAAAGTAGGTGCGGAAGGCAGTGCGGAAGAGGTGATACCTTTTTCGACAATGGTTACTTACACATACGAACTATCCGAAGGATGCGACTGGATACACGTTACCGACGGGGCGGCAATTACTCCGGGCGTCATCAATGAATCGGAACTGAAATTGGCGATTGACCCTTATACGGATATAGACGAGGGACGTACCGCCTCATTGTACCTGAAAGGTTCGAATGGGATTACCGACGTACTGACAATAACGCAGGATAAGAAACCTTTGGGAGACATCGATTACCTGAGAATGTTCTACGAAAGTGCGAACGGAGATAACTGGACGAAGAAATGGAACTTTGACGCTCCACTGGAAACTAACCCGACAAACTGGTTCGGATTGAAGTTTGAGAATAAGAGGGTGGTTGAGATTGATATTCAGTCCCCGAATAATATCGAAGGAGATATTATCCCCTTATGCAACTTGTCGGAACTGAGAAGCATAAAGTTCAAACATCAGAAGTTAGCAGGTATTCCCGAGGAAATAGGACAACTGTCCCAATTGACCACTTTATGGATAATAGAATCTGCTGCAAGCGGAAACTTGCCGGAATCTTTGGGAGAATGTGAATTATTGACTAGCTTTAACATCTCAAATCATCCAACTTCCACTCCGGCCGGATTTAACAACACGTTTACTGGTAATCTGGATATGTTGATAAATATCCCCGGTATGGTGACAATAAAGGCATATTGTAATAATTTGAGCGGGCCGCTTCCGGTTATTCCGTTAGACGGAAACAATAAACCGACCACTTGGAAGAGCCTGAAAGAGTTTATGATTTATACCAACGGATTCAGTGGAAGTATCCCTTACGGATATGGAACGGTAATCGAGAAGAGTGGTTCGAGTGGTATATTCAGAGTGAATGATAATCAGTTGAGTGGACAGATACCTGCGGATATCAAGGCATGGTCGCAATATGCAACCCGGAAAGCTGCGTGGATATTGCAAGGGAATAGTCTTACTGAATAAGATAACTTAATTAATTTATTAACTTAACACATTTATCTGTCTGTTTACAATGAGAAAATACTTCGTTATCCTTGTCTTAGCTCTCTGTTCCGTCGGAACATTGAAAGGGCAGACCGCATCAGATTCTTTGGCAATCGTTTCTGCACAATGGGAGATAATACATGCTCAAAAGGGAATTATCCACAAGAGTGCGTCTATACCTCAGCTTTATCAGTGCCCCCAAGTTATCAACCTGATAGAGATTGACCCCGGCAAAGGGATGAAAGCGGGTATTGCCATATCGGACGGTATGAAAAAGACAAGCCGGATAGCTTCCGAACATCATGCGCTTGCGGCAATCAATGGTTCTTATTTTGAAGCATGGGAATTCTGTCTGTTTCCTGAAAACAGACAGGCAAGTGATTGATACGACAACGATAAACGAGTTTAAACTACGTGTCACGGGAGCCGTTTACGAACGGAAAGGAAAGATGAAGCTGATTCCCTGGAACAGACAGATAGAAAAAAAATATAAGCGAAAGGTGGGTACAATATTGGCATCCGGACCGTTATTATTAAAAGACGGTCGGGTATGCGACTGGAGCTTGTGTGGAAAGGTCCAGAATAAGCATCCCCGTAGTGCTGTTTGCATGACGAAGGATGGAAAAATACTGCTTGTCACGGTGAACGGACGTTTTCCGGGGCGTGCCGAAGGGGTGAATATCCCCGAACTGGCACACTTGCTTCGGATATTAGGCGGTAAGGATGCGTTGAACTTGGACGGTGGCGGTTCCACAACATTATGGCTGTCGGGGGCACCGGAGAATGGTGTCGTCAATTATCCTTGTGATAATAAACGTTTCGACCATGCCGGAGAACGCGGAGTGCCCAACATCATTTATGTTTATGAATAACCTTATTGTTTATCAGCTATCGCACGACTTGAAGTTGCGAATAAAATGGAAAATGAAATGAAGAAACTTTTAAGATGCTCCCTGTTGGGGCTATTATTATTGTGCAGTGTCGTTGTAAACGGAGCGCAAGTCCCCAAATATATCTTCTTGTTTATCGGTGACGGCATGGGATTCAACCATGTGGAAGCAACCCAAATTTATGCGGAGAAAGTAGGAACAGATACGGGCGAATGTTCACTGTTATTCCCCACTTTCCCTGTGATGACTCAAGTATGCACGCGCTCGGCTTCTCACTTGATTACGTGTTCATCCGCCGCAGCTACCGCTTTGGCTACCGGAGAAAAAACGACGAACTATGTAATCGGAATGGATGCGGAAAAGAATCACGGGTTAAAATCCCTGGCACGCCAACTGAAAGATAAAGGTTATAAAATAGGAATAATCACTTCTGCTTCTATCGACCACGCTACCCCCGGTGGATTTTATGCTTCACAACCCGACCGTTCTATGTATTACGAAATAGGAGTGGATGCCGCCAATTCCGGTTTCGATTTCTTCGGTGGGGCGGGATTGCTCGAACCTCGCAGCAAGCGTAACCTTTCGGCGCCTTGCCTTTATGACCTGTTCAATCAGAAAGGCTATACGATGTTTCGTGGAATGGACGCTTATAACCGTGCTGCTGCAAAGGATAAAATTCTCCTCTTCCCAACCGATACAGTGAGCAAAAGCCTGAAATATGCGATGGACCGTTCCGCCAAAGACTTGAGTTTGCCTGACTTGACAAAAGCCTGCCTTGCTAATTTTCAGGAAACCGCGAAGAAGGGTTTCTTTATGATGGTAGAAGGCGGAAAAATAGATTGGGCGGCCCATGCCCACGACGGTGGCGCTGTTGTGAAAGAAACCATTGACTTCGACCAATGTATCCGCTTGGCTTATGATTTCTACAAAAAGCATCCGAACGAGACATTGATATTAGTGACTGCCGACCACGAAACGGGCGGTCTGACGTTGCCGAGCGGCAATGCCGATTTCACGAAGTCCGAGAGCGGCGTGTTGTATAAATACGGCTCGAAAAGTCATACGGCCGTCATGGTTCCCGTTTATCTTTACGGTACGGGCGCCGAGCGCATCAACGGCGTGATGGAGAACTCCGATCTGGCGAACCGGCTGATGGAGATACTCGAACTGGAATAGGTGCGAAGAGACCGGAAATAGAAGAGAGCGCTCGGCGGACGGGCGCTCTTTTTCATTCGGATTGCAGCAGGGCGACGAGTTCGTCGGCCTGGGTGCACGAAACGTAGTAGCGTTGTTCGTAGATGTCGACGATCTCCACCAGATTCTTCCACTCCGAAGCGTAGACGACCACTTTCTCGAACGTTTTCAGGTCGAAATAATAACCGTAATAACCGAAAAATCCGTATCCGCCGAACAGAGGAACGACCCACCGCATCTGCCGCGGGTCGACCCGTTGTACGGAGGCGATCTCCATCCGCGGGATCTCGGTCATGTCGAGCAGACACAGGATCTCGACCGTGGCCTTCTTGACCACGATCTTGCGCGGGATAGAGAGCGACATCAGCGCGAAAAGGGCGACCACGAGCGAGACGAACCATGCCGAGAGGTAGCCTCCGATGTAGAGCGAATGCAGCCCCAGTCCGATGAGTGCCAGCACGAGGATGTAGAACGCGCTGAGGTAGAGCGTCCGGCGGCTGAACCGGTATTTGAAGACCTGTTTCATGCTTCTGTGCGGCGGGCGAGGATGGCCTCTGCGACGGCCAGATCGTCGCGGGTGGTGATTTTCAGGTTCGTCGTCTCGCCTTCGACGAGCCGCAGAACGCCGCCTGCGGCTTCGACGACCGTCGCGTCGTCGGTGAAGGCGGGATCGTAGGCGCAGGCATAGGCCTTGCGGAGCAGTTCGGCGCGGAAGAACTGGGGAGTCTGGACGATGCGCAGCGTCGCCCGTTCCACGGGATGCGACGCTCCTTCCGCCGTCACGATGCGAAACGAATCGACCGGCTGTACGACGGGAATGGCCGAACCTTCCCGCTCTGCCGTTCGGGCGATCCGCCGGATAGCCTCGTGCGTCGCCAGCGGACGCACGCCGTCCTGCACGGCGATCAGCTCCGGATCGCGTTTCAGGGCCGCCAATCCGTTTTTCACCGAGTGGAACCGCTCCCGTCCCCCTTCGGCGACCGTGTGCGGCGCCACTTCGAAACGCGCCGACAGATTGTGCCAGAAGCCGGTGTGTTCGGCGGGCAGTACGACGACGATTTCCGCTCCGGGAAGCGCCGCGGCGAAGTTGTTGATCGTGCGCGCCAATATGGGCATGCCCCCCAGCAGCATGAACTGCTTGGGACGCGCCCCTCCCATGCGGCTTCCGCCGCCGCCCGCTACGATGATGACTCCAGTTTGTCGTTCCATATCAGTTTCTTTCCAAAACCGAGCGTATTGTCGGTCAGTTTCATATAATCGGGCCTTATCGCCCAGAGCGTCAGCTCGGCCAGCGCCGCGTAGGGAAACCGTTTGAGGTATGCCCGTCTGGCCGTTTCGTCGGCCCGCGCTGCCGTGCCGCACAACTGCAATCCCTGCACCCGGCCCACGATTTTCGTTTCGAGGACCACCGATGCCGCGACACGCGGATTGCGCTCCATTTCCTGCGCATGGCGCGTTGCGGGGTCCGATGTGAATACGAGCAGGTTTCGCTCCTTGTCGTAACAGTAGAACGCATTCGAGCAGTAGGGGACCC
>ERZ779840.3821-NODE-3821-length-11569-cov-2.842453_pt1 | contig 11569 bp, 8 predicted proteins | sample MGYA00511561_ERZ779840 | MGnify/ENA primary metagenome ERZ779840 (study PRJEB29588, sample SAMEA2162036) | human gut metagenome | biome: human gut; feature: human-associated habitat; material: faeces | place: Denmark | collected 2008/2010 ...
TGGTAAAGTGGGTTTATACTATATAATGTTTCTGGCTGGTCTGGAAATGAATATGGCGGATTTCAAGCAGAATCGGGGAAAGGCCGTAATGCTGGGATTATTAGCTTTTATTATTCCAATCATGATCGGTCTGGTGGTGAACATGACCTTCTTGAAGTATAGTTTGATCACTTCAGTCCTGTTGGCAAGTATGTATGCTTCACATACTCTGGTAGCATATCCCATTGTTATCCGATATGGTGTATCCCGACATCGAAGTGTCAGTATTGCCGTAGGTGGTACAGCGGTGACTGATACACTTACGCTGTTGGTGCTGGCCGTAGTAGGTGGTATGTTTAAGGGAGAATCCGGTGGATTGTTTTGGGTATGGCTGGTGGTCAAAGTCGTTTTCCTTGGCGGATTGATCATGTATTTTTTCCCCCGTATCGGTCGTTGGTTCTTCCGTAGGTACGATGATAATGTAATGCAGTTCATCTTTGTGCTTGCTATGGTATTCCTGGGGGCAGGGTTGATGGAATTTGTAGGAATGGAGGGTATCCTTGGTGCATTCCTTGCGGGGCTGGTGTTGAACCGGTTGATCCCCCATGTTTCCCCGTTAATGAATCATTTGGAATTTGTAGGTAATGCGCTTTTCATTCCTTACTTCCTGATTGGTGTGGGAATGATGATTGATATACATGTGATTTTTGGTCATGGTGATGCTCTGAAGGTGGCAGGAGTAATGATAGCGGTTGCTTTGACCGGTAAATGGATTGCCTGCTGGTTGACACAGAAAATCTATAAGATGGGAGCCATTGAGCGGGAATTGATGTACGGTTTAAGTAATGCCCAGGCTGCTGCAACACTGGCTGCCGTCTTGGTCGGATATAATATTATCTTGCCCAATGGTGAAAGATTGCTGAATGATGATGTGCTGAACGGAACAGTGTTGCTTATCCTTGTGACTTGCGTGGTGAGTTCGTTTATTACTGAACGCGCTGCCCGTAAAATAGCTATTGATGAGGCTCATTTGGAGGATGAAAAGCGTCCGGCAGAACTAGAGAAGATTTTGATACCGGTTGCAAATCCGGATACGATTGAAGACTTGGTAAATCTGTCATTGGTGATACGTGACCCGAAGCAGAGGGATAATCTGTTGGCACTGAACGTAATTAATGATAATAATGCATCGGAAACTCTGGAACTCCGTGGAAAACGTTATCTGGAGAAAGCGGCGATGATAACGGCTTCAGCGGATGTTCCGTTAAAGCTGATTAGCCGTTATGACTTGAATATTGCTTCGGGTATTATACACACGGCTAAGGAGCATGGAGTGACGGATGTAGTGATCGGTCTGCACCGTAAGGTAACTATTGTAGACTCTTTCTTTGGCATGCTGGCTGAGAATTTGCTGAAAGGCTTGCATCGGGAAGTAATGATTGCTAAGTTCCTGATGCCGATTAATACTTTACGGAGAATTAATATTGCCGTTCCGCCCAAAGCGGAATATGAAGCCGGTTTCCAGAAATGGGTGGAACACTTCTGCCGTATGGGAAATACATTGGGGTGCCGGGTGCATTTCTTCGCTAACGAAGAAACAACTACGCTTTTGCAAATTCTGGTGAAGAAAAGATTTAGCTCCACCATGACTGATTTTTCTCGTTTGGACGATTGGGGAGATTTGCTGTTGCTGACCGGGCAGGTGAATTATGATCATTTACTCGTGATTATCAGTGCCCGTCGTGGTTCTATCTCTTATGATCCTGCATTTGAGAGACTTCCCGCGCAATTAGGAAAGTATTTTGCTAATAATAGTTTGATAGTGCTGTATCCGGATCAATTGGGTGAGCCTCAAGATATGTTGTCATTCTCTAACCCGCGTGGCAATAATGAGGATCAGCATTATGAAAAGGTGGGTAAATGGTTCTATAAATGGTTTAGAAAGAGTGATAAGTGATAGGGGGATAAAGTGAGAATGGAAGATTGGCGGCAAAGAACACAACTCTTGTTGGGTGATGAAAAGATGGAACGGCTACGGCAGGCGCATGTGCTTGTAGTAGGCCTGGGTGGAGTAGGAGCGTATGCGGCGGAAATGATTTGTCGCGCGGGAGTAGGGCGTATGACGATTGTGGATGCAGATACGGTGCAACCAACGAATTTGAACCGTCAGCTTCCGGCTTTGCATTCTACGCTGGGGATGAGTAAGGCGGAAATTCTGGAGAAACGCTTCCGGGACATTAATCCGGAGATTGAACTGACCGTATTGCCCGTATTTCTGAAAGATGAAAATATTCCTGAACTGCTGGACGCGGCCTCCTATGATTTTGTAGTGGATGCTATTGATACATTGTCCCCAAAATGTCATTTGATTGCAGAGGCCATGAAGCGACATATTAAGATAGTCTCCAGCATGGGAGCCGGTGCAAAGAGTGATATAACCCAGGTTCGTTTTGCCGATATATGGGATACTTATCATTGCGGGCTGAGCAAAGCGGTCAGAAAACGACTCCAGAAAATGGGAATTAAGCGTAAACTGCCAGTAGTGTTCAGTACGGAGCAGGCAGATATGAAAGCGGTACTGCTGACGGAAGATGAGATGAATAAGAAATCGACGTGTGGAACTATTAGTTATATGCCGGCGGTGTTCGGATGTTATCTGGCAGAATATGTATTAAAGAGATTATAAATAAAATGAAGAACTAAAAATGAAGAATGAAGAATTTGGCTGCGCTGTAAAAGTGTGCTGAAAGGTTATTCTTCATTTTTAGTTCTTCATTCTTCATTAAAATAAGTATGATACAATTACAAGGAATAACCAAGAGTTTCGGTAGTCTGCAAGTTCTGCGGGGAATCGATTTGAACATAGATAAGGGCGAGATCGTTAGTGTTGTTGGTCCGAGTGGAGCGGGAAAGACTACTTTGCTTCAGATTATGGGAACCTTGGATGCCCCTGATAGCGGAACGATAACGATCGAAGGTACTTTGGTCAGCCGTATGAAGGAGAAGGAACTGTCGGCTTTCCGTAACAAACATATCGGGTTTGTCTTTCAGTTCCATCAGCTTTTACCAGAATTCACGGCATTGGAAAACGTGATGATACCTGCATTTATTGCCGGTGTGGGGCAGAAAGAGGCTACTGCATCTGCGCTGGAATTGTTGGAGTTTATGGGACTGACTGAACGTGCCGGGCATAAGTCCAATGAACTTTCAGGTGGGGAAAAACAACGTGTGGCCGTAGCCCGTGCTCTTATTAATCATCCGGCTGTGATACTGGCTGACGAACCTTCGGGTAGCCTGGATACTCATAATAAGGAAGAATTGCATCAGCTTTTCTTCGATCTTCGCAATCGTTTCGGACAAACATTTGTTATTGTCACTCACGATGAAGGACTGGCACAGATTACGGACCGTACGGTGCACATGGTTGACGGGGAAATAGTTTGATCTTATTTCCCCGTACTCATTACTCCCGAGTTATTGTCGCTATTGTTCACCTTCCTCTGTATTCCCTTGAATTTGCGTCCGAAAGAGAAGTTGTAGGACAGACTGACAAGAAGCATCTGTGCACTTTCCTTTATATAGCTTTTAGTTTTGTAGGAGGCGAACTGGTTCCAATTCTCATTCTGTACCTTATAGTTGTCTGAGAACGGGTTGAAAGCTCCAACTCCTAAGCGGAGATCTTTATATTTATAATACAATCCTAATATCTGAATATTCTCTCCACCCGACAAGGTTTCTCCCCAAAAGTTATTCCAGTTGGTATTAATCTGCCAGAACAGGGAGAAACGCTTGTAGTTGAAAGAAGCCTGTCCTTCGTAATACCAGTTGGTATAAGTGTGGGAGTAATTGTTTCCGTTACTCATATAATGATTCACTCCACCGGTAAAAGAGAGTTGCAACATGTCCCATATCGGGCCTACCCGGAGCATCAGTCTTCCGGACAGTTTCTGCCAGTCTTTCTGATTGTCCCATGTCTGTACAATTTTATTGCCTTCCTGCCGTTTCTCATCCATAATGGCATTGGGGCGGTAATCATACGCTCCCCACAAGTTACTGTAGAAAATGCCTTTCTTCCATTCATAGGTCAGCTCCGTGCGATAGCACATATACGAGTTCAGATTTGGGTTGCCACGACGTATTTGGAAAGAGTCTACCGTTTGTTCTATGGCGCTTAGGTCACTCAATGAAGGAGTGGCGTTAAAAACTTCAGCTTTCCAGCGGAGATATGAATTCTCCGAGAAGGTATAATGTAATGTAGCTTTCGGATTCACATTGTACTTTTCAGAAGGTTTGTCATTACCACTTTGGTTGTAGTAGAAACGTGTCAGGCTGATTCCTAACCTATAATCCAGTTTATGAATCTTTCCGCGGTATTCACTGAATATGTAACTATTTCCCTGGTTCATCCGGGTATCATAATTATGCCCGTTCCTGTATGCGTTGTTGGAATAGGACTGAGTGTGCTGTAAGCCAAAACTCAACGCATTGCCTTTTGAAAATTGCTTTTCGTAAATGGCTTCTCCGATTAAGGAGTATTTGTCACCCGATACATCGTTGTTGATATCAGTCAGCATTTCGTTGTGCAGGCTTTCCTGATAGATACGGTGCGACTTCTCCCGGTTATAAGTTCCTACCAGATTGAATACCAACGTCTGTTTGTTTTTCAGGTTTTGCTGATAGTAGAGGTCTAAAGAGGGGCGAGTCCAGCTATTCTTGGTGCGGTCTATCATATTTACCATATCTGTCTCATCATTCACATTATAGAGCACTCCCTGGTAATCCCAATTGGGCTGATTATTTCCACGCAGGCGGAAGGTGGCACTGAAGAGAGAATTTTTGGATGCCTGAAGACTGTAACTGACATTCAGATTTTGCATGAATAACATGGCATGGCTGGGCTCTCCCTTTTCCACACGTTGAATGGTATTTCCATCTGCTAAGCGGAATGTTTCTTCATTATCCCGGTACATACCATAGAAATCGCGAGGTCCCATGTAGTAAGAAAGACCGAACTCTGATTTTTTATGATTGACTTTACCGAATACGTTGTAGTTTCCCCACATTGCATTGATACCTTGGCTGAGATCGGTACCGAAACTTCCTCCCGTATCGGGGCGGCGAACGATGTAATCGAGTACGATTTCCGCATTGCCATAACGTAATCCCGGGTTGTCATGATATTCTATGCGGATGATATCAACGGGACGCAGAGCTTTTATCTCATTGATATCTGCCTTGGCTCCGTTGATACGTATTTGCAATTCACCTCCACCGGATATTCCGATCTCATTATTCATCGGATTGACCTGGATACGTGGGAGCATCAGCTCCTGCAACAGATTTACTCCATTGGTGGCAACTTTCATCTGGCGTTCGGAAGGGAATACCAGCTTCCGGTCGGGACGGCTGATTTGGCTGGAACCATTGATGGTTACACCCGCCAGGGCTACTGAGGCATCTTCCAGAAGAATATCTCCTAGATCTGTGTTACGTTTTACTCCGTTCAATGTGATGTATTGTGTGTTGTATCCGACACTGGAAAGAACCAATCGGTAATTGCCAGCTTCTACTTTATTGAAAATGAAGCTTCCGTGATTGTTGGTAGACACGCCATTTACAAAGACGGAGTCGGTGGTTTGTAGTACTACGTTTACAAATTCTGTGGCTTCATTGTCTGTTGCATTGCGTACAGTACCTTTTATCTCTATTTTTTGAGCAAATACTCCCTGTACCATACTGACCATCAGTATGGCTATTAATAATCTTTTCATTGTGATTTTTTTATTTTAATTCCTAATTCCAGAATGGCCTGTCCTGTTTCAGGTTGTTTTCTATTGGTTAGACGAAGAAACGGAGATTAAAGTTGCATCAGAGGGAAAATATTTTCTTTATTCCTTATTGAGCGGATGGGCGCTAAGTATCATTCTGACATTTTGTATTATCAACGCTCCGAGAATCGTTTCTTTGCGTCCGGGAGTGCGTTGCAGGGGAAATACGGGAAGGAAAAACCATATTCTCCTGTATGACAACCAGATACGGAAATACGTACAATTATTCTACAGAAAATAACAAGCAATGTGCCGCACCGGAACAAGCAATGCGCCGCGGATTAAGATACTATGTACCGGGGATTAACAAGTAATGTGCCCGATCTCTATATCCAATGTGCCCGAAATATAGATCCGACACGCAGGAAATAGAGATCGGACTTGCTGGAGATATAGATCCGGCGGCTCAATTCTCCATATTCGACAGGAAAAATGCGAATATACTGCATGTATATTCGGTAATCCATTTGGAAAAGCCTCTATTTTATACTTTTCGAAAACAGCGGTTGTTAGCTTATAATCTATTCCTCTGACTTTTTGCCGTCATATTCCTTTTTTTTCAATCACTTCGCCATCTTGCCGAGACAAGCGCTTTGTCCATGCGGCGAATCAGCATTCCTCCCCCAAGCTGTTCGAAAAGTGAGAGGAGCGAGAGTAAAATGAGCTCAACTTTTATTTGAAAGCAAAAAAAGAAAAGTGAACGGGCGCTTAAAATAAATCCGTACCCGGCATTTTGACATTCAACATGTTCATGGTACCTTTGTTGAAATGAAAACAAAACAAGAGAAAGGAGACGAACTGATGACCAGTAATTATATTCGTTTCTGTACGGTTATGAATATATTTTAGACACGGATTTGAGTCAAATGCCGATTTCGTTCCAAGGTCGTATCTCTCTTTTATTAGCTTGCTTGTTTTCTTTATTCAAAGCGGACATAGTGGCTGATTCTGTCCAAATCAGCTTTTGTAAATTCCTCGTAAAGGGAGAAAGGTTTAAGGCTTGTTAGCGAGCCTTTTTTCTTACGATATTCTACAATAGCTTTAGCCTGATAGAAGTTGATGTAAGGGTGGGAGCGCAATCTGTCTACACCGGTGCGGTTCAGGTTAATGCGGTGAACATTCGTCGGGTCGATACTGAACCATGCTTGCAGTTGCCGAGTATCCAGATTGATATCCTTTAATTGTTCTATTTGGTAGAATCCGCCAAGGCGTTGCCGATAACCCACAATCAGGCGGGCAATACCGCTTCCGATACCCGGAATCTTTTTTAATTCGGTTGTGTCAGCGCGATTAAGATCAAGAATAGTGCCGGTTTTATATTTTATATTTTCCACTGGTACAGTTTCTGTAATATACAGTTGTGGTGTATGACGTACTGTGTCTTCCGGTGGGATATGTATGTAAGGTGACAGAACAGAGTATTGATCTTCTGTTATTCCATATATCTTTTTAAAATCTTCCGTTTTACGGAATTTGCCACCTTTTGCCCGATAGTGCAGGATATTCTTTGTCATCCATGCTGGTAGTCCTAAGTGTCGGAATGTTATGGAGTCTGCCGTATTGGGATTGAAAGAAACCAGGATGACGGGAATGCTTTCTTCTTTCTTTTGCTTATAACTCGTATATTGTTTTTCATCGGATTGCTCTTTTTCTTCCAGTGAAGCTATGAATTCTTCATATTCCTGTTGGGCGGTAGCTTGTATAGCCCTGTCATTCGGGGAGGCCTGATCTCTTCGTTGCCAGGCGGATATAAGATACCCGGCGAGAAAAACGATACAGATAGTCGTTATGAGCATCAGGATACCTCGCTTTTCTCCCCGGGAAAAGTAAAAGAAATCTTTAAATAGATTCTGCATCTCCTACAATTTCAAGAATCCCAATTCCTTAATAAAGATGAGTGAAATTGCTATCGGAGCTATAAACTTCAATATGAAAATCAGCAATTTGTAGAACGTTACTTTCAGTGTTCCGTTGTTGCTGACTTCTTCCCAGACAATCTTTTTATTCAGATACCAACCGGTAAAGATAGAAATGCACAGACCACCTAACGGCAACATGATCTTAGCTGTGGCAAAGTCGAACAGGTCGAATAAATTCAAGCCGAACAGAGTATATCCTTTACCTACTCCCAATGAAAGAGAACATAAGGTTCCCAAAAACATACAACCGCCCGTAACGAAGCTTGCCGCGCGTTTCCGGCTCAAGTGGAATTCCTCGTGTAGATAAGCCGTCACCACTTCGTGCATAGAGATGGTGGAAGTTAGTGCTGCAACTGCCAGAAGAATATAAAACATGACTGAAAATATATAAGCTAAAAAAGGTACTCCGCTAAATGCCTGTTGGAATACATTGGGTAGTGTAATGAAGATAAGACTCGGACCGGCATCCGGCTGAATACCCACCGAGAATGCAGCAGGAAAGATGATAAGTCCTGCCAATATGGCGACGAATGTATCGATAATACTGACGCTGAAAGCAGTTTTCGTCAGATTCGTGTCTTTTTTGAAATACGATGCATAGGTGCAAAGGCATCCCATTCCCAGACTCAGGGAGAAGAAGGCCTGTCCCATGGCACTCAGGAATACGTTGGTAGTTACCTTATCCCATTCCGGTTTTAGAAGAAATTCCAGACCGGCACCGGAGCCTGGTAATGCAATGGAACAGCCTGCCAGTATGATTAAGAGAATAAATAACATCGGCATCATAATTTTGGCAGACTTTTCAATACCTTTTTCCACCCCTTTCACGATGATGAAGTGGGTGGCAAGAAGAAAGAGTAACAGCCAGATAACGGGACGCCAAGGATTAGAAGAGAAGGAATTAAACGTATTAATATAATCGGCTGCCGTTTTTCCGGCAAAGTTATCGGTAACAGCTTCACCGATGAATTCCAGTGTCCAGCCAGCCACTACGGAATAGTAGCTCAAGATCAGAAAACCTGCCAGTACTCCCATACGACCTACCCAACGCCAGTGTGTACCCGGTGCCAGTTTTTGATAAGCACCGGCGGTGTTGGCGCGTGAATGACGTCCGATGAGAAATTCGGATACCATGATAGGAATTCCCAATATAAGTACACATGCTAAGTAGATGAGAATAAACGCAGCACCGCCGTGATTACCTGTCTCATAGGGAAATCGCCAGATGTTACCCAGACCGACCGCGGAACCTGCCGAAGCAAGTATGACACCTAATTTGCTTCCAAAATTGGCTCTGTCATTTTTAGTCATAAAAAAGTAGATTTTTCTTTCATTTCGTTATTATTCTCTACTAGAACATGCAAATATAGAAAATGTTCTGTACTTTTGCGCGCAAATCGTTCATAAATTGAGATATGCTATACTATATTAAGAAATATCCGGTATCATTACTGATTATACTGACGGTAATCTATTTGTCGTTCTTTAAACCGCCTACCACCGATTTGAGCAATATTCCTAATATTGATAAAATCGTACATGTTTGTATGTATTTAGGGATGTCCGGTATGTTGTGGCTGGAATTCCTGCGGGCGCACCAAAAAGGAGATTCTCCATTGTGGCATGCGTGGGTAGGAGCGTTTGTCTGTCCGGTATTATTTAGTGGAATGGTAGAATTGTTGCAGGAATACTGCACTACTTATCGTGGAGGCGATTGGCTGGACTTTGCTGCAAATACAACAGGAGCGCTGATTGCCTCGCTGATAGGATATTTTGTATTACGTCCGCGAATGGCAAAGAAACAGTAATGGTGATTGACTATAAATAATCAATCACCGTACTCAGTTTAATTCCGTTCGATCCTTTGATAAGGATTGTTTTTCCATGAGGCTTACTTTTCTGTAAAGCTTCGATGACCGCCGGGGCATCCGGATAGGTCGGAAAGTTATGCTTTGCGGCAGCGAACTGCTCTCCTACCAGCATTACATTCTTGAAACCACATTCTGTCAGGAAGTCTGCAATTTTCTGATGTTCTTCCGGACCATCCTTTCCCAATTCCCTCATATCCCCCAATATCAGCATTTTATTTTCAACTTTCATGTTATGGAAGTTGCTGATGGAAGCCTGCATGCTGGTGGGGTTAGCGTTGTATGCATCAATAATCAGCGTATTGTCTGCGGTTTGTTTCAACTGCGAACGATTATTCTGTGGAGCATATTCGGCTAAAGCAATATCTATTTTTTCTGGTTCCACATCAAAGAAACGACCGATGGTGATAGCAGCCAACGCATTCGGGAAGTTATATTCACCAATCAGTTGCGTCTTCACTTCATGGCGTTCACCGTCTTTGCCAGCTTTCCATTCAAAAGCGAGATAAGGGGAATTGCCGGTCACGTGTCCGCTGATGTATAGTCCGTCTTCGCTTCCATAAGAAATCAGGTTTAATCCTCCGGCAATCTTTTTCAGAAAAGCGTTGTCGTGATGAATGAAGACTGTAGGGTTTTCCCGCTCGCGGAGGTAATCGTACAGTTCGCCTTTGGTCTTGATAATTCCTTCAAAAGAACCGAAACCTTCCAGATGCGCCTTACCTACATTGGTGATGATGCCATAATCCGGTTCGGCTATATCTACTAATTCTTTGATATCTCCCGGATGGCTGGCACCCATTTCTATGATGCCGAGTTCATGTTCCGGTTTCAGGCGTAGCAAGGTGAGGGGGACGCCGATGTGGTTATTCAAGTTCCCCAGTGTATAAAGTATATTATATTTCTGCAACAGGACGGCAGCCATTAATTCTTTGGTGGTGGTTTTTCCATTGGTGCCCGTGATACCGATGAGGCGTGTGCCCAGTTGGCGGCGATGGTAATTGGCAAGTTGTTGCAGCGTATGCAGGCAATTGTCTACTAATATATAATGTGAATCGCCTGTCGGGGCGTGTTCGGCTTCGTCTACTACTGCGTATGCACTTCCTGATTCCAATGCTTTGGCGGCAAAGGCATTCCCGTTGAAATTATCGCCTTTCAGGGCAATGAATAAAGAACCTTCAGGACAGTTGCGGCTGTCGGTTGTCACGCTGGTGCATTCCAGATATATCTTGTAAAGGGTGGTGATATCCATAACTATCTTCTTTTTGAAACGTTGTTATATTCTGTTGTCTAAAACGTTGCAAAGATAGATATTCTCCGTAATGGTGGTACGCTTACGGTGAAAATGTTTTTTATTCCTTCAACGGTAAAGTCAGGATAAAGCGGCAGCCTGCTGTATAGGTTGAGTCTACAAGAAGGGTGCCTCCCATCTTTTCGGCAATCATGCGGCTGATGGATAACCCCAACCCTGTGCCGGGAACAAACGAGTCCAGTTTGGTGAAACGCTCAAATACAGTTTCTTGCTTATCTGCCGGAATGCCGATACCCGTATCGGTTACACTAAACAGAATTATTTTCTCCTCTTCGCGGATATGGTAGGTGAGGGTGATGCTGCCTTCTTGCGTGAACTTTGCCGCGTTTTGCAGAAGATTCATTAATATCTGCGAAATGCGGTCGGGATTTGTTTGCATGGTAAAGTTCTCCCGTTCGGGGGTGAATATCAGTTGCACATCCGGTTTTAGTTTGAAACGCACCTGGTCTATGCAGGTTTGGCAGACACCTGTGATATCTGCAATGGTCTGTGCAGGTATCTCTCGCTCACCATCCAGATAGGAAAGGTCGAGCACGTCATTGACGAGTTGCAGAAGGTTGGTGCTGTTCTGCTCGATAATATGGGCATACTCTTTTGTATCGTCGCTATCGCTGAAGTAACTGCTGAGAATTTGTGAGAAGCCTACAATGGAATTGAGTGGCGTAC
>ERZ779840.3825-NODE-3825-length-11563-cov-3.502868_pt1 | contig 11563 bp, 7 predicted proteins | sample MGYA00511561_ERZ779840 | MGnify/ENA primary metagenome ERZ779840 (study PRJEB29588, sample SAMEA2162036) | human gut metagenome | biome: human gut; feature: human-associated habitat; material: faeces | place: Denmark | collected 2008/2010 ...
TTGTACACCGTCATTATTGAACTGTTCATCCAATTGTACGCCTACTTTCTGTAATCCTTCATTTGTCCATTGTTCTGCATTTTTGAATTCTGGCATCAATATCCCTGCTGTAGCTACGGCCTGTGCTTGAGTTAAAAGAATATTTCCTTCTTGATAATAATTTAAACGCATGCATTCAACTTCTTTTTCAAATGCAGTGAGAAAGGTAGACAACCATTCTGGAGTAAAGTTGGGTGAATGGATAAAGTATGCCATGATGTCTATTTGTGAAAGTACACGTTCGGCTACTTGTAGTCCTTTCCATTCATAATCTTTATCGTTTTCAGAACCGCCTGCTGGTGGAAATTGAGTTCCTGGTTCGTATGGATAAGTAGCCAACCAATCACTATATGTTTCAATCCATGACTGAATATATTTTTCATCTTTGCTGATACGGTATGCTTTCGCTTGAGGAAGCATCCACTGGTGACGGTGACGTTGATATCTAAATTCTTGATCAGTTTCCGTGTCTTGATGAGCTGTCCAGTCTATTTTTTTTGTGTTGTTATCAAAGAAAGAATAGTAAGTTTCAACTTTGTTTTCATCAATGCTTTCATAGAAACCTCTGACATAGAAACGATATTCGAGTGCTTGGTCGGCAATACGTTGATCTTTTACCGAGATTGTGGGATTGATTAAATTGATGTTCGGATTCGTTACATTCGTTCTATTTCTATAATATTCTAATAGTGCGTGAGCTGCATAATAGTGCTCGCCTGCTTCGTAGAAAGATTTAACCTTTTCCAATCCGGGGTAATCGAGATTGATAATATCAAAGAGTTTAGGCTCGACGACATCATTAGGCTTATTTTCTGGGAGTATTTCTACACCAGAACTAATTTCACCAGATAATAAATCATCGTCGTCGTCCACACATCCTGTAAAAGTGATGGCTGTGAACATACAAGTAATAAAGAAGATGTTCTTCATGCTTTTATTAGGTTTTAATTATTAAAAGTTATATTTTACTGTTTACAAATGTAGTCTGTTTATTTATAAATGCTAATCCGTCTTGTTCACACTTTGTTCAAAAAATGATTTTTTGATATTAATATTGTTGAATCATATATTAATAATGTTTAGAAAAACGGTTTTTAGGCTGATATTAAGCTTTTTATACATCATAATGTAACCTTCATCCTATTCATTTATGAAATGAACTAATTCATTTTGATATGGGAGGGGAACGGTACGGAGACGAACTAAACGCTAGTTGTCAATAATCAATAAGAGATAAGCTGTCTTAATACTGTGTTTAGTTTCCTATCTTCTATAAATAATAATTAGCTCTACATTCTAGTTTGCGTTCCACTTAAGTCGAACGATAGAACCACTTAAGTTGAACTATCGCTCCACTTAAGTGGAACGCAAATTTATTAGGGAACGAAGAAAATAATAGCTCCAAGAAGAAATATTAAAAAGACTATTGCACTAGATTAATCTTTGTAACTATGAATTTAGATCAAAACCTTACTGAAAAAAGAAAAGTACTGTCTTATACATTAGGGTTGTTTGTTATGTACAAACTTTCACCTTGTACCTACAATAGAAATTCTTCTATATTGTCAGGAGTAATCACGGTGAAAGTTGCTTCAGGATAATTGTCTGAAAAAGCTTTGGGGAATTTGGCGGAGCGTTTAGGATTCCATTTAAATTCATAAGTCATTAGTTTACCATCTCCTTCTTCTATTAAATCAATTTCCTGCATAGCTGTTGTGCGCCAAAACCATGTATTATGCCATAAACGGTTATATTGGAGGTATTTGATACGTTCTGAAACGAGGAAGTTTTCGAATAAAGCTCCTATGTCTGAACGAGTTTCCGCCAACGAGAAATTAGCGATTACAGCATTGCGTATTCCATTATCATAGAAATATATTTTTCTGCTGCTTTTTAACTCATTTCTTAGATTTCTGCTGAATGAACTCAGCCGGAAGATTATATATGATTGTTCGAGTAATATCACGTAGCGTTCCACTGTCTTGGGATCGAGATCACACAATTGCCCTAATTCATTATAAGAAACTTCTGAGCCAATTTGAAAGGCCAATGCCTGAAGAAGTTTCATAATCTTATCAGCCTTCTTGATATGCTCCCAGTCCAGGATATCTTTATATAAGTAGCTATCGGAAAGCTGTTTTAGTATTTCGCTTTCTGAACCGGGATGTGTAACGACATCTGGATAATAACCATACACCAGACGATGGGGGATGAGACGCTTCTCATCTAGTAGCCCATGATGGTTGACCATTTCTTTGAAAGAAAGCGGGTACATTTTATATTCCCATTTTCTTCCGGTAAGAGGTTCATTAACTTTGTTAGCTAAGTCAAAAGAGGAACTTCCTGTAGCAATTAATTGGATGTCACTTATCTGATCGGTAATTAATTTCAGACGTAATCCTATATTTTCGATACGTTGTGCTTCATCAATTATAACTATTTTTTTTTGCCCGAATATATATTTCAGGCGGGTTGCCGATATGTTCTCGAATAGGCTACGGGTATCTTGTTCATCTCCGTTCAGCCAGAGAATATCATTGCTGTCTGTAAACATCTGTTTTAGCAAAGTGGTTTTCCCAACTTGGCGAGGTCCCATTATTATAATGGCCTTGCCTTGCCCTAATTTTTCTTGAATCGTTTGTTCTAATATTCTTGCTATCATAATTGACCTCTTTTATTTAAGAACAAATTTCAAGCTTTTTTTCTTCCAATCCAAAAATATTATGATTTTTATGGATTGGATTCCGTAAAAATCATAATATTTTTGGATTTACCTCTCTAGTTGTTTATCCCTTTGCCTTCTTAATATACTCTGTAGGCAAACATCCGAAATACTTTTTGAAACTCGTAGCAAAGTAAGACGGCGTATTAAATCCTACCATTGTGCTGACCTCTGCTATTGTATAGCGGCCATCCTTCAGTAGTTTTGCCGCTTCATTGAAACGAATCTTGCGTATAAAGTCGATAGTCGATTCACCTGTGATAGCTTTCAATTTGAGGTGCAGATTAGAACGGCTCATATTCATTTCTCTGGCGAACTCGTCGGTAGAGAATTCAATATTATCCATATTCTTTTCTACGATGGCAACGGCACGTTTCAATAAAGCTTCATCCATGGCGTTGAACGTAATCTTTTCCGGTTCCACTTCCAGAGATTTGGAATACCGTTCAAGCATACGCCTGCGGGTCCGCATCATATTCTGTATCTTCGTAGTCAGGATAGCCAGCGAGAATGGTTTCGGGATATAATCATCCGCGCCCATTTGCAGGCCTTCCATCTGATCTTTGGTTTCGCTTTTGGCAGACAGGATAATCACAGGAATGTGACAGGTACGGATATTCTGCTTCACATTCTTGCATAGCTTGATACCATCCATCACAGGCATCATGACATCAGTCACAATAATGTCCACTTCATTCTCTTTCAGCTTTTCCAGGGCTTCTTCACCATTTCCAGCTTCCAGTGTATTAAAAAGTTCGGCAAGTCCGCTACTTAGATAATGGCGGATTTCATTATTGTCTTCTACGATAAGAATCGTACCACGTTTCTTGTCACCAGTTTCGATCGTTTCGTTTTCTACTTTTTCCGTATCAATGAAATACATCTCTTTCGAGTTGGTAGAATAAACTTGGTCCTCCTCATTTTTAGCGTCATTAGAAGCTAATTCGGAAGATTTGTAGATGTTTATATCCTGTGGCAGATAAACAGAGAAAGTACTGCCTTTGCCTTCTTCACTGTCTAACTCAATACGTCCGTGATGCAGTTCCACCAAACGTTGTACCAGTGACAGCCCGATACCACTTCCTACGTGCTCACTCTCTATCTGATAGAAACGTTCGAATATTTTCCCCTGCTTGTTGATAGGAATACCAATACCGGTGTCACTAACTTGCAGTACCAGCCAATTGTTTTCCTCTTTCAACGTAACAGTAATGCTTTGCCCGCTTTCTGTATATTTGAAAGCATTTGAAAGCAGGTTATTAACGATCAGTTCCAGATAATTCGGATCGAAAAGTTCCTCTTTTTCTTCCAGTTCGGAGTGGAGAGTATAAGTAATCTTCTTGTGGCGTGCCAGTTTATCGTAGAACAAGAAATTATCCTGTATCAGTTGATGCGCATTCTCTTTCTTTACTTTCAGCTCGAAAACTCCCAATTCGGCACGGCGATAATCCATCAACTGGTTGACAAGATGCAACAGACGATTGGCGTTGCGTTGGATATATTCCAGTTGGTTACGAGTCCAGCGATCACTAATCTTATTGATTATTTCTTGTAAAGGAGCTAAGATGAGAGTTAATGGCGTGCGAAGCTCGTGCGAAATATTGATGAAGAAACGCATCTTCATCTGGTTGATTTCTTCTTGATGCTCCTTGTCCCTGCGTTCAAGTTCCAGTTCCGCTTCCATACTCTTACGCATCCAGAAGAAGCGGAAGACGAAAGTGATAAACCCGATAAAAGTGGCGAGGAAAATCATGATTGCCCACCAGGTCTTGTACCATATAGGGAGAACTATGATTTCCAACATTGTAGGTACAGTATTCCATTTTCCGTCACTATTGGCAGCTTTTACCAAAAAGTGATAAGTGCCTTGTGGTAGGTTGGAGTAGGAGACAGTACGTTTATCTGTCAGATAATACCACTCTTTGTCATATCCTTCCAGTTTATAAGCGAAAGTGTTATGTTGTCCGGAAATATAATTGGATACTACAAATTCAATCGTGAAAGCTGTTTGCCATGATTTCAGGGTGATACTTTCTGTTTCATTGATATTTTTAGTCAGGATACCGGTTTCATCATCCGGGCGAACTGTCTTGTTAAACAGTTGAAGTTTAGTGATAACTACCGGAGGCGTATAAGGGTTATCCAGCAACAGTTCCGGGCGGAAAGTAGTGATCCCGTTGATACCCCCGAAATACATTTGACCGCTCGAAGTGCGGCAGAACGAAGAAGTATTAAACTGATTACTCTGTAATCCGTCGGATTCCGTAAAATTACGGAACCTCTCTGTTTCCGGATTGAAACAGGAAATACCACGGTTGGTACTTACCCAAAGACGTCCGAAAGTATCTTCCAGAATACCATATACCACATTGTTAGGCAAACCGTTAGCCGTAGTATATCGTTTGATTTTCTTTTCTTTCTCATTAAAACAATAGAAGCCCTCACGTGTACCTACCCAAATGATACCGTTGTCCGCCTCGTAAATGCAATTGGTAAACGTCTTTGTTACAGATGATTCCGGCAGAATAGGCACCTTTTCTATCTCGATTCCTTCCTGCTGAAAGACAGATATACCTTCCTCACCCCCGACCCAAAGCCGTTTATGGGAATCTCTGAACAGGATTGTGATTCGTTGTGAAGTAAATGGAGTACCGTCCTTTTCCTTATCAATGGTGGTAAAACTCTTTTTTTCCGGGTTAAAACTAACCAGAGCACTTAATGTCCCCAATAAGAGATTTCCCCCTTTATCAGGAAGAATTGCATATACATTCTCATTCACCAACTGGCTGTTCAGCTGATTGAAACTTTCCATTTTTCCACTGTTTCGATGGAGGACAGTCAGTCCGCCGGCATGTGTCCCTATATATACAAGTGATTTTTGTTCATCTACATATACGGCTTTGATATTGTTGGAACCAATACCGATTTCCCGTTCGTCTTCCTGTAAGATATAGTGCGTAAACTGTTGTGTCTTTGTATTATACAGATTCAAACCACCATCATTCGTTCCTATCCATAAGTTCTTATCCTTATCTTCCGTAATGCAGCTGACTACGTTATCGCTTAGAGAATTCTTATAGGGAATACGCTGGATATTCTTGAATCTGTTGCGGATAGGATGGTAATAGTTCAATCCCCCGAAATAGGTTCCAAGCCACATACCTCCTTGCGAATCCATAAAGATACTGCGAACCGAACGTTGTGACAAACTGCCGTTTTCTACCGGACTGCTACTGTAGGAAACGAAAGAATCGCTTCCTTCATGATAAATGTTTAGATCATTGAACGTTCCTATCCATAAGCGATTTTGCGAATCCAGTGCCAGGGAGCGGATATAATTGGAACTGATACTTTTAGGATTGGAAGAAGAATGATGATAAGCCTTGACCTCTTTCGTTTTCGGGTTGAGCAGAAGCAGACCGGCTCCTTCGGTAGCTACCCATATACGGGTAGGAGATTGCTGCAAAATGGCCTGAATCTGTTTCGTTTCCGTTATCGGAGTAATCTTTTCCAGTTTCTTTTGAGGAATGGAATAGCTGTAAAGCCCGTCGACCGGGGTACCGATATAGATAATATCCCCCTGTCTGTAAAGAGCTGAAGCTATAAGCTTGTGCATAGCGGTACTAAAAGAATCGTCTACAAACTTGGATTCTTTAATATCGAACATGGTCAGTCCTTCCTGTGTGCTTATAAGCAACTGTTCCGGTGAGATTTCTGCAATACCATTGATTTGTTGCCGTTTGCCCTTTTTCTCGTAGAAGAAATTTCTGAATTTGTCTTTTTCTTCGTCATAATATGACAAACCATCCCGCGTACCGATCCAGACACGTCCCTGACTGTCAGTCTTTACGATTCGTGAAATGTCATTAGCAATACTGTTCGGATCCTCTTCATTATGTTGATAAACTGTAAATGAATACCCGTCATACTTGTTTACTCCATCATAGGTAGCGAACCACATATTACCTCTTTGGTCCTGATCGATAGAGAATACGGTGCTTTGTGACAATCCTTCGTTAATAGAAATATAAGAGAAGTTAATTTGCTCCGGAACTTCAGAAAAAACGCAATTAACCCCTATACATAGAAAGAGTAGACAGATTGTTGTTTTTTTTAAGGCTGTTCATTATTAGTTCATAAGATTAATAATGGCATCAAAGATAGCAAAATCTTTTATATGGAGGTATTCAATAGAGAGAAAGTAAATATAGGGAATGAAAAAATACCACCAATTATACAGATTAGCACGGATTTTTATATCGACAATCTTCGAATTACAATTAAATCTGTGTTAATCTGTGTAATCGGTGGTGAAACTTGAAACTGGTAGGTAATTTATTTAGCTAAATCTCCTATCTCGTCTAAATTCTTCTGAATATCTTCGTCATTCAATGTATAATTCACCAGATCACCGGCCAAATACTTGTCATAAGAAGCCATATCGATCAGACCATGTCCCGAAAGATTGAACAGAATCACTTTCTCTTCTCCTGTCTCCTTACATTTGTTAGCTTCGCGGATAGCCGCCGCAATAGCGTGGCTGGATTCGGGAGCCGGAATAATACCTTCAGACTGCGCAAACAGACAACCGGCTTCGAAAGACTCCAATTGCTGTATATCTACCGCTTCCATCAGATTATCTTTGAGTAACTGTGAAACGATTACACCTGCGCCGTGATAACGAAGCCCACCGGCATGGATATGAGCAGGAGCAAAATTATGTCCCAAAGTAAACATAGGTAGCAACGGGGTATATCCGGCTTCATCACCGAAGTCATACTGGAACTTACCACGTGTCAGTTTCGGACAAGAAGCAGGTTCGGCAGCAACGAAACGAGTCTTTTTTCCTTCCTGTATGGTGTGGCGCATGAACGGGAAAGAGATACCTCCGAAGTTGGAACCACCTCCGAAACAACCGATCACGATATCCGGATATTCGCCTGCCATTTCCATTTGTTTTTCAGCTTCCAGTCCGATAATAGTCTGGTGGAGAGTCACGTGGCTAAGTACGGAACCGAGCGTATATTTACAGTTGGGAGTCATTTGTGCCAGTTCGATAGCTTCCGAAATAGCAGTTCCCAATGAACCTTGATAAGTGGGGTGTTTAGTCAGAATATCTTTACCGGCGCGGGTAGACATAGATGGAGAAGGAGTGACCTGTGCTCCGAAAGTTTGCATGATGCTGCGGCGGTATGGTTTTTGTTCATAACTGATTTTTACCTGATAAACGGCAGCTTCCAGGCCGAAAACCTTGGCTGCGTAAGAAAGAGCGGCTCCCCATTGTCCGGCACCAGTTTCAGTGGTAATGTTGGTAACTCCTTCTTCTTTACAATAATAAGCTTGTGCCAATGCAGAGTTCAACTTATGCGAACCGATAGGGCTTACGCTTTCGTTCTTAAAATAGATATGAGCCGGAGTGCCGAGTGCTTTTTCCAAACCATAAGCACGAACCAGCGGAGTGCTGCGGTAGTACTTGTACATTTCACGCACTTCTTCCGGTATTTCGATCCATGCATCCGTCTGATTCAGCTCCTGATGACACAGCTCTTTTGCGAAAATCGGATATAAATCTTCTGCTTTCAGCGGTTGTTTGGTTCCCGGGTGCAACGGAGGCATAGGTTTGTTCACCATATCAGCCTGAATGTTGTACCAGTAATGTGGAATTTCTTCTTCCGGTAGAATATACCGTTTTCTTTTGTCACTCATGTTATTGTGGTTTATTAGTTTTCTGCTGCCAAAAGTAGGCAAAATTTTTAATATTCGTGTAATTTTGTCAACAAAGAATCGAATTCGATTGTTATTTTAGTTAAGTTTGCACGGCATAGCAAATACGACAATAAAAAAATGTGATATGAAGATTTATCATAAATTTCTGTTATATCAGAATAAGCTTCTCAAGCCCTATGTACGTATCCTGCTGGGGTTGGTAGAAGCACTCACTTACCTGGCATCTCTGTTGTTGATTGTCGGAGTGGTTTACGAACATGGTTTTCCATTGTCCCCGGGCGAAGTACAGCAGATACAGATCTTGTATAAAGCCGTATGGATTATCTTTTTAATTGATGTCACCCTGCATATTTCGCTGGAATACCGGAATACGAAAAAGCAATATCGAAGGCTGGCATGGATATTGAGCGTATTGCTTTACCTGACTTTGGTTCCCGTCATCTTCCATCGTCCTGAAGAAGAAGGAGCGATTCTGCAAGTCTGGGAATTCCTTCACGGTAAGTTTTACCATTTAATATTACTGCTGATTCTTTCTCTGCTGAACCTGTCCAATGGCTTGGGGCGGCTTTTAGGACGCCGTACAAATCCGTCTTTGATACTGGCTGTCAGCTTTATGGCTATTATTCTGATAGGGACGGGATTGCTGATGCTTCCGCGATGTACGGTCAATGGCATCACTTGGGTCGATTCTCTGTTTACAGCCACCAGTGCCGTCTGTGTGACGGGCTTGGTGCCAGTAGACGTATCCACCACTTTCACCACCAGCGGACTTGTAGTCATTATCCTGCTCATTCAGATCGGCGGACTGGGAGTGATGACATTAACCAGTTTCTTCGCTATGTTCTTTATGGGAAATACTTCCATTTACAATCAGCTCGTTGTCCGTGATATGGTCAGTTCCAATTCGTTGGGGTCGTTACTGTCCACACTACTATATATCCTTGGATTTACATTGGTCATCGAAGGCATTGGCATGGTGTCCATCTGGTTCAGCATTCACGGTACGCTTGGGATGAATCTGGAAGAGGAACTGGCTTTTGCCGCCTTCCATTCCATTTCGGCTTTCTGTAATGCGGGTTTCTCCACACTTTCAGGCAATTTAGGAAATTCGATGGTGATGACCAACCACAACTGGCTGTTCATCTCCGTCTCTTTACTGATTATCTTGGGCGGTATCGGTTTCCCGATTCTGGTTAATTTCAAAGATATCGTATTATACCATTTGCGTCATTTCTGGACGTTTGTGCGTACCCGCAAACTGGAAAGGCATAAGATGCAGCACCTCTATAATCTGAATACGAAAATCGTGTTGATCATGACTTTCCTGCTGTTGCTGATCGGTACACTGGCCATCCTTGCTTTTGAGTGGAATGCCTCCTTTGCCGGAATGCCTGTGGCCGATAAATGGACGCAAGCATTCTTTAATGCGACCTGTCCGCGAACGGCGGGTTTCAGCAGTGTCGATCTGACATCATTGAGCGTGCAGACACTGTTAGTTTATCTCTTCCTGATGTGGGTCGGCGGTGGATCGCAGTCTACGGCAGGCGGTGTCAAAGTGAATGCTTTTGCAGTGGTAGTGTTGAATCTTGTAGCCGTATTGCGGGGAAGTGAACGGGTGGAGGTCTTCGGCAGGGAATTGTCTCATGACTCTATCCGGCGTTCCAATGCAACGGTCGTCATGTCACTGGGTGTACTGTTTCTCTTTATCTTCATATTGAGCATACTCGAACCGAAAGCCTCTTTGCTGGCACTGACCTTTGAATGTGTTTCCGCCCTTAGCACGGTAGGATCGAGCTTGAATCTGACGCCTCAATTGTGTGATGCAAGCAAATTGCTGGTATCGTTGCTGATGTTTATCGGACGTGTCGGTCTGATTACGCTGATGCTGGGAATCGTCAAGCAGAAAAAGAATACAAAATACCGTTATCCGAGTGATAACATCATCATAAACTAACATCATGAAGTATATTATTATTGGTTTAGGAAATTACGGACATGTACTTGCCGAGGAATTATCAGCATTGGGGCATGAAATTATTGGAGCGGACATCAGCGAAAGCCGTGTCGATTCAATCAAAGATAAGGTTGCCACCGCTTTTGTCATTGACGCTACGGACGAACAATCCTTGTCGGTGCTGCCTTTGAATAGCGTAGATATCGTTATTGTGGCGATTGGCGAGAATTTTGGAGCATCGATACGTGTCGTTGCATTATTGAAGCAGAAAAAGGTGCCCCGTATCTTTGCCCGTGCCATTGATGCGGTACACAAGGCAGTACTCGAAGCATTCAGCCTGGAGAAGATTCTGACACCGGAAGAAGACGCCGCCCGCAGCCTGGTGCAGTTACTCGACTTTGGGGCGACGATGGAAGCGTTCCGTATCGATCAGGATTATTATGTCGTGAAGTTTACCGTTCCGAAGAAGTTTGTCGGATACTTTGTGAATGAGCTGAATATGGACGAAGAGTTTCATCTGAAGCTGATCGGGTTGAAGAGGGCGAACAAAGTCACTAATTGTCTGGGCATTTCTCTGATGGAGCTTCACGTCAAGAATGAGCTGCCCGGCGATGAGAAGGTGGAAGAAGGAGATGAACTGGTCTGCTACGGCAAATACCGTGATTTCCAGTCATTCTGGAAAGCTATTTAATGAAATATAACACTGAATAATGCGAATCAGTAGCATCTATATTTTCTTCATCCTATATAAATAAAAACAAATATTATCTGTCACCTGTCACTGTTTTAGAGTTAACAGATTGATTTTGAGATATAAATGTGGTGACAGCAACGAGTGACAGCAGTGTGATGGCAGAATTTGCCGTCACGCTACTGCCACTCGTTGTAGCTTAATTAGTTTCTACTGCTTGAAACTCTAGTTTCATCAGTAAGAAACCATAGTTCCAAAGGCTTGAAACCAAAAGTTTCGAGCGTATGAAACCAAAGTTTCAAGTAATAGAAACTAGAGTTTCAAGCAATGGGAACTATAGTTTCAAATAGGGAAACGAACTTGACTTGATATCAGTTGATGTGTACTGGTTTTAGTTGACAACTTCGTTTGTTATAACTGAATTAGTTTA
>ERZ779840.3826-NODE-3826-length-11561-cov-2.996350_pt1 | contig 11561 bp, 8 predicted proteins | sample MGYA00511561_ERZ779840 | MGnify/ENA primary metagenome ERZ779840 (study PRJEB29588, sample SAMEA2162036) | human gut metagenome | biome: human gut; feature: human-associated habitat; material: faeces | place: Denmark | collected 2008/2010 ...
CTCCTTCGGGAAGGAGGAGTACCCGTAGGGGGAGGTGGTAGGTGAATACGCAATTCTTTCATTCACAATAAATTAGAGATAACCTTGTTTTACCTACCACCCCGCCCTACGGGCACCCCTCCTTCGGGAAGGAGGGGAATTGGAGATACTACTGACTTTTTAGTCAGGCCCGAACTATATTGCCTTATCTTGAATTGAAAGTAGATTTAAATAATAACTTTAGTGTGTCTTGAAAGATAAATAATCTACCGGAATCAGCCGGACCTCGCTATTTAGTCCCGAAGGCATGGGAGCCCAGTGACCATAGTTGGCCGGACGATAATTCAGATCGACAATATTGATCTCTTTAAATTTGCGCCACTGCACTTCCTGCCTGTCCAGTTCAGATATCCGGTTGGCAGGGAGGTTAGTGACTTCTATCTCGATGTGGTTTTTTCCTGATTTCAGCAGATGACCTACTCGTAGCTGATAAGGTACTGCCCATGCGCAGCCCGCTTCCTGCCCGTTGATCCGGACACGGGCACTTTCGCGTACGTCTCCCAAGTCGAGTACCCAGTCATCGGCTTGCAGAGCGGGCAATTCGATATCCAATGAATAAACACCGCTGCCCATGTTAATCTTGGCTGCCGGATGGTCGATGCCTGTCCATGAGCAAGGGCGGTCGATGTCAAACGTACCCTTTATCTTCGGTTCGCTTTCGGCGAAGTGTAGTTTCCAGCCATGATCCAGGCTGAGGCTAAACGGTTGTTCCTGAATATATTTCCAGGGGCGGGCAGCTTGCAGCGGCTGTTGATAAGTCTGCAAAATCACCGATTCGCCGGATTTCAGTTGGAGGTAGACTTGTGTCTGTTCTCCGGCTTGGCGTACCTTTGCTTCTCCGCATTCGCCTGTCATGGGATTGAAGAGAGCGGCAGCTTCGGCTTTGGTTCCCAGTGTTACCCAATCATTCACTCCTTTATCTTGGAGAGAAGAGATAAAGTAATGGTGTCCGCTATCGTTCACCCTGCGGATGGCTTGCAGTCCGAACTTGGTTTTCATTTCTTCCTGAGGAATATTACAACTTGCCAAAGTACGCGCATAATCCGTACCTGTAATAATCTTGCCTTTGCCTACCGGAGTAACCGTTGTTTCGGAGAATGAAACGGAAGGTAACTTTTGCAGCGTCTGCTGATAAGTCTTGCGCTTCTGTTCCAGTTGACCGTATCCCGGTACGTCCGTCGGATAGTTTTCGAGGAATACGATCGTGGCTCCCTGTTGTGCCAGTTTCAGCAGATGAGCCAGAACGTCATTCGGCATCAAATGGGCGGCGGGTACGACCAGTGCTTTGTAACCGGTTCCGCCCGAAGTGATGAGCTGTCCGTCTTTGAAACGGGTGCTGCGGATAAAGTTGTCCGAGATATAGTCTCCATCATATCCGCTGTTATTGATACGGTGGATGGCATCTATAAATTTCGGGGCGAGCTTGGCCATGTGATGAATGCTGAATAGGAGCAAACGTCCCGGTTGCTCATCCCACATATCATAGACAGGCAGATAAATAAGGAAATCATTATCCGGTTTACCCATTTGCAGGAAACTCTGGCAACGGGTGATATAATCGAAGAACGAAGGGGCATCGTGCCAGATACTGTTCGTCGGGTTCATATTGATAGAGGCGTAAAATAACCATCCCGGCCATTCGGCTTCTTTCGGCGAATAGGGAGTGCCGTGAAAGAACATATGATTAATGCCGGAGACGAACATCAGGTCCATATCCGGTTTGCATTGTGACAAAGAAGTGCGGAAATGCTCCGTCAGCCAGGTAAATGTTTCGGTAGAAGTATAAGGCTTCCCGGCGATATGGGCGGCAGAGGAGGCATATTTCAGCATCGACAAGTCCGAATCATTCTTTTTGGTTAATGAATCCTGACGTAATCCTTTGATATGAAATTGGGACAAACCGAATCCTTCACATTCGGGGATGTCTACGGCTGCGTAGACATCGATCAGGTTGGCAGGCGCCCCGTGTGCCTGATTACGGGTGATGCTGCCATTCTTGTGTGCCCAGTCCGTCCATTGACGGGTGAAGTTCTCCAGCAATAAGTCGGAGATCGTCTCCCGATAGTCGGATACGATGCGGCGGCTGACTTCCGGACGGCTTTCGTCCAGAAACTCCGGAAAATGTTCTTCCAACTTATATCCCCGTCTGCGGGCGAACTGATCCAGAAAGTCTTCTGTCCAGTCTGCCTGATAGACTTCGTAAGAGTCGTTGAAGAATGTATGCGGATAACTCGTCTTACTACTTTTGAAAGCACGGTCAAATCGGGAGAGATAGTTCTTGACGGCAGTCTTGGAAAGATGGTTCATTACGTATCCTTCCCCTCCGGGGGCGGCACGTTTCACTTTCTGACGTGTCTTGCTGTTATACAGCGCTATCACTTTCCATTTTCCGGCAGGGGCTTTCCATACCAGTTTGTCTTTCCTGACATGGGAAGTAAGGTTGATGCAGCGTCCGTTTTCATCGTATGCCATTACACGGCTTAAGACAGAATAAGGTTGTTGCTTCTTGTCTGTCACATTGATATCTTGCACGATTTCCTGGCCTCCTTCTATATCATAAGTCTGGAAGATGGCTTTGCTTGCCGCGTCTTCGATGCTGACTTCCGGTCCTCCGAAGGGCCATCCCGTTCCGGTGTTCATATCGATCTCGATGCCGGTGCGTTTTCCTTCCGCCTGTGTGTGTTTGAGGACTTCCATCCAGCGGGGAGAAAGGAACTGAATATCGTTGGCGTCATTGCCCTGTACACCATAGATAGGAGTGATTTCTACGGCGCCCATGCCGGCACGCGCGTATTCTTCCAGATTGTAAGTCAGGTTCTTTTCATCGACAGCGCTTCCCAGCCACCACCATCTGGTGCCGGGACGGGCTTCTGCCGGAGCATCCGGCCACTGTTGCGCTTGTATGCTTCCACCTGCTGCGAGCATACAGAGGAGTATCAGTTGTTTCTTGTTCATTATTCTTGGGGTGTATGATAGTATTCAATGTTTTCTGCGTCGTCGGTCACAAAGAGCGGACGTCCGTCCGGCTGTGCAAAGTGGAAGCGGACACCGTCGAAAGTTATGTTCTTTGCGTGGCGGATATAAAATCCTTTGGCGGGAATCGTTCCGAACATCCAGGGTTCGGGATATACTTTCTCCTGTTCGGGTGGAGTGCGCTTGCCGTCTTCTTCGCTGTATCCACCTTTATAATATATATGAATGTTGCGGAAAGTAACATCTTCGATAGATGCACCGGGCACGCCGCTGATAATGGAAGAATACCGGCTGTCGGTGTTCCATACATTGATGTCGCTAATCAGAATACGCTTCATGGTGCCTATGGGTGTCCCTTTCGGACTGCGCATACGTGCGCCCAGGCGAAGGAAGATAGGAGCGTTGACAATATCTCTCATGGTGATATTGCTGATGACGATGTCTTCCAGATGACCGCCGTCTACGGTTTCGAGCGCCAGTCCCCGACAATGTTCGAAGATACAGTTGGTGAGGACGATGTTGCGGAAGCCTCCGCTGCTTTCCGTGCCGAGCTTGATACGTCCGGTGCGGTATCCATGATCGGGTGCCTGCGGTTCGTCGAGTTGCCAGCTACCGTCCAGTACGCTTCCTTTGTCGAAGCCGCTGACGTAGCAGTCGCTGATGGTAACGTTCTCTGTATCTTTGAAACGTCCCAGCGCATAAGAGGCTTTCAGAACGATGGCGTCATCCCACGGGGAGTTGACCGTGCATTGGCTGATGCGTACGTTGCGGCAGCAGTCAATGTCGAATCCGTCCCGGTTGGTATCTACTTTCAGATTAAGCAGGGTGAGGTGCTCTACACCGGTGGCAAGCAGGGCGAAGTGTCCGCAATGGAGCATGGAGAAGTCTTTCAGCGTGACGTTCCGGCAATCCTTGAGGCTGATCGCTTTGTTGCCTACACCCGGCAGGCGGCTTTCTTCGCGGGTCAGTCCTTTGCCGTAGATCAGTCCCGGACCGCTGATGGTGATGTTTTCCAGACCGATTCCCCAGATCAGGGAGTTCTTCCAGTGACTGTGACCGAAGTCCTGGTATTTATTATGTTCATTAGGTTCCGCCGAGTCGTATCCTTCGTCCTTTCCCGGAAAGGCGGCGATGATGCGTGCGCCTTGTTCCAGATAGAGATGGATGTTACTTTTCAGCCGGATGGAATAACAGGCATATTCTCCGGCAGGCAGATATACGGTACCTCCGCCTTCTTGTGCGGCAGCTTCGATGGCACGGTTGATGGCGGGAGAATCAATCGTCTTTCCGTCTGCTTTTGCTCCGAAATCCCTGACGTTATAGATTGCTGCCTGCATATACAGGCAACCGGTCAGTAGGCTGAGTAGTAGATATATTCTTTTCATCTTTGTATGGATTTAAGCTAAATGATAATCAATAGTATCTTAAATCTCCTCCTTCGGGAAGGAGGAGTACCCGTAGGGGGAGGTGGTAGGTGAATACATAACCCTATCATTTACTAAGAAATAGGAATAAACATTATTTCTCCTACCACCTCGGTCTTCGACCACTCCTCCTTCCCGAAGGAGGAGAATGGAGATACTACTGTTTTATTCATTTTTTACTATGTTTAGATTCATCAATCTTTGCAAAAAGATCCGGCAACATAAAATAATTATAATCTGCTCGTGTATTTTGCTCGTAGAAACAGAAATAAAGTTTACTGTTTGCTGCGAGCGGGCAGCGCCCAGCGAGGACCGGACGGTCTGTTCGTTTCCCCGATTCATAAAGCAAGAGGGGAGTCTTGTCCTGACGGCCGTTACTCAAACGGATATTGTCAGTGGGAGTGACCGCCTGCAAGGTGCGGAGTTTCATACTTTCACCATAATAACAGGTGAAGGCTTGCCCTTCTACACTGAACACGTTTATATCCATGTCCGGCTGACAGTCTCCGAAGCTCCAGAATAAGGTATCGGCCTGCTGCAAGGAGGTGACCGCTACTTCGAGAATAAAGCCGCGGGTATCCGGCAGGGCTTTCCACCGGAAAGCGATTCCTTTCACATTTTCCTGAGGAGCCAGCCAGTGACTGTCGGTTCCTTTCGATATACCCAGACGGAAAGTTCCGGCGGGAGGAGTCAGTTGCTGCGCCTGTACGTTAATGAGGCAGATTGCCAGCAGTACGACGGTCAGTAGTTGTTTTAACATAGTCGAAGTGGATATTACTTTGTTCATTTTCCTTTAATACAATAGCATCTTTGTCTTTGACGTCCAATGTTATCTCCGATAGATTAAAGTTTCTCGTATAGCAGATTTTCCCCGGTTTATTGGTCTGCGCTTCGATGCCGTAAAGATAGAAGTTTTCCAGACGCAATGTATCATTCCAGCCCGAAGCGGAGATAAATTCATCTACATTTTCCGCTTTTACCTGTGAGAGGTATATGTCACGGAATCGCGGATACCCTTTTTCGGGTGGTTCTACCGGAGTCAGCATCACTTTCCAGTGCTCCGGAATCTCCTTGTCTTCATATTCTTTGGGCAAAGTGCTGTAGCTGTAACTTGGATTCCAGTTTAAGTCAGCCGCCAATACCTGACGGACATTTTCTGCGCTGACACGGGTCATGTAGATATTCTCAATGGTTCCCCCACGGTTCATGGCACTTTTCAGTCGCAGCACGGTATACGTGCCGACAGCTTTAAGATCATAGCCTAATACATTGCGGATGCTGCCGGAAGTTTCGCTGCCGCAGGTGATCAGTCCCGCTCCTTTGCGGGCTGTGCAGTTGCGCACTACCACATTCTCTGTCGGACGGTTCACACGCAGTCCGTCCGCGTCCCGTCCCGATTTGATACAAATATTGTCGTCGTTGCAGTCTACGTCACAATTCTCGATCAGTATGTTGCAGGAGGAGTCGATGTCGATGCCGTCCGTGCTTGGACCGTGGCCGCCGATGTTATTATTGATAGTCAGTCCGTCTATGGTACAATAGTCGGAATAGAGAATCTGACATCCCCAGAATCCCGTGCGCATCAGGGTGAAACCGCTCAGTGTGATGTCCGAACTGCGTTCGACGAGGATTCCCCGTACACGTTTGCAGTCGTAATCCACTATCCAGCGTAACCCTCTGGCTTCGTATTCTTTCCTCATTTCCCAGTATTTATCCCAGAAGACTTTTCCACGGCAGTCCAGTGTACCTTCTCCGCTGATGGCGGCGTTCTTCTCGTCGACAATGTTGATCACTGCTGCCGGCCATGTCATCTCTATCCCTGCTATACGCGAACGGAATTCGGGATAATGGTGGATGTCGGGGCTGGCAAGCAGAGTCACCCCTTTGCCAATCTTCAGGTTTACGCCGCTTTTGACAAACAAGGCTCCTGTCTGGTAATACCCCGGTTGCAGGACCACCGTTCCTCCGCCGGAGACAGCGCAACTGTCGATTGCTTTCTGAATGGCCTCTGTGCTGAGTACGGTACTGTCTGCTACTGCGCCAAAGGAATTGGCGGATATAATCATCTTGTCTCCGGGAAGTTGGCGGCTGCCTACGCTGTCTGCCCACGATAAATCCGGTTGCTGAGGTACCTGCCCCCATTCGAAGCTGTTGCCGGCTTGTTTGGCAGGAGTGCACGCTATCGTCAACGAGCCTGCCAGAAGTAGGGGAAGGAGGTTTTTAATTCTCATATAGTCTTTTAATATAGGATTCTTTTAATTTCCATCCGGTTTCTCTATTTCCGTGAACGGTGAATCGTTCCAGTGGAAAGTATTCACATCGTCCGGATGTGCGGGATTGTATGCCGGGTCTATTTTCAGATGCTTCGCCAGTTCGGGAACGGCTTTCTTCATCCCTTCGATGACGCATTGGGCGATCTGATAGGCACCGTAAGGATTAAAGTGCGTATTGTCTGCAAAATCCCTGGTCTGTCCCGGATACGTTCCTGCCGGATAGTGGACGAAAGCACGTTTGGAAGTGTCCGGTCCCAGCGCCTCGTACAGGGTACGTGTCATTTCATTGAGATCGATCAATGGAACATTCTCTTTGGCTGCCAGCCAGCGCATCGCTTCCGGATAGTCTTCGTGTGTGTCGCGGATATGTCCGTTGGCGTCGAAACTACGACGCTGGGTAGGAGTGACAAGCACTGGATGTGCTCCGCGTGCACGCGCTTCGTCAATGAATGTTTTCAGACTGGTCATGAAGGAGTAATAAGCCCCTTTGCCTGGTCCTTTCTGCTTTTGGTCGTTGTGCCCGAACTCCATAAAGAGGTAATCTCCCTTTTTGATCTGGCTTAAAGCCTTCGCCAGTCGTTTGGCTCCGATAAAGGTATTTGCCGATTCGCCGGATTCGGCATAATTGGCGATACAGACATCGGTGCCGAAGAAGTGAGGAATCATTTGTCCCCAGCTGGCCCAAGGCTCGTTGTCCTGATCGACTACCGTACTGTTGCCGCACAGGAATACGGTAATTACAGACGGGTCGGCAGGCTCGATGCTGATACTCTGACATACAGGGGCGTCACCGTTGAATTCCAGTGTCAGTTTGTCGTCCCAGTTCAGTTTCGTCTTTTCACGGGGTTTGATGCGTACCGATTCTTTGTCGGAAATGCGTGGATTCCGTTTGTTGATGATAAATGTCTCGTCTGTGAACTGCCCTTTCCTGGTGGGCAGATTATCGATGAAGAGACGGCGTGATTCGCCTCGTACAGTAGTTACGCCTGCCTGTTTCTTGCTTCCGAGGCGTACGGTTACTTTGTAGTTGCCGTCCGGCACACGGACAGAGAAGAAGAAAGGTGCTTTGCTCCCTTTTTCGGGAGTGGGTGCAAGGTCATATCCGTATCCTGTTTCCTCGCTGTAGCGGGGGGCGTCTGCCAGTTGGAATGTGCGGGCTTGTTCCTGAGCGCTGATAGCTGTTGCTGTCAGCAGCAGAAGTCCGAGAAATGTTGTTTTCATATCAGTCGTTAATGATTTTAATTAATTTTCGGTTTTAGTTCGTCGGGTGAATCTTTGGTATAGGATTTCACGTCTCCCGCCACTTTGGTGAATAGTTCCTGAATCAGTTCCGGAGCGATATTCGCTGTCGGGCGGAAAGCATCGGAGTTCATATAGTCAAGGATGGCTTTATGCATCTGGCGGGCAACGACCCGTTTTTCCGGTTTCGAAGTGATGTCCATGCTGGTCATCATCAATTTGCCGTTCAGTACGTTGGCTTCGAACAACATTCCGATTTTCCGGTTGATAAACCAGGTGTCTATGCTCTGGATGGTCGGTTGGAATTCGGCCGGGAATCCGGTGAACTGCATAACCTGTGCTTTGTTCAGCAGTTCCCACCATTGCAGGTTGCTGTGATATTCGGTCGGGAATTCACGGAAAAGCGGATGATATTCGTTGAGGAAGATGCCTGTGGTGTGAGGCGGACGCATCTTGAACCAGGAAGTATTCCAGAAGACAGGAGTGAAGTATTGTTTCACTTCCTTGCCATACTGGATTTTTCCGGTTGCCGTAATCAGTACGTTTCCTCCTTCTTGCAGGATGGAGATTGCCTTTGCGTCCAGTGTATCGGTGGTGTAAACATTGCCCTGAGCCAGTTCTACCTGTGCGGGATATACCCAGAAGTCCCAGTCATTGACGGCATTGCTGCCTTCGATACGAATTTCCATATTCAGCTTCTGCGGTCTAGTGATTCCGCTTAGCTTCATGTCTACACTTCCCAGCGGACAAAGATTTCCGACTGGTATATTCTGAATGCCTACAGTGCCGTGAGCGTATACTTTGCCATATTCATCCTTGATGCTGTATACCGTTTTGGCTCCCTGCAGAGGGGCTGCTCCGAAATGGGACACTTCGATATCGGCATGGAAAGTCTCGTCATTGGTATATACGAATTTAGGAATACGTGCCAGCGGGACGGTCGGGCTACAGAAACGTCTGAACTCATCTGCGTTGATATAACCTTTTTCCTCAAAGAAGACATCCAGAAGACCTACTAATGCAGTTCCCTGACCGGAATAGTCGTTCAGTGCCAGCAACTGGAATCCTGCATAGTCGGGTGTACGTAATGTCTTTTCGATTTCGTGTTTGTAGCAGATTGCCTGAAGTTTGCCCGAAGCCATCATAAAGTCGTGCCCCATGCTGCCCATGTGATTATCATTCAGAATATCACGGAAGATTTCAAAGTTCTTGGCCTTGTTTACTCCGGTGTATTTGCGTATCTCGCTGAAATTCGGGAATGCACACCATTGTCCCGTCTCATGAGAGACGTACGGTTGCTTCACGGAATCGATCTTGGCGCGGTAGTCGGACATGCTTTCCGGTTGCGAGCCTGCCCAGCTAAGACCGCGTGCACCGGCTTTCACATGATATTGATTGTGGGGCTGCCATTGCCAGCTGCCTCCTACGGAAGCTCCTGTGTATACGTGGCGAGGGTCGGTCGCTTTCCAGTAATCAACGAATTTGCTGACCCAGGCTACCCAACGGCCCGAAGGTTCGTTGCCGCAAGCCAGCATACAGTAAGAGGCGTAATTGCCGTATTCTTTGGTCAAAGCGATAGTTTCGTCCATCAGATATTTGTCAATCGGTTGTCCGTTGCCCAGTCTCGGACCGTGGTTAGGCCAGCTGGGACCTTCGGGTTGCAGATAAAAACCAACGAGATCGGCAGCGATGAAGGCTGCTTCCGGCGGACAGAAAGAGTGGAAACGCATATGGTTCAATCCGTAGTTGCGGCAGATGCGGAATACCCGTTCCCAGGAAGCTACGTCCATCGGTGCATAACCTGTAAGCGGGAAATCGCAGTTTTCCACTGTACCGCGGAGCATTGTCTTGCGTCCGTTGACGTAGAACCATTTGCCTTCTATCTTGAAATCACGCATACCGAACTGTACCTGTTTCTTTTCGGACTGTTTGCCGCTATTCAGCATGGCTGTCAGTTTGTAGAGTGCCGGATTGAACTCATCCCACGTCAGGAAGTCTTTTCCCATCGGTAGTTCCATTTCTACCCGGTTGTCTCCTGCCTGAATACGGAAGGTCTGCTGAACAGGGGGGACGTTGTGGCGGGTATCCGTATTAAAGCTTTCGGCAGAAAGTGTTATTTCTCCTTTGGCAGAAGAAGAGGATTTTACATTCATGCGTACCAGCGCTTTCCCATTGCTCAAATCAGGATATACCTGTATATCGTCGAAATAGACTTTGGGAGTTGTCTGCAGTTCGATTTTACCTACGATTCCGTTCCAGTTGCCCTGTGTCTGGTCGGTGATGCTATGTGAATCCGGACCGACATTGATTTCTTTAATTCGGTTGTCAACCCGGATAGTGATCCGGCACGGCTTGCCGGGAGTGACGGCCGAGGTCAGGTCGTATACATGAGGAACGCAAAGGCTGTTTTGCATACCGATTTCTTTCGTGTTTACCCATACGGTCGTTTCAATATGCGGGCGTTCCAGAAAAAGGAGAATTCTTTCCCCTTTCCAGTCGGATGGGATTGTCACTTTCTTTTGATACCAGGCGACACCTACATAGTGCTTGTCGGGAGTCAGGAAGAAAGGTAATTTGACTTGCCCTTCTATCCGGTATTTCTCCATGTAAGGATTGAAATAGTAAGAACTGTCATATAAACTTCCTGTCCATTGGGTACGTGCGGTTACATTGTCCCCTTTCAGCTTTTCGGGCATGGAACCGGGTAAGTTGATGGACTCGTCGAGCGATTTATTGAACCATTGTTCTTTTATCCCCGCATCTTCCCGGTCTATCTGGAAATCCCATTTTCCGGATAGGCTGAAAGAATGGTTTTGCCCTGTTGCGGTCAGTACAGAGGCGAATACAATGGCAATACTTACTAAAAGTTGTTTCATGATATGTAGAATTGATATGTTTTCCACTACGTTTAAAAATCTGCTGCTAAAGTAGAGCTTTTGAGTAATCCATAAAATAGAAAGATGTACAGATACATAGAATATTGTATCAAAAACGGCTTTTATGGCGGTTGGTGTACGAAACTACATGAATATGACAATATATCCATCATTATTCATTTCTGAAATTTTGCAGGATGCCATATCTTTGCGAAGTAAACTTTTTAATCTTAAAGTGAACCATGAAAAAAGTATTTGCCTGGATGGCTTTAACTCTTTGGTCGGTAATGACAATCTTTGCAGGTGAGACTGCTTATCTCTTTTCTTATTTCATTAATGACAGCAAGGACGGTCTGCATCTTGCCTACAGTTATGATGGTTTGAACTGGACTCCTTTGAACGGTGGACGTTCTTTCCTGACTCCGGCTGTAGGTAAAGATAAATTAATGCGTGACCCCAGCATTTGCCAGTCGCCGGACGGAACTTTTCACATGGTCTGGACTTCCAGTTGGACGGACCGGATCATCGGATATGCTTCTTCCCGTGACTTGGTTCACTGGAGTGAGCAACAGGCTATTCCCGTGATGATGCACGAGCCGGAAGCGCATAATTGTTGGGCGCCGGAACTCTTTTATGACGAGCCTTCGGAAACATATTACATCTTTTGGGCGACTACCATTCCCGGACGTCACAAGGAAGTGCCTACCAGCGAAAGCGAAAAAGGACTGAACCATCGT
>ERZ779840.3841-NODE-3841-length-11532-cov-2.905550_pt1 | contig 11532 bp, 7 predicted proteins | sample MGYA00511561_ERZ779840 | MGnify/ENA primary metagenome ERZ779840 (study PRJEB29588, sample SAMEA2162036) | human gut metagenome | biome: human gut; feature: human-associated habitat; material: faeces | place: Denmark | collected 2008/2010 ...
GAGCTTCGTGAGAGTGAAGTCGCTCTTTCTTCCTGCCATCGGCTAACACCTCCTTCGTAAATGCGGTGTAAGCCTTTGACACCGTACTGCGTGGCTCATAACCATAAATGCTCTTGCCTTTTGAAGAAGCTTCTGCGGCTTTTACTCCGATAGGGATAGATGTCCGGTACATCTTAATATGATTCCCGAAGTTTTCCCTCAGAGCTTCCACCGTACTTTTAGCAAGATTAGTCCGACTGTCTACGAGAGTCAGAAGTATTCCATCAATCTTAATATCCGGATTGATATACTTCTTTACCCTTGAAATCGTCTGCACGAGCTGCGTCATTCCTTTTGCTGGCAGATATTGAGCCTGAACCGGAATAATCACACTGTCTGCCGCCGAAAGAGCATTGAGCGTTACCATACTAAGCGATGGCATACAGTCGATCACGACAAAATCATATCTGTCTTTAATCTGATTCAAGTAATTTTTCATCGTGGTTTCTCTGCTCATGGCATTCATCAGGTTATACTCCATTGCTGAAAGCTCAAGGTTTGCCGGGACAAGATCAACTCCTTCATCATGGTGCAGGATTCCAACCATCGGGTCATTCATCGTTTCATTCATCACATCTGTTAATTTCGTTGCAAGCGTGATACCCAGACTGTCCGTATCCTGCCACCCCAGACAAGTGGTTAAATCTCCCTGTGGGTCTGCATCAACAAGTAATACTTTCTTTCCCTGCATTGCAAGACCGATTCCGAGATTGACCGAAGTGGTGGTCTTTCCTACTCCGCCTTTCTGATTGCAGATGGCAATCGTTTTGCAGTTTGACACTTCTTGCGTCCTCCTTTCCTAAATATTCATAGCCATTGTAGAATGACTATGTACCTGACCGTTTCATTTCCTAAACGGTCGTGGCAACATTTGTTCTCAACACCCCTTGCCGAGCGTATCGCTCATGGGAAGCCACTAAGGAACAGACTGCTGATCTGTATCATAGGATTCTAACCTCTGCCGGGTACTCCGCCAGCTCCTTAGAGAAGTATCATTATCTTTCTGACTGTCATCGCCATGTCAGGAGCAACCTGACACTCATACCGGGAGTTCTCGCTGTTCTGCATCCACAAAAGTTATGGCGTACCCGATAAGGTGGCTATCATCAGAATTAACGTCTTAGTGACCTGTATATTCAGTTTTAAATTTCAAAGGAAGGCGTTCCATTTTTGTTGATTGGAATTACTCCCTTCACTTATTTGGAATTGAAACGCCAAAACGCAACCTGTTTTTAAGAAAAAATTTGAAAATAGGCAAAAAATATGCCCGCCAGAAGTGGCGGGCAAGGGAATATTGCTTTTCTCCTCTTTAAATATCAGAGAAAATTCCTTTAATTCTACATAAATCCACAAAAATCATTGATATACGCGAGGTTTTGTGATATACTTTAACATGTATTTTTATATCTACCCGAAAGTGAGGGCAACAAAAATGGATTTGAATGTTGAACGCTGGTACTCTATGAAAGAAATCTGCGAATATCTCGGCGTCAGCCGTGATACCGTTCTCGCTTGGATCGAAAAAAGAGAAATGCCCGCCACAAAGATCGGCAGGCTTTGGAAATTCAAAATTAGCGAAGTGGACGCTTGGATGAAATCCGGCGTTGCGGCAGAGAAATAACGGGGCGCACGATGGATGAAAAGAGACTAAAAGCCTTTGAAGATATGCTCGTCGCCATCTTGAAGCAGTATGACGATGCGACAGAGAAGATGGTGAACCTCAAAGCCGAAGGCAAGGAGGAAACCGTCACCTACCGCCAACTTTTCGCCAACAAGCTGCAACTTCAGGTGATGCTGTCCTATTATCGGATCTACGAGCTTTTAGAGGATCAGGAATAACAGCAACATAAGTTTGCAAATTCTATTTGATTTCCTTTAAAGAAAATTAGATTAGCAAAAATGTGGATTGCACTTTGCAATGTTTCGGGCAAAAAACTCCTTGCACCGATCTTGCTGAAAACTGTATTTCAGATAATATGGCTACAATAGATGTTTCGTCTTACATTGAAAAGTATTACAAGAGACTATGATGCATAATAGGGAGCTAAATATAAATGGCAAAGAAGAAAACTGAAGAAAAAATAAATTTGGACTCAATATTGTTTAAGTGCCGTGATATATTGCGCAAAGCTCGTAATTCCGGTTCGTTTTTCGAAAAGCGTGATATGATGCTCACACTTGTATTTCTACGCTTTATCGGAGAAAAGTTTGAGGACGGAGTGGAAAAACTCCGTCAGGATCTCATCGCCCAAGGGCTTGATCCCGATGATGAAAATATTATTGCGGCATTTTTTGACGATGCCACCTTTACTGACGGTACATATAATTTGCCCGTAGAAGCACGGTGGTCAACTATTATTAAAACGCCTGCTCCTAAACTTAATGTTGCTTTGGATACTGCTCTGCACAGCATTGCTACCAGTAGCAAACAGTTAAAGGGCTGTTTTGTTGAGGGAACATTTACTACTCGTAACCTCGCTCCCAATGATATTAAACAGGTTGTAGATGAAGTCAATAAAATCAGCCATAAGGCTTTTGGTGAAGAAAAAGACCTTATCGGTCGTGTATATGAATATTTCTTAAAAGAATTTGCCGTAAATGCGACAAAAGAAGAGGGCGAGTACTACACTCCTCATGACGTTGTTCAGTTAATTGCGGCGATGATTGAGCCTTTTGATGGCACATTATATGACCCGTGTTGTGGCTCTGGTGGTATGTTTGTTCAGAGCGCCGACCTTATTCGAGAAAAACGGGGCGATATCAGTCGTATTAATGTCTACGGCCAGGAAAAAGAGCCCGCCACTTATCGTCTTGCAAAAATGAATCTTGCCTTGCGTGGAATCAGCCACAATCTCGGCGGCGAGGCCGATTCTACCTTCACCCACGACCTTCACAAAGGACTTTACTTTAACTATATTATGGCAAACCCGCCTTTTAACCTTAAGGGGTGGTATGACAGCAATTTGAAAAATGACTCTCGCTGGACGGATTATTCCACTCCTCCGGAGAGTAATGCAAACTATGCTTGGATTTTACACATACTCTCCCATTTGAAACCGTTGGACGGCGTGGCAGGTTTTCTTTTGGCAAACGGCGCTTTGGGCGACAGCGATACCGTGGAAATCCGAAAAAAGCTAATACAAAATGATAAGGTCGAAGCCATCATTATTCTGCCTCGTGAGCTGTTCATTACAACGGATATCAGCGTTACTCTTTGGATTCTGAATCAGAACAAAAAAGGCGGCAAATATCATGGCAGAACGCTGCGCAACCGTCAAGGTGAAATCCTGTTTATGGATCTGCGCACTTGGACGGAGAATCCGGTCAAGGGTGAAAACAAAAAGAAAATTCTTTTGGACGAGAAGCAAATTCAAAAAGCGGCAGATATATATCACACTTGGCAGATCGAAGGGACAGACGGTACAAAATATGATGTGCCCGAACTGTACCGAAGTGTCGGTATTGATGAGATTGAAAAACAGGGCTGGAGCCTCGTGCCCAGCAAATATATCGAGTTTATCGACCACGATTTGGACATAGACTTCCATGCGGAAATGAGCCGTATTCAAAAAGAAATGCATGATGTTCTCGCACAGGAAAAGAAATCTCAAAAGATGCTTGAGGATGCATTTAGGGGGATTGGATATGGCATTGACTAAATATAAATTGGAGCAATTAATAGAGCCTTGTGACGAACGCAACAGTGCAGAGAAATATACCCTTGATGATATTAAAGGTATATCAACAGGCAAGGAATTTATTGATACAAAAGCCAATATGGATGGAGTCAGTTTGACTTCGTACAAAGTAGTAGAACCTGGAGATTTTGCATATGTAGCAGATACTTCAAGACGTGGTGAAAAAATAGCGATTGCTTTTAATAACAGCGAAAAGTCAGTTTTGATATCTTCTATTTATACGGTTTTTAGAATATTTAGAACAGATTTATTGTTGTCCGACTATTTGTTTATATATTTCAATCGACCGGAATTTGACCGTTATGCTCGTTTCAATTCCTGGGGTTCAGCAAGGGAAACCTTTGACTGGGATACGATGTGTGATATTGATATTGAATTGCCTGACATTACTGTTCAGCAGAAATATGTTGATATTTATAAAGCAATGGTTGCCAATCAGCAAAGCTATGAACGTGGATTGGAAGATTTGAAGCTTGTCTGCGATGGATATATTGAAGATTTACAGAGAAAAATGCCTTGTGAAGCGATCGGGAAATATTTGGAACCAGTTGAGTTAAAAAATGACGATTTAACATTTGGAATAGATTCGGTCAGGGGAATCTCCATAGAAAAGAAATTTATTGAAACCAAGGCAGATATGAAAGATGTAAATCTTCGCCCATATCTTTTGATTCCACCCAATAATTTTGCATATGTGACAGTAACTTCTCGAAATGGAGAAAAAATTTCCATAGCACTCAACGATTCAGATACTACATATATTTGTTCATCATCCTATATAGTATTTAGAAGTAAAGATATAGAAAAGTTGTTGCCGCAATACTTGATGCTATATTTTTCGAGGTCCGAGTTTAACCGATATGCCCGCTTCAATTCTTGGGGGTCTGCAAGGGAAACTTTCGATTGGAGCGAAATGTGCGATATTCAAATCCCGATCCCTGATATTAAAGTTCAAAAAGCCATTGCGGAAATTTTTGCTGTTTATACTACACGTAAGCAAATTAATGAACAGCTAAAAGCACAAATCAAAAACATCTGCCCGATACTCATTCGTGGCTCATTGGAAGAGCAATAAAAATAAGGAGGATAAGCATAATGACATATCAGGAACTAAATCAATATATCTTGCATTATGTGACCGAGAATAAAACCAAGAGTGCCATTATGCTAACGGCTCCTTGGGGCACCGGAAAAAGTTATTATATTCAAAATGAACTTAAACCATTTCTTGAAAAAGAGGAAAATGGCAAAATTAAATGTTTAACAGTTTCATTGTATGGTTTGAAAGACCCTTTTGAAGTAAGTAAAGCATTATATTTAGAGAGTCGAATTGGATTTTTGAATAACACCTCTGAAAAAGTGACTACCGGAAAATTTGCATCTAAAACCATATTGAAAGGCGTAACAAGTTTCTTTGGCATTGATCTGTCACATTCTGACAAAGAAATGCAGGAGCTTTTTGAGTCTGTAGATTTTTCGGGGAAACTTATTATTCTTGAGGATTTGGAAAGATCCGGCATAGATATTCTTGAAGTTCTTGGCTATGTGAATAATCTTGTGGAGCAAGACGGAGTAAAAGTGCTTTTAGTTGCAAATGAGGATGAGATAATTCAGTATAAGCCTATTGAAGCAGAAAACAAAGAGGAACAGGAAACGGCCGAACTTCTTGACAGACTAAGTGATCATAAGAACAGATTGTTCACTGACAACACAATTAAATACCTTAAAATCAAAGAAAAAACCGTAAGCGATACAATCCAGTTTAAAGAGGATTATCAAACAGCAATTAAAGACATAATCCAGATTTTTGGAAATACAACATTAAACAATTTCTTAGATTCGGAAAATGTTAAAAATATTTTAAACATAATGGAAACTTGCAAAACTTCAAACTTACGCTCGTTTATTTATTCGTGTCAAAAAGCAGCTGATATCTTTAATAAGATTGATGAGGAATATCTTTCAAACAACGATTTTATACAAGCAGTGTTTTTCGGAGTGTTGTATTTTGTGCTTAACCAAAAATCAGGTAAAACAGATAAATGGGGACAGGAAAAGTATTTTTCAATTGAACTGGGGGATGAAAATGCTCCGTTGTTTAAATTTTGCTATGACTATATCATATATCAAATTGAAGATTTTTCTGAAATGGAGGAAGCTTATAAAGCATATTCCGAATTTGTTATTTATGACAGAGATAGATCGAATAGCGACAACGATATTATAGTTTTGCAGACATACTATATTCAAACAGAGCAAAACATTAGAACTGCATTAGATAGCATTGCAAAGAGATTAGAAAACCCTGATGATATATCTTTTTATCAATATGGAACCATAGCAGTTTATACAATTATGATTAAGGATATTTTGGGATATGATGACCAAAAAATAGAAAATCTTCTTGTAAATAATCTCAAGGGAAGAGGCGACAAACTACAACTTGAGCAGATTTTTCGCACGATTCTTAGTAATGAATGTACGCAACAGCAAAAGGAAGAATATGAATTACTTCGCAAAAGAATGGCTGAGTCATTAAAAATTGGCGATTCGGTTATTCCAAACTTCAATTATCTGCCCGATCAAAGCGATGATTTTTATAATTACATCATTGAAAATTATGGGAAATTTCTTACTCAAAATTCTTTTGCAAGTAGTTTAGATATGTATAAACTGGCCGAAATGTTCAAAAAAAGCACTGCTGAACAAAAACGTGATATTCGTGGGGCGTTTTTGACAATGTATCGTTCCGGCAACATAGGTGAATTTTTATCAAATGATAAACAAAGTATAGAGCAGTTGATTGAGCTTGTAGAAAAAGACAAATCAAGCGATGTCGGCGATAAAATTCAGCAATTACAATACGATTGGTTTATTGATAATTTGAAAGAAATTGCAGAAAAATTATCTTAGCGCTTTCAAAGTAAAAACATGTGGAGGACAAACCATGTCTAAATTACAGGAATACAACGGTCGCTATTGCGAATCAGAATTTGAAAATGCCTTTATATCATTTTTAGAAGATGAGGGATGGGATTATCTCCCCGGAAGCAGTATTGTACGTGACTCAAAAACTGCCGTTTTATATGCTGATGATATGGAACAGTTTTTAAGTAAAACAAACTCCGATCTCACAGCCGATGAAATTCGTCAGATAATGGACTCCGTGCGTCTTGTTGGTTCGGAAAGCGAATTTTCTACACTTCATAAAGTATATAGCTGGATGGTTAATGGTATTCAGTTTGTGCCGCAAACTGGACTTGCCCGTATGATTTCGCTGATCGACTTCGAACATCCCCAAAGCAATATTTTCCGTGTAGTCAATCAGTTTTCTGTTGAATACACAAACAACGGTCAGAAAGAAACTCGTCGCCCGGATATTCTCTTATTTGTTAATGGTATGCCTTTGTGTATCATTGAACTTAAAAATCCTGCCGATGCCAATGCAACAATTTACGATGCTTATGAGCAGATTACAATTCGCTATTGGCGTGATATACCGCATTTACTGCATTACTGCCCGTTGGCTTGTATTTCTGACGGCGTCAAAACAAGGCTGGGAACTGTCCGTACACCCTATGAGCATTTTTATGCTTGGCGCCGTGTAAATGACGAAGACAAGGTTTCTACGCTTCCTTTTGAGGAAATGCAGACAATGATTAAAGGTGTTTATAGTCCTAAAAGATTTCTTGAAATTTTCCGTGACTATATTTATTTTCAAGACAGTGAGTACGACAGCGAAGAACGAGAAATTGTTTGCCGCTATCCCCAATTTTTTGCCGCTCGACTTTTAAAGCAAAGTATCATCAAATCCGTTATTGAAAAGAGTGGAAAAGGCGGTACATATTTTGGCGCAACCGGCTGTGGCAAAACTTATACAATGGCTTTCCTCGCCCGGCAGCTTGCTCTGCGCTGCACAGATATTCCCCAAATTGGTTCGCCTACTATTGTTATGATTGTTGACCGAGATGACCTTCAAAAACAAGGTGCGAAATTATTTACGAAAAGCAAAGAATTTTTAAATCTTGGCGAAGTTTGTGTTGTTCCCGACAGAAAACAACTTCGTCAGGAACTTGGCGCCCGTGAAAGCGGCGGATTTTACATTTGCACCATTCAAAAATTCTGTGACCGAAAAGATGACAAAATCGGTGTTATAAACGAGCGTTCAAATATTATCTGCTTTTCTGATGAAGCGCATAGAACGCAGCTTGAAAATGCGAAAAAGATACAATTTAGTAAGGATGCCGACGATAATATGAAGGCTATGGTGTCCAAACCTTATGCCAAGGTGCTGCGAGAGGCGCTTCCGAATGCGACATTTGTCGGTTTTACAGGTACACCGATTTCAGAAACATATCAGACCTTTGGTGATGAAATTGATCGTTATACCATGGATCAGGCTGTTGCTGACGGCCTTACTGTATCTATCAAGTATCATCCCCGCATCGCAAAAGTGTTGCTTGATCAAGAAAAAGTAAGGGAAATTGAAAATTATTACATAAAATGCGCTGATGATGGCGCAACTGCAGAAGATATTGAAGCAAGTAAAAAAGCTATGAGCTCAATGGAAATTATTTTGGGTGAGCCTTCCCGTTTGGAGCGACTTGCGGTAGATGTTCATGACCATTATGTTTCATCTTGTGCAAATGATCCAGATAGAGTTCAAAAAGCAATGATTGTCTGTTCCACCAGAACAATCGCATTTGAGTTGTTGAAAAAGTTCCAAGAGAAATATCCCGAATGGTTTGTTGAGAAGAAAGCAGCTGATGGCGTTCCTGTAACCGATGAAGAATTGCGTGAACTCAAGCCCATGCCCTTTATGGCAATGGTGGCAAGTGTCGGCAGCAACGATCAACCGGAAATGTATAACTATCTTGGCGGCGTGAAAAACAACAAACGTTCTGAAGAACTTGACGCAGCTTTTAAACAGGATAAATCGAATTTCCACATAGTAATTGTTGTTGATATGTGGATTACGGGATTTGACGTTCCCTCGTTGACTTATATGTACAATGATAAGCCGTTAAAGAAGCATTTGTTGATTCAAACGATTAGTCGTGTTAACCGAAAATATCCGGGAAAAGAATACGGTCTTATTGTCGATTATATTGGCATTCGTGACAATATGCGTGAGGCCATGAAACTTTATGGCGGAGATACTTCTATTGCCCCTTCTGCTGATGATGTAGAACAGGCTACGGGCGTATTCAGAGAGGAATTGGAAATTCTTAAAGACCTCTTTATCGGGTATGATTTAAAACCGTTTCTTGATCCGAGCAGTGAACCTGCTTTGCGATATACACTTTTAGCGAAAGCTGCCGAATATGTATTTATTTCTACACAGGAATTGCAAACTGAAAATAAATCGGGGAAGAGTGTTCAGAAGGTATCGTTTAAAACATATTTCTTGAAAACAGTCAAGAGAATGCGTGCGGCTTATGATATCTGCCAACCGTCCGGTGAACTAGGCGAAGAAGAATCTGCTCTAGCACAGTGTTTTATGGCGATTGCCGGCTTTGTACGTAAAATGAGCGGAACAAGCGAAGTTGACACAGATACCATGAATCGTCGTGTAGCTAAAATGGTTGAAGAAGCACTCAAGTATAATAAAGTTGAGAGCGTTTTTGAGGACGGTGAACAGGAAGATATCTTTAGTCCTGAGTATTTTGAAAAGCTATCAGATGTTAAGATGCCTGCATCAAAGCTCGAATTGCTCGTGAAAATGCTTCGCAAGCAAATCAAGGAATACAGCAAAACCAATCAAATGGCAGCTAAAAAGTTCCAAGAGATGCTTGAAGAAACCATTAGACAATATCATGAACGTAGAAAACACCTCACCGCAGAAGAAGCCGGCGAGGCGCAAGAGCAAACTGCTGACGAGATAATCAAAAATGCAACTGAACAGGCATTACGTATCCTTAAAGACATGAATGCTGATCGTGAAAGTTTCCGTAAAATCGGTCTTACTTTTGAAGAAAAGGCATTCTATGATATTTTAATGGCTCTACGTGACGAATATAACTTTGAATATGGCACAGATAAGAATACCGATGGCGTAATTATTAATGATAAGTGCAAATCATTGGCAAAAAAGATTAAAGAAATCATCGACACAAAATCTTCATTTGCTGATTGGCTTAATAATCAAATCATCCGTGATCAGCTTAAATTTGATATCAAGGTGTGTTTGATTAAAAATGGATATCCCCCACAGTACAGCCCAGAGGTATTCCGCAAGGTGATGGAGCAGGTAGAGAATTTTGAAGAAAACAACTGATACTGCAAATCTTTGTTTGTGAAACAGCAGATATTTCAGTAAAAGCCGCTTCGCTCCCAAACTCTCAATAATTGCGGAGACGAAACGGTGTGGGAGATAAATTGAAAAACCTATATTTTGGAAGGTGAATAGAGTTATGGACGCACAAAAGCTCAATTCTGCAATATCCGAATTCATAATAAAAAAGAAATCTAACGCTGCCTATTACGAAGAAAACTGGGATGAACGCAAAGAGCGCAAAGAGTATTATCAGTCGTTTACCAAGGACAAGCTTTTGGCAATGACTGAGGAAGAATTCTTAGAGTACATCAGCAAGCTATGGTCTATGCTTATTTGGGGCAATAAGAAATATGTCGTGGATAAATTGATTGTTGATAATGGTTTTACAGTACTGAAAAAGCAATTGGCAGAATTGTTGTACGGGATAAGCCCCATTGAGAAACGGTGGGATTTATTTCTCAAGTCCGTAAAAGGTATGGGACCTGCAACAATTAGTGAGCTTCTTACATACGCTAATCCTCAAGAATATGTAATCTTTAATAAGACAACGATTCTTTGTTTTGGATACTTGGGTATTCCCGATATGCCAAAGTACAATTACCAGTACACGGGGAAGAAATACAAGGAAGTCTGTATCATCGCAAAAGAAATTGCTCAAGAACTAAAGAAATCCGGTGCGGAGAATTATGATCTCTTGGCCGTCGATTATTTTCTATGGGACGAGATTTTACCACTTGCCGAAAAGAAATCTCCTGAAGAACCCGCCACACCTGAAACCAAGAAACCCGTTACTGCAAACGATTCCAAATCTCTGCACGATGAGATCAAAGAAAAGCTGGTCGCTATCGGAGAGCTTCTTGGATTTGATAGTCGGGCGGAAGTGAAAATCACAACCGGAGCTGTTGTAGATGCAATCTGGGAAGCAAAAATCGGCAATATGGGTAAGGCAATCTATGTGTTTGAGGTGCAGTCCAAAGGCTCTATTGACAGTCTGATTCTTAATCTCAGAAAAGCACAAAGCAATGCGGCTGTCCAAGCTGTAGTTGCTGTTGCCGACGAAGAGCAGCTTGCAAAAATCATCCGGGAAAGTGCCGGGGTTATCGACGAAAAATCTTTGCGCACCTGGGATTCGGAAGATGTCTTGGCCGTATATGATGCCCTTGTGAGAGCACATGAATCAATCAACAAACTGGCGCTTGTGCCGGAAAGTTTTTGAATAATTAGAATTAATGCGCTAATTTATTGTAAGCGACAGTCCATTTGAGTTAATACAAGGAGGTATTCGAATGCTAAAAGTCGATGAGGCTATTTATGATACGAACAAAGTAATATGTCGAAACATTTCTGTGTTTGATGCCTCTGAACGAGGTTTATTATCACAGAACATTTTGGCTCAGCTTAGAAATTTCGTCGAGTATATTGTTCAGAAGGTTTATTCAAATGGTGTTGATACCGATCCCAATGATTATCAGGATAAAAAAGCCGCTTGGGAGTTTGTGAAAACCAAGGGAGAACTGC
>ERZ779840.3843-NODE-3843-length-11527-cov-4.194125_pt1 | contig 11527 bp, 5 predicted proteins | sample MGYA00511561_ERZ779840 | MGnify/ENA primary metagenome ERZ779840 (study PRJEB29588, sample SAMEA2162036) | human gut metagenome | biome: human gut; feature: human-associated habitat; material: faeces | place: Denmark | collected 2008/2010 ...
TCGCCGGTGCGGGCACGCTGCTGCCGGTGGAGCTGGCCTCGCGCGTCGTCGGGCAGTATCAGAAAGAGGCCGATAAGGCAAGTCCTCTGGACAGTCGTTACAGTGAAACAGGAAGCGAGTTGATTGATTGATGAAAACCACCAGAAAAATCACCTATACCGCCGTGCTGCTGGCGCTTCTGATCGTCCTGCAATGGGCGACGAAAAGCCTCGGGCAGTTCGTGACCGGGAGCTGCGTTAACTGCATTCTGGCTGTGGCCGCATGGGTTGTCGGCTGGGAGGGCGGCCTTGCCATCGCGCTCGTGTCGCCCTTCATGGCGTTCCTTCTGAACATCGGGTCGAAGAACATGGCGGTCGTTCCGGCCATCGCCGTCGGCAACGCCGTGTTCGTGCTGGTGCTGTGGCTGATCCTGTGGAAAAAGCAGGACGTTCTGCGCAGCGTGTTGGGGATTGTGTGCGCCTCGGCGGCAAAGTTCCTCGCGCTGTACCTGCTGGTCGTGCAGCTTCTCTGCCGCGTTCTGACCATGCCGGAAAAAATGGTCGCGACCTTCTCAACGATGTTCTCGTGGCCGCAGCTCGTCACCGCGTTTATCGGCTCGACCGTCGCCGTGGCGATCATCCCGCTGGTCAAACGCGCCCGCCGGGCCTAAAATATCGATCTCAATCAGCAGCGGCATCCACGGATGCCGCTGTTATTATATTCAGAATTGCGAATTCAAACTCAAATCACACCGGATCGTCTATTCAATGCAGGATAGCAGAGACATTCTTGCAGCACGCTCCGCCAAAGCGCAGCAAATGCTTAGAAATCCGGTGATTTTTTAAAGAAAGTCAGCCGATATTTAATTATTGTGAAATTTAACGGATGCAAACGTGCACGGAGTTCATTTTTTGTTTAGAATTTCGACATATTTTTTCGTGTGAAGAATTGAATTATTTTGCGCAAAGCTGTATAATAATCCCAATTTTTTCAGACTTGATGAAACTTTATTCACATTTCTGGAAGCGCGGATTCCCCGGAAGCCGCAGGATGAAAACAGGAGGGATATTATGAAAACTCACACTCTGCCCAAAGGCTTTTTACGCGCAGCATTGTCGCTATGCCTGATTCTGGCGCTGCTGCTGTCTCTGGGCGTGCAGGCGTTTGCGACCGCGCCGAAAACAGGCACGGATTACCTGCAGCGTGCCGCCGAGGATTTCCGGCAGCAGCAGGTGCAGGCAATCGAGGAAAAGGACCCCGACGAGGTCATCCGTGCGCTGGTCGTCACGGACACGCCCACGGCGGTGGAAAAGACCGGCGACACGGCCTACACCTTTGCCGCGCAGTCGGCCGAGACGCAGTCCCTGCGGACGCAGGAAAGCGTGATCCGTCAGGTCGAGCGCATCACCGGCAATAAGGTCATCAATCAGTCGGCCTATCTGGTCAGTGCGTTCTCCATTCGCATGAAACGCTCGCAGATGGCGCAGGTCGCCAAGCTCGACGGCGTTGTGTCCGTCAGCGAGGTCACGACGTTTACCTCCGATATGTCCACGGCAAAGGATATGACCTCTGTCATGGAGCTGTGGAAGGCCGAAAACGGCAGCTACACCGGCGAGGGCATCGCGGTCGCGGTCATCGACAGCGGCATCAACTACCAGCATCCCGACATGCAGATGCGCGAGGGCGCGAAGCTCAAGTACACGAAGGCCGAGATGGAAGCGAAGATCGCAGAGCTGGGCTACGGCGCATATTACTCCGACAAGATTCCCTTCGCTTACAGCTATGTCGCCGAAAACAGCGTTGAAAACAACGCCAACACGCACGGCTCGCACGTCACCGGCATTGTGGCCGCGAACGGCGACGAGGAAAACGGCGGCGTCAAGGGCGTTGCCCCTGATGCGCAGATCTTTGCGCTGAAGGTGTTCGCCTCGGACGGTCTGGGCAGCTCGGTCGATAATATCATCCGCGCGGTCGAGGACGCGGTCAAGCTGGGCGCAGACATCATCAACCTCAGCCTTGGCAGCACCCCGGGCTTCTACGACGATGTGGAATATCTGCAAAAGGCACTGGCGACCGCAGAGGAGCACGGCGTTCTGGCCTGCGTCGCAGCCGGCAACGACGGCCTTTCCTCCTCCGACAAGAATGCAAACAACAACACCAATGACTGGGGCGTCATCGATACCGGCGCCGTCTCCAGCCCGAGCGTCTATCCCGGCGCACTGAGCGTGGCGTCCGTGGACAACGCCTTTTACAGCACCACCGGCCTTGATATTTTCAGCGGCGAGGAGCAGATCTATTCCGGCGCAGCCACCGACTTCTCCGTTGGCAACCGTACCGACTGGACCTCGATCGGCGAGGTGCAGATCGTGGATTGCGGCTACGGCGACCTGATGACGGACATCATGCCGCTGTTCGGCAACACGCCCGAAGGCCCGTTCATCGCGCTGGTACAGCGCGGCAAGGACATTGCCTTTGGCACCAAGATCATGAATGCCTCCATGCTGGGTGCGAAGGCCGTGATCGTCTATAATAACGAAGCGACCGACGAGGTCGTACGCAACGTGCTTGCAGAAAACGCACAGTTCTATGCCGCCGTTTTGGTCAGCGGCAACACCGGCGCAAAGCTCAAGGAGCTTGCGGCCTCCGGTGCGACGGTCAGCTTCCGCGGCCTGTACGACGCGATTGTCCCGAACACGACCAGCGGCGGCGACGTCTCCGCCTTCTCCTCTTGGGGCACCACGCCCACACTGGACATCAAGCCCGAGATCTCCGCGCCCGGCGGCAGCATCCGCTCTCTTTCTAAGGGTACGGACTACGAGGTCATGAGCGGCACGTCCATGGCAACGCCCTATGTCGCAGGCAGCGCGGCGCTCGTTCTCGAGGCCCTGCAGGACGCGCTGGCAGACGGCTCGCTGTCGCTCGGCGGCCAGAGCCTCAACGGCTTCCTGAAAAACGCCCTGATGAACACCGCAGACCCAATTCTTGACGGCAGCTCTATTTTCTCCGTCCGTCAGCAGGGCAGCGGCATGGTCGATCCGATGGAGGCGGCAAGCAACCGCGTCATCGCAACGCATGACGGCATTGCTTCCATTGCCCTGAAGGAGGTCGGCCAGACGACGAGCTTCACCGTCACGCTGACGAACTACGGCACCGAAGCCAAGACCTATACTCTGCCCGCATCCAGTCAGGTCTACACCGATTATACCGATCCCGATTCCGCAGACTACTACGTCGTACCGCTGAACGGCGCGAGCGTGAGCTACGGCGCTTCCTCCGTGACCGTCCCCGCAGACGGAACGGCCAGCGTGACCTGCACGCTGAACATTCCCGCAAGCGCGGCGCAGAACCACTATGTCGAAGCCTATGTCACCTTCGACGGCGACATCGACCTGAGCCTGCCGCTGCTGGGCTTCTACGGCGACTGGTACGGCTGCGAGCGCATCGTTGACCTGCCCGCTTGGGACGAGGACAACATTCTGACAAATTTCTATAACAATCTGCCCGTGACCACCGTCGGCGCAGGCAATGGCTACGCAGGTCTGGATCCTGTGACCCTCATGCCCGCGACCGAGCGTCTCGCCTTCTCCCCGAACGGCGACGGCGAATATGACACCGCTTACCCGATGCTCGGCATGCTGCGCAGCAGCGAGGAGATCATCGTGGATGTGCTCGATGCCAACGGCAAGGTCGTGCGCCAGATCAACCGCGTCGGCCAGACGGCCAAAACGCTCGGCATCGACGCCTATGAGAACCGCAACCCCGCCAGCATTCTGACCGGCATTTACTACTCCGGCGACGGCACATGGGACGGCACGCGCTATGATCCCAAGACCGGCAAGGACGTGATGTGCGAGGAAGGCCAGTATACCCTCCGCGTCCGCGCAAGAATGCCGGGCAGCGATACTTATGAAGAAACCCTGCTTCCCGTCAAGCTCGACCTGACCGCACCGGAGCTGCACATCGTCAGCGCCACGCCCATCGACGGCAAGATCATCCTGAGCTACAAGGCTTCGGATTATTCCGGCGTGTTCAACTATGCGCTTGTCTATGTTAACACGGACGAAAAGATTGAAATTACGCCGAGCAAGGACGCGACCTACGACGAGGCGACCGGTATTTACACCGTCACGCTCGAGCCGCAGAGCTATGTCTCCGGTAAGATGAATGAAATCGCGCTCGTCTGCGCGGACAACGCGATGAACTCCAGCGTGGACATCGTCTATACCGATGTGCCTGCGGATGCAGCCGTCTATTTCTCCAACATCACAAACGACGATTCTCTGAGCATTCTGCGGGACGTCAGCTATCAGGCCGATTACAATCTGCTGACTGAGCGGTACTACAACTTCCGCGACTGCACCGCCGAAATTCGCGGCATTGTCTCCTCCAACGTTGCAAAGCTCACCATCAACGGCGCAGAGGCCGTCATCGACGAGCGCAACGGCTTTGCCGTGACGCTGCCGGTCGAGCAGCCCGGCGTGCTGACGCTGGACGTTGTCGCAGCGGACGCCGAGGGCGCCGAGGTCTACCGTGTGCAGAAGCCCGCACTCTATGACGTGCAGCGGCCTTATGTCCTCAACTGTGTCTCAAACGCAGCCGGTGAATGGGACGAGGACATGATTATGACCACCGAGTTCACCGAAAACGGCTACATCTACTACACAAAGTACACACACGATCAGGACATCCCCATGACCGTGCAGATTGAAGACGAACTTCTGAAGGACTTCACGGTCGACTGGCTCGTCGGCGAGATCTCCAGCAGCGACTTCATGAACTGGATGTTCGGCTACGGCGTCTCCTGCGAGGTGCATCACGCCGACTACACCGCCGACGATCTGGATGAAAACGGCCGTCTGTCCCTGAAGGTTCCCTTCGCCTACAAGCGGGTAGAGTACACAGATGAAAACGGCAACCTGATCGACGACAGCAAGTACACACAGATCGTGCGTGTCAAGGCCACTGACTACGCAGGCAACAAGACCAGCTTCAATGCCATTGTCTACGATGTCGTTGAGGGACAGGCGCAGCTCGATCGTGTAGGCTTCAAGGATGTCCGTAAGGGCGACGATTCGATTATTTCCGGATTCGCTGCGCTCGAGCCGCTGTGGTCCGCTGACGAAGATGTCGTAACCTCTTGCCTGATTGATCCCTTGTGGGTCGATGAGAACGGCATGATGCACGTTGTCGGCACGCTGAAACGTGATGGCAAGTGCGCAGAGTTCAACGGCGTTCGCTACTATCCGGAGGAGGGCAGCAGACAGGTCGAGTTCGATATTCCCGTCCAGCCGGGTCTGAATGTGGTCTATGTCAAGACCATTGCCGACATGATGGGCACCGAGCTGGAAATCAGCTATAAGCTCTTCCTGTTCTACCTGAAGGACGAGGTTCCGACGGTGCTGCACTTCGACGACGAAGCGATCACGGACGGCGCGGTGCTCTACACGAATCGGGAAACCTATCCGCTGCCCGGCACAGTGCTGACCATGTACGGCGGCCTGACCATGAAGATCAACGGCGATCAGGTTTTCTATCCCGAGAACGGCATAAACATTGAGGGCGACTATGTCGAGCACAAGTTCTCCTACGGCGCTCGCCTGACCGAGGGTGAGAACCCCATCCACGTCGCGCTGAACGACGGCACGGGTTACAGTACCGAAATGAACTTCACCATCGTGCTTGACACCGTCGCGCCCAACGCGCCCGCGATCTCGCAGGGCGACACCGGCGCCGTGACCATCACGTCCGACGAAGCCGATGCAACGATCTATTACAGCTACGACGGCGAGGAATGGATCCTCTACACCGGAGCCTTTGTGCCCGCCGGCAGCAAGATCTATGCCAAGGCCGTGGATAAGGCCGGCAACGCGAGCGCCGAGGGCAACTATGCCATCGTCGTGCCCGCCCCCGAAGCGCCCGTCATCGCTGCCGCTTCCAAGCACACGGTCACCATCACCGCAGGCGAGGGTCTGACGGTCTATTACAGCTTCGACGGCGAAACATGGACGGAGTACACCAAGCCCTTCGTCATGAAGCAGAACGGCAGAGTTTACGCCAAGGCAGTCGCCTCCAACGGTCTGGAGAGCGCGGTCGCATCGCTGTTCGTCACGGTCACCACCGTGCAGACCGGCGACAGCGTGCTGCCCTTCGCAGTGCTGACGCTGATGGTCTCCGCCATGGCGCTGGCTGCGCTCCTGCTCCTGCGCCGCAAGCTCCGCAAGAACTAAACGCTAAACCGCTTCGAGAACTCCCTGCCGAAAGGCAGGGAGTTTTTTTGCGCATCCTATGGACTTTCCGGCGTTTTTTTGCTAAAATGGGATAGAATTTACGACAGAAGGAGCTTTTGGAATGGAAAAGCTGTTGGAAAAACTCTCGCAAACGGTTGCGGAAGCCTTTGAAGCGGCTGGCTACGACCCGGCCTGCGGCAAGGTCACGGTCTCCAACCGTCCCGATCTTTGCGAATTTCAGTGTAACGGTGCTATGCCTGCCGCCAAGACCGAGCACAAAGCGCCGCTCATGATTGCGGAAGCCGTCGCGGAAAAATTGCAGAACAGCGAGGTTTTTGCCTCGGCCGAGGCGGTTAAGCCCGGCTTTCTGAATCTGCGCGTAAAGTCGGAGTATCTGGCGGCACATCTGGAGCAAATGCGTGCGCAGGCGCATCTTGGCGTGGCCGGGAGCATGCCCGCACGCACGGTCGTGCTGGACTATGGCGGCCCGAACGTCGCCAAGCCTCTGCACGTCGGTCATCTGCGCCCGGCCATTATCGGCGAGTCGATCAAGCGCATCTACCGTTACTTTGGCGACACCGTCATCGGTGACATCCATCTGGGCGACTGGGGCCTGCAAATGGGTCTGGTCATCGCAGAATTGCAGGAGCGTCAGCCCGATCTCCCGTATTTTGACGAGAATGCAGTCGAATATCCCGAAGGTGCGCCCTGCACCGTCTCCGAGCTGGAGGAAATTTATCCCTTCGCCAGCGCCAAGAGCAAGCAGGATCCGGCCTTTGCCAAAAAGGCGCACGAGATCACTGCGCAGCTTCAGGCACATCAGCGCGGCTATTACGCGCTCTGGCAGCGCATTCTGGCCATCTCCGTAGCCGACCTTAAGCAGAATTATGAAAAATTGAATGTCAGCTTTGACGTCTGGAAGGGCGAAAGCGACGCAGAGCCGTATATCCCGCCCATGCTGAAGGAGCTGGAGGCGCGCGGCGTTCTGACCGAGAGTGAGGGTGCGAAGGTCATCGAGGTAGCCGAGCCGGGCGATAAGAAAGAGATGCCCCCCTGTATCGTCGTCAAGTCCGACGGTGCGACGCTCTACGCGACGACCGACCTTGCAACCATCGTGCAGAGAATGCAGGATTATCATCCGGATAAAATTCTCTACGTCACGGACAAGCGTCAGAGCCTGCACTTTGAGCAGGTGTTCCGCGCCGCACGCAAGGGCGGACTTGTGCCTGAGGCGACCGAGCTTCAGCACATCGGCTTCGGCACGATGAACGGCAAGGACGGCAAGCCCTTCAAGACCCGCGACGGCGGCGTCATGCGTCTGCAAACGCTCATTGAGGACATCACGGCCTATGTCGAAGCAAAAATCTCCGAAAATAAGCTCGTCGAGGGTGAGGAAGCGCACGAGACCGCGCGGCTTATCGCCGTCGCAGCGCTGAAATACGGCGACCTGTCCAACCTCGCCACGAAGGATTATATCTTTGACCTCGAGCGCTTCTCGGCCTTTGAAGGCAACACCGGCCCTTACCTGCTGTACACCATCGTGCGCGTTAAATCCATCCTGAGCCGCTACGGCAAGCCCGCCGGTCTGCCCATAGTTCCCGCCGACAGCGACAGCGCCAAGGCCTTGCAGCTCGTGCTCTCGCAGATGCCCGATCAGCTCCAGATGGCCTACCGTGATTCCGCACCGAACGCGGTGTGCGCCTACGTCTATGAGCTTGCGCAGGCGGTCAATCAGTTCTATCACGAGACGCGCATTCTCACCGAACCGGACGAGGAAAAGCAGCGCGGCTATATCGCGCTTATTGCCATGGCCAAGCGTGCCATGGAGGAATGCATCGATCTTCTTGGCTTCTCCGCGCCGGACAAAATGTGACGCAGCGCTTTAGCAAATAATTGCAGTAGGTCCGCAAAGCCCCAAAGGGCTTTGCGGACCTCGTCTTGTCAAAAAGGACTTTTGGGACAAGCAACCGCGCCTCCGGGGTCGGAAGCGCGTTTGCTTTAAGGGAAAAATCGGGGTTAAAATTCTTTTTTCTTCTTCAAGGTCACCGCGGCGGTGATGGCTGCGTCGCTGACCATGCCGGTGGTGGTGGCGTTGGTATACCCCAATCAAAGATAGGAGTAGTTGTTCTTTCCAGTTCAATAGAAGAAATATCAGTCAGTTTATCTACTGCTCTTGCCTGAAAAATATAGGTTTGCGTGTAGTCCAGCCCGCTTAGAATAGTCTGACAGGAATACTTGTTTCCGTTCAGGGTAGCGGTTCCCGCACTTCTCCAACTGGAATATGTCCCGCCTTGCGTCTTGTAACGATAGTAAATGGTCAGTGTATTAGAGGTCTTGCCAAAGGAACTATTGAAGTAGTTGCCACTGGCTTTCAAGGTTGCTTTACCATCGGTAGTGGAGGAAGGACATTAGGCGAAAGTAAGGTTTTGTGTCAGAATTTTTTGAAAAAGACCAATTTTTTCGTCCATGGACTGAAATTTTTTACAAAATTCAGGAATGGTTTTTGCCAAAAAGATTCGGTTTTTACCGGCTTTATGGGTAAAAAAAGAGGATTTCAAGACGTAATCTTGAAATCCTCGTTGGCAAAGAACCATAATTTTTATAAAATCCTTTCAGGCGGCACATCCGATTTACGATGGAAGCTGTCAATCCCATAAAGGTGAAAAATGAAGGGAGTAAAATTTCGCCATTTCCTCTCCTTCATCTGTAAGATGGTCTCTGATATAATTTGCGTAATTCTTCTGTTTTGCCGGGTCCACCTCAGAATATCTGTGGATGACCAGATTGCCCAGAGATTCTTCGCGCAGAATTTCACTGTATACATCGGCAATGCTCTCACATTGTGATACGGGAACATCATATTCACTCTCCCATGAGTGTCCTTTCCCGCGCGTCATGCCATCCGTCGAGTCAAGAACATAAATATATCCCGGTCTGCCCTTATAAAGCGTTTCCAGCTGATTGGGAAAATACTCAATATAGTGCTGCCTGCCGTCCGCTCCAACGCCCATCGTAACATAATTTTCGGCCCTGCTTCTGCAGCAAACCAGAGCATAGCATCTGTCCTCGCTGAAATAGGCAACCATTTTTCCGGTAGAATGAGATTTTGAATTTGCCTTGATTGTGTGCAGCCCAGAAATACACGAACCGTGGTAAATCATACTATTCCTCCCCAATAATTACTTTCTCTAACGCTCATTATACCATCCACGAAAATGCCGTGCAACAAAGAATCCGCCGTAGTTTTATCAAAATTATAATGGATTTCTGATGAAACTGAAGAGAATACTCCTCGAGTTGCATTTCGCGCAGCGGCCGTGTAAATGCGGCAGACTGCATGCGGTCGAACCCGCAGGACTTCTCGCGCCACTCCGTTTCAGCATGCGAAAAGCCACCCACAAGGGGTGACTTTTCGTATGGCGGAGCAGAAGGGATTCGAACCCTTGGACGGCTTTTGACCGTCACACGATTTCCAGTCGTGCCCGTTATGACCTCTTCGATACTGCTCCATATGCAATTCTGATTCTACGCGGCAAAATCAGCTTTTATATAATACCTGATTTTCGCACAATTGTCAAGTATTTTCTTCCTCTTTTCTGCATTTTTTAAAAATCCCGACCGGAAACCGGTCGGGATTTCTAAATGACCCGTCAACGCTCGTAGAGCTTGACCATGCGCGCAATACGGTCAGCCAGCTCGTCCGTGAGCAGGCTCGCATCGACACGCCAGCTCCAGTTTTGGGTGCTGAGCGTGCCCGGTTCGTTCATTCTGGCCTCTGCGCCCAGCTCGAGGTAGTCCTGAAGCTGCGCGATGAACACGTCCGCGACACTGGCCATACCCGCGCGCAGGATGCCGCTCACGCACTCCGAACGGTCGCGCAGACCGAGGTATTCCTGCACATACTGCACCGTCTCGGGCGATGCGCCGTCCAGCCACTGCACCAGCGTCTCGTTATCGTGCGTACCGCTGTAACAGATGCAGTTCGTCGTGTAGCGGTGCGGCAGATAGTTGCTCGGCTCACGCGGATCGAAGGCAAATTCCAGCACCTTCATACCGGGGTAGCCTGAATTTCTCTGAAGCTCGATGACCTCCGGCGTCAGGAAGCCGAGATCCTCGGCGATCAAATGCAGCTCGGGGAAGCTGCGGTGCACGGCATCGATGAAGTCCTGCCCCGGCCCCTTGACCCAGTGGCCGCGCCGCGCATTGACGTCGCCGTAGGGCACGGACCAGTAGCTCTCCAGCCCGCGGAAGTGGTCGATGCGGATAACGTCGAACAGCCGGCCGGCCGCCGCGATGCGCTGCATCCACCAGCGATAACCGTCGGCGCGCATGGCATCCCAGTTGTAGAGCGGATTTCCCCAGAGCTGGCCATCCTCGCTGAAATAATCTGGCGGAACCCCCGCAACGCCCGTGGGCAGGCCGCCCTCGTCGAGCTGGAACAGCTGCGGATTCGCCCAGACGTCGCAGGAATCGTAGGGAACATAGATGGGCAGGTCTCCGATGATACGGATCCCGAGTCCATGGACATAGTCGCGCAGGCGGTTCCACTGCCGGAAGAACAAGAATTGCAGATAGATAAAGAAATTCGTGTCCTCGGCCAGCACCGTGGCATAGGTGTCCGCCGCACCCGGACGGCGCAGACGGATTTCCTCCGGCCAGTGCTCCCACGACTGCATGGAATTGCTGCGCTTTAGCGCCATGTAAAGCGCGTACTCCTCTACCCACGGGTTTGCATCGCGGAATTCACGGAGGGCATCCGCATCGCGGTCGCGGCCGCGAAGATACGCGTTGTACAGCAGATCAAAGCGCACCGAATACTGGAAGCCGTAGTCCACGCGCCCGGCATCCGTGCCCCAATCGACGGCGTCGATCTCCTCGCGCGTGAGCAGGCCGTCCTGCTCCAAAAGGTCAAGATCGATGAAATACGGGTTGCCCGCGCAGGTGCTGAAGCTCTGATAAGGGCTGTCGCCGTAGCTGGTCGGGCCGATGGGCAGAATCTGCCAGTAGCGCTGACCGGCACGGTGCAGGAAATCGGCAAAGTCGTAGGCGGCTTTGCCCAGCGTGCCGATGCCATAGGGCGAGGGCAGCGAAGAAATGTGCATTAAAATTCCGGAACTTCTCATTGCGTGTTACTCTTTCTGTTTGTGGATTGATGATTCTGCCCGCGGCGGCGCAACGCTCTCCCGCTCGCAGAGGGTGAAGTCGGTGATCTCGTGCTGCGCGGGCAGATGCTTTTCGATCTGACCGAGCAAAAGCTGAACGCCGCGGTCCGCAATGGACTGGACAGACTGGCGGATGGTCGTGAGCTTGGGTACATAGTA
>ERZ779840.3844-NODE-3844-length-11525-cov-8.333827_pt1 | contig 11525 bp, 11 predicted proteins | sample MGYA00511561_ERZ779840 | MGnify/ENA primary metagenome ERZ779840 (study PRJEB29588, sample SAMEA2162036) | human gut metagenome | biome: human gut; feature: human-associated habitat; material: faeces | place: Denmark | collected 2008/2010 ...
CGGGATAAAATTTACGGTTTCTTTCTTTTTTTCGCTGAAATATAATAGAGATGGTCGTCTGCGGCGGGGACGATCCGGGTTGTCAGAAAGTGAAGGGAGGAGAGAAAATGGCAGAAAATAATATATTTAATAAAAATTTTTTCATAATTAGTGGTGACTCTATTAGACTTGAACTAATTAATACTTATGAGGGCAATGAAAAAGAATTACCATTTTATTGGTGGCATATTGTTTTAAACGAGAAAAATATAAAAGTTGGAAAAATAAGTTTTAGAATTGGTAATAATTATCATTCCTACTATAATGGAAATATCGGCTATGAAATTGATAAAGAATATAGAGGAAATCATTATGCACTAAAGGCATGTAAACTGGTACTTAAGGTTGCTAAATATTATAATATGGATAAGATATATTTAACATGTGATTTTGACAATATTGCTTCATCAAAAACCATTGAAAAATTAGGTGCCAAGTTATTAGATGAAGTTAAGCCTCCAAAAAACTATGTATTTTATAATGAAAACATGGCAAAACAAAAAATTTATGAATTAAAAATTTCAAAATAATTTTTAATTTATATATTGCTACTGAACAACTGGTTCTTCATTTTGAATTTATTCATTAAAAATAAGAATCCATACTATGTTTTAATAATGAATAGTTTTATAGATGATTATTAATAATTTTGAGTTTTTCTTCGAGGATAATCATACGATATTTCTTATTACCCTATTTTAATATCACAAAATTTTGAATAACAAATAGAAATAATATCGACGTTTAATATTGTCTACTTTTAGGGTATTACTTCATACTGGGCTGGTGACTGAAATATCATTAATCAAATAAGGAGTGAAATATTTTTGATAAAGATTCACAATTATTATAAATAAATAGTTCAAACAATAGACTTTTATAACAAAAAGTGCTATAATAATGTTAAATTACTTATTGCGAGGATTATAATATGGTCGATGATTATGGAAAGATGATAAAGGAATTAAGAGAAAAGATGACTCTTTCTCAGATGGAATTTGCAGAAGTTTTAGGAGTTTCATTCGCTTCGGTAAATAGATGGGAAACTGGCAAGCATGAGCCAACAATCAAAATCAAAAGAAAGCTTAAGGCTCTCTTCAGAGAGTATGAGATAAAGAATAAAGAGTAAAGAGTAGGGGTATTTAGTATGACTGAAGAAGAAGTAAAACTAAATTATATAACACCAGCGATCGAAACTGCAGGATGGCAAAAAAAGCAGATTAGAATGGAATACGCCATCAATGCAGGTAAGATTGTTGTAAGGGGAAATGTTGCAAGGCGTTTGCCAAAAAAGAAGGCAGACTATGTTCTGTTTTATAAAGAAAACTTGCCTCTTGCAATCATTGAAGCAAAGGACAACAGCCATAACATCGGTGATGGAATGTTCCAAGCACAGGAGTACGCTGATAAGCTTGACATCAGATTCGTATTCACATCTAATGGTGATGGATTCCTTTTTTATGACATGAAGACAGGAGAGCAAAAGAAACTAGCGTTGGATGAGTTCCCATCTCCTCAGGAAATGTTCGATAAACAATACAAGGATGATGTCGACAATTCAAAATCATTCGAAACCATCATCAACACTCCATACTATTTCAGTGAGGAATCATTCATTCCAAGAAACTATCAAAGAATCGCAATTAACAGAACAGTAGAGGCAATTGCTCGTGGCAAAGACAGAGTTCTTTTAGTCATGGCAACTGGTACTGGTAAAACCTATATGGCTTTCCAAATCATCTGGAGATTATGGAAATCAGGGCTTAAGAAAAAAATTTTATATTTGGCAGATAGAAACATTCTTGTTGATCAAACTATTATTGGTGATTTCAAACCTTTCAAGAACTCGATGACGAAGATTTATCACAAAAAGATGGATACTTCATATGAAATATATTTATCTTTATATCAACAACTTTCTGAAAACGATAGTGATGACACTCTTTCAATAATCAAAGAAAATTTCAAACCAAACTTTTTTGATTTGATTATTGTTGACGAATGTCATAGAGGTAGTGTTAGAGATGATTCCAACTGGCGTAAAATCTTAGATTACTTTGATAAGGCTTCTAAAATCGGTATGACTGCAACTCCAAAGGAAACAAAGGAAATTAGCAATATCGATTATTTCGGCGAGCCCGTTTATACATATTCATTGAAAGATGGTATCGAAGACGGATACCTAGCTCCATATAGAGTAATAAGATATGCACTTGATACAGACGTATATGGATATAGACCTACGAAAGGAAAAACAGATGTAAAAGGCGTGCTTGTTGAAGATAGAGAATACGGTGTTAAAGACTTTGATAGAAATATTATAATTGATGAAAGAACAAAGCTTGTCGCCGAAAAGATTACAGAATATTTAAAGAGTACAGATAGATTAGCAAAGACAATCGTTTTCTGCGTTGATATTGACCATGCTGAAAGGATGAGACAGGCATTGGTTGCTTTGAACCAGGATTTATGTGCTGGAAACCATAAATATATAATGAGAATTACTGGCGATAACGATGAAGGAAAGAAACAACTCGATTATTTCATTGACAACGACAGCGTTTATCCAGCAATCGTAACAACATCAAAACTTATGACAACCGGTGTGAACTGCCAAACTTGCAAGAACATCGTTTTGGATAATATTTTCGGAGAAAACGGAATGACTGAATTCAAGCAAATCATCGGTCGTGGTACTCGTATCAAAGAGGACTATGGCAAAATGTACTTTACAATTCTCGATTTTAGAAATGCAACTAGATTATTCGCTGACCCTAATTTCAATGGGCCTGAAATGCAAAGTGAAGAATATGATCCAGAAAACTACAAAGGGAAGAAAAAAGTAATTATCGATGTTGATTCACCAAAGGATATTGTTCCAGCTAGTGGTGAAAAGAAGAGAAAGGTATATGTCAACAACGTAGAAGTAATGCTTATTTCTGAAAGAGTTCAGTATTACGATGAAGATGGAAAACTTATAACTGAAAGTCTAAAAGACTTTACAAGAAGAAATATCCTTCGAGATTACGCTTCATTAGATGACTTTTTGACTCTATGGACTAGTGAAGAGAAGAGATCTGTCATCATAGAAGAATTAACGGCTAAAGGCATATTCATCGATGAACTTAGAAAGATGTATCCTGCCGATGTTGATGACTTTGACTTAATATGCGATATTGCATATGGTATCAAGCCATTAACAAAGAGTGAGAGAGCTAAGAATTCAAAAGTAAATGCAGTCTTAGCTAGTTACTCAGACAAATGTAAACAAATCCTAGAAATCTTATTAGAAAAATACTCTAATGATGAAATTGATGAATTAACTGATTCTAAGATATTAAAATTACCAGAATTCAATGAATATGGTAACCCTATGAAAATCGCAAGCTTATTTGGCGGTTTGAACGGATATTTGAATGCTGTTCATCAAGTCCAAAATGCGTTGTACTGTGCGTAAAAGGAGTAAACGAATATGGCAGTAACTAATTTAGTAAAGAGAATACAAGATATCATGAGAAATGATGCTGGTGTTGACGGTGATGCTCAACGTATCAGCCAAATGACATGGATGTTCTTTTTGAAAGTATATGATGCAAAGGAAGAAGAATGGGAATTCTATGATGAAAACTATAAGAGTTTAATCCCTGATGAACTTAAGTGGCGTAACTGGGCAGTCGATGATCATACGGCTAATACCATCACAGGTGAAAAACTTCTTGATTTAGTTAACAACAAGTTGTTCCCAGCATTAAAGAATCTTGAAATAACAGCAGACACTCCTTTGAAGCAAAGAATCGCAAAGTATGTATTTGAAGATGCTCAAAACTATATGAAGGATGGCGTTCTTTTAAGACAAGTTATCAATGTTATCAATGAAATTGATTTCTCTGAATATAAAGAAAGACATGAGTTCGGAACTATCTACGAAACAATCTTGAAGAGTCTTCAATCAGCAGGTAACGCAGGTGAATTCTATACACCACGTGCAGTAACTGATTTTATGGTTCAAATGATTAATCCAAAATTAGGTGAATCAGTAGCAGACTTTGCTTGTGGTACTGGTGGTTTCTTAACATCAACTCTTAAATATCTTGAGCCTCAAAAGAAATCAGCTGAAGATATTGATAAATACAACAACACAATCTATGGCATCGAAAAGAAGCCTATGCCTTACTTATTGTGTATCACAAATATGCTTATTCACGATGTAGACGAGCCCAAGGTTTATCACATGAACTCGCTTGAAAAGAATGTAAGAGATTATAAAGAAGAAGATAAGTTTGACATCATTTTAATGAATCCTCCTTACGGTGGTTCTGAAAAAGACGCTGTTAAGAACAATTTCCCGGCAGATTTGAGAAGTAGCGAAACTGCTGACTTATTCATGGACGTTATCATGTATCGTTTAAAAAAGAACGGTAGATGTGCGGTTATTATTCCTGATGGATTCTTATTTGGTGAAGATAACGCTAAGGTTGCAATCAAGACAAAACTTATTAACGAATTCAACTTACATACAATCGTGAGAATGCCTCACAGCGTTTTCGCACCATACACGCCAATTACAACAAACATCTTATTCTTTGATAATACACATCCAACAACTGAAACTTGGGTTTATAGAATGGATATACCAGAAGGTTATAAGAATTTCTCTAAAACTAAACCTATACAGTTAGATCATTTCAAACCAGTTATTGATTGGTGGACTAATAGAGAAGAAATAGTAGTAGAGGATTTCCCTAAGGCAAAATGTTATTCAAAGAAAGATATTGAGGATTTACATTACAACTTAGATTTATGTGGTTATCCACATATCGAGGATGAGATTCTTGAACCAAAAGACTTAATCCAACAATTCATTGAAAAGAGAAATTCATACAATGACGAGATGGGAAGAACGCTGGCTAAAATTTTGGAGTTATTAGATGAAGACAATTAAGAATCTAAAAGCTGAAGAAATAAGAAAATCCATTCTTCAATTAGCTATTCAAGGTAAACTTGTAAAGCAAGATCCAAATGATGAGCCAGCCAGCGAACTCGTTAAAAGAATCTATGTTGAAAAACAAAAGCTAATCAAAGAGGGGAAAATCAAAAAAGATAAGAATGAATCCTTTATCTTTAAAGGTGACGATAATTGTTATTATGAGAAGATCTGCGATTCTGAGCCTGTAAAACTTGAAGATTTGCCTTTTGACATACCTGATTCTTGGACATGGATAAGATTAAAAGATTTAATTCATATTCAAACAGGTGCTTCCTTCAAAAAAGAACAATCTATACAAGAAGCCAAGAGCGGTTTTGTTAGAGTTTTACGTGGAGGTAATATTTTACCTTTCCAATTCTTACTAAAAAACGATGATTTATACATTCCTCAAGAGCTTGTTTCAAACGACATCCTGCTTAGAAAAAATGATCTAATTACTCCTGCTGTAACTAGCCTAGAAAATATTGGAAAAATAGCGGTTATTACGAATGATCTAATTAATGTGACAGCAGGTGGATTCGTATACATTTTTAGACCATACATTAATGATGAAATAATTTCTAATTTAATCGCTGACTATGTCTCAAGTTCTGCATACCAGTCAATGATGAAAGATATCACAAAGAAATCAGGTCAAGCTTTTTATAATATGAACAAAGAAAAGCTTCTTCAGTTATATTTCCCAATAGCTCCACTTGCTGAAATGATTCGTATCGTAGATAAAGTTAAAAAATGCGAACCATTGATTGATGAATATTCACTTATTGAGGAAAAACTTTCCGAACTAGAAAACGAGTTTCCTGACAAACTAAAGAAATCAATTCTTCAATACGCAATTGAGGGTAAACTTGTCAAGCAAGACCCTAACGATGAACCGGCATCAGTTCTCTTGGAACGCATAAAAGCTGAGAAAGAAAGACTTATCAAAGAAGGTAAAATCAAACGAGACAAAAATGAATCTTATATCTATCAAGCTGATGATAAAAATTATTATGAGAACTTGCCTCAAGGATGGTCTGTTACTACATTAGCAACTATTATTTCTTTGACGTCTGGAACTGACCTTACTCCTCTAGAATACTCATCAAATAATATAGGTGTTCCATATTTAACTGGTGCAAGCAACATTTCAAGCAAAAATGAAATTATTATCAATAGATATACCAAAGAAAAATATATCAACTCTCATTTGGGCGAAATTCTTTTATCTTGCAAAGGAACAGTAGGAAAAATCGTAAAAAACAATATTGGAGATTGCCATGTTGCTAGGCAGTTTATGTCTATAAAATCATTTATTAACAAAGAATATTTGGTTATCTATCTACAAACACTTGTTGACGCATTGGTTTCTGAAGCTAGGAGTATGATTCCAGGGATTGATAGAAATCAAATACTATCGAAACTAATTTTATTACCGCCGTACGAACAACAATTCAAAATAAGTGAAAAAGTTAATAAGATAATAGATTGTTTATAATTTCTAATTTTACGATAATTCTTTTTTGCTCAAGAGTTGGTGGCAGTGGAATTAATAAATTACTTAATGAGACTCCGTTAATATTAGGTTGTCCTGTACCAGCTGTTTTATTTGCAACTTGATTCCAATATAGTGGTGAACCTAAAAATTTAGAGATATATGAGCTTTGTTGCCTATCGATTAACTGAAATCTTATCAAATATCCAGCAAAAACTACATTATTTTTATCATCCCTTAACACAAATGACTTACCAATAGTTCCGCCAGTTCTAGCGATGAAGATATCATCTTTTTGAATTTGATAATCAACTGCTGCTTCGATATCAATTTCACAATAAGGTAATGTGTTCCAATTGACTTTATTATTTTGAATGTCAGTAATTCTTAATAATTTATATGTTCCACTATCTTTTCCAGCTCCATTAAAACCATATTGAATCTTGCTTAAAATCATCTTTGATTTAACCCAACGCCATGAGTTTGGTATTTCAAAAGGGACATCTATTTTTAATGATTTTAATCCAATCTTCTCATAATAATTTTTATATTGTGTTCTTAAAAAGAAAATTAATAGTTAAATGATATAATTTTATCGTCCATAAGGAGGTAAAATTAATGGAAAAATTTAAACAATTTTTATCAGCAAAAAATCTTGCTAAAAACACAGTATCCGCTTATGTAGTTGCTATACAGGGATACAAAGAATTATTTGATGAAGTAAATAAGAAAGATTTACTTCTATGGAAAACTTATTTAATAGAAAATTTTAAGGCTAAATCTGTTAATCTTAAAATTCAAGCCATGAATAAGTATTTAGAGTTTATCGGAAAGGATAAATTAAGACTCAAATCTATAAAGCTGCAACAAAGAATGTTCATTGAAAACGTAATTAGTGATGTTGATTACGTTTTTTTTAAAAAAAAGCTAAAACAAGAGCCAAACAAAGAATGGTATTTCATCGTAAGGTTCTTATGTGCTACTGGTGCTAGAGTTAGCGAGCTTATTAAAATTAAAGTAGAGCATGTCAGTGTCGGCTATATTGATCTTTACACTAAAGGTGGAAAAATCAGAAGGATATACATTCCTCTTGCTTTGAAGAAAGAAACATTAATCTGGATTAAAGATGTTCTTAATATTGAATCTGGATACATATTTCTAAATCGATTCGGCGACAGAATAACCACCAGAGGTATTTCGCAACAGCTAAAAAACTATGCAATCAAATATGGAATAGATTCTAAAGTTGTTTACCCACATTCATTTAGGCATAGATTCGCAAAGAACTTCTTAGAAAAATATAACGATATTGCACTATTAGCTGATTTAATGGGACATGAATCCATTGAAACAACAAGAATTTATTTAAGAAAAACGGCAAGCGAACAACAAGCAATCGTAGACAAAATAGTTACTTGGTAAGCTAAAAACAGGTCTCGTTGAAGACCTGTTATTTTACTTATAGAAATTATTATGATAATTTACCTAAATCATGGCGTGTTACAACATTATCGAATATATCTCTATTAATAACTAAAGGCACAACTCCAAGAGGAGGTAATGTTGCATATTTAGATAAAGGAATAGGTTTTTTAAGAGCAGAAAATGTCATAGAATATGACAAAATTTTTCAAATTGATTTAAAGTATATAGATGAGAAACACATCTAAATTATCTCAAAAGATCCATTTTGTTTGAAGATGACATTTTAATAACTATTGCGGGAACTCTAGGTAGAACAGGTTTGATCAGAAAGCAAGATTTACCATTGAATACTAATCAAGCCATATCTATTATAAGAATTGCAAACAAAGAATTAACAAAATTAAGATATTTAACCTATATGTTAAATGCTCCTTCTATCCAAATTATTCTGACAAAACAAAAGAAAATTACAGCTATTCCAAATTTAACTCTAGAAATTATAGATGATTGTTGTATTCCAATTGCCTCAATTAATCAACAAGACAAAATTATTAATAAATTAGATCATCTATTTTCTTTAATATAATATCTAATTTATTCACAATCATTTTTTGCTCGTTTAAGGGAGGTAAAGGAATTGGGAAGGTATTTAAATCTTCAACATTGATTTTAAAAGTATGTGTCCCTCCACCAACTTTTATTAAATCAATAAAAGAATATGTATTGGGTGAATCTAAAACATATTTAACATAATATACCATTTTTTTATCAATCAATTTAATTAGTGCTAAACTTACAAATATGCTATATTCAAAATTCAACTTATTAATATATGGTTTTCCTAATGTTCCAATTCTACATAGTAATATATCATCAATTTCTGGGTTACATCTTTTGATTAGTTGATTATGTTCAATAAGAGAAATATATTTTGGTTTATTATCATATTTTCCAGATGAAATGTTTGCTATAGATAAAAAAGGAATACCACTATTTTTATAATTTGGAGTTTTATGTGTTCCATCAGTTATTTGTTTTGATAATTGACTTAATGAACACCAAACCCAATTGCTATGAATCTCAAATGTATTATTTGAAATATCAATTTTTCTATTAGATTTTATAACCTTCTCATAATAATTTTTATCATCACCTTGATAAATATAAGATTCGTTCTTATCACACTTAATTTTACCTTCTTTAACAAGTCTTTCTTTCTCTTGTTTTATGCGTTCAAGTAATATTGAGGCTGGTTCATCATTTGGATTTTGCTTAACAAGTTTTCCTTCAATTGCATATTGAAGAATAGATTTCTTTAGTTTATCTGGGAATTCTTGTTCAAGTAGAGAAAGCTTTGTTTCAGCAAGCTCATATTGTAATAACAATGGTTCAAAAGAATTTATTTTATCAACAATCCTTTTTTGCTCTTCAAGTGGTGGCAGTGGAATCATAAAATTTTTTAATATGTTTATGCTGACACCACCAATAATTCCAGATAGAGAAGATTTGAAAATGGATAAGAATTCATTTGATTGTAAAATATGGAATAAATATAAATCAGAAATAATGATCGTATCAAAGCAGGCTAGTTTATTACCAAAGCATACATCTCTATCAGTAATTGCGATTTTCCTTCCGGCACTGCCACCTTCAATACACATTAAAACTTTTCCAGATGGTGCAATTTTAAATGAGGAATCATATGGAATATTTACACCATTATTATAAGCGATTGTTCTATCAAAACCGACGTCTTTGGTCGCTATAAAATCCAAACCGTCAACGCCCATGTATTTCTTTCTTTTTTCTTCCTCGTTGATACTATTTCCGTTGTAAATGTTGGCTAAGGATTTTAACCTAATCCATGTCCAATTGTCTGGAATATCAAAAGGTAAATCCTCAAGTTTTACAGGTTCAGAATTAACAATCTTCTCATAATAACAATTATCGTTACTTTTGGTACTAAGGTTATAGGTGTTTTTTAACTGTACTCAATTAAAGAATGATGTTTGCAAATTTTATCAATATAGGTAGTAACATGCATAGGAAAAGCATATTGTTGATACAAATCGTGTCAGGCCTTTTTTTTGCAAATTTGTAATTTTTCTTTCAGTACCAATAAATTTAATAATCTTGCAAATATGACAAATGACACTTTAGTATTACGTTTTTCGGTTATATAATGGTACTTAACGAAAATAGTTTTTAAATGTTTTGCTTAGTATTATATGTTTTTACAAATAATTTGCATTTTTTGCTAAAAAATATTATAATGAGACACAAACTTATCAGCATTCGAAAATTCAAATGATGAACATAATTAATTAAATGTAATTATTAGCTATTGATAAAACTAATCGTATAACAAACTAAAATTACAAACTCATTAGTTATTTCACTATCGTAAATAAATAAGAAGTAAAAAGGTTAATACGTAATTTCAAAATAATAAAAATTAGATTGGATAAAGTCTAAAATAAATTATTTTCTAATGAACATTAATAATTTCTTTTGGATGTAGTGTATGACGAACAATGTAAAAAAAGAGTTGCTCATAATAAAAAATTAGGAGGCATAACATGGATAACCAATTAAAAAAACTTAATATACGTGGTGGCTTTTCTGATAGGAATAAAATAAAACCTTTAAACACTACTATCCAATATGAATCATTAGATATGCATACTAGGAAGTCAATTTCGATAATGATTTCTGAAATAATAGAAAAATTTGCATCATATACTGGATATTTCGGAAAATATAAAGTAGCAAAAGAGTTATTAATACGTTTATTTAATGAACCTATTTTACATGGAGAATATCCTAATTTAGATCGTGTTTCAAAAGACATCAATGAAATATGCTTAAATGGTGATTATGATGATGTTCTTACGATGTTTGAGTCAATTTGCCAGTTGGCCCAAGAATTTGAGGATGATATTGAAATGGAAGGAAGAAATCATCATAACTATTATAATTATGAAAACTATAATCATGGTAATTATTGGTACGATTTAGCTAACCAATTATTTGAAAAAGAATTTGTAGGATATAAGTTTATTGATGGGCAAATATGCAAAATAACATCTCAAATTGAGATTGATAGTATTGAGGAGGCATTGAGTACACCATATGATAAAGTTAATGAGCATATGAAAAACGCTATTTCATTATTAAGAGAAAGTGGAAATCATGATTATAAAAATTCAATTAAAGAAAGCATATTGGCATTAGAATGTTTATTTAATATTATTTTAGATGAAAAAGGTTTAGAATTGGGAAAAGCTCTAAAAAAATATTTTGAAACGATAGCTATTCATCCTGCTTTAAAAGAATCTATATCTAAACTATATGGGTTTGCTTCAGATAGTACGGGAATCAGACATGATACAAATAAAAAAAGTAATAATGAAGGCTTTGATGAAGCTAAATTAGTTTTAGTTAATACTTCTGGTTTTATTAATTTTATCATATCAACTAAAGAAGATGTTGAATCAAAATAGTTAATGAATTGTAAACATTCTGTCCTAAAAACAAAGTGATAATTGATAAAGCGATATGATGTCTCTAAAGTAGACAGTGAATAAAAATAAAATTTAA
>ERZ779840.3846-NODE-3846-length-11522-cov-5.372460_pt1 | contig 11522 bp, 12 predicted proteins | sample MGYA00511561_ERZ779840 | MGnify/ENA primary metagenome ERZ779840 (study PRJEB29588, sample SAMEA2162036) | human gut metagenome | biome: human gut; feature: human-associated habitat; material: faeces | place: Denmark | collected 2008/2010 ...
ATAAGGCGGCTGTGGGTGTCAACATTGGTATGCTTCGCAAAGGTATTGAGAGAGCCGTCCGTAAACAGCTCAATCGCAAGAGCGATTTCCTTTGCTTCTGGCTCGTTCTGCTTTAACAGCTCCTCACGGAAGTCCTGCAAGGTCGGCGGCGTTCCTTGATAATTGCCCTGCTGATAATGGCGGTACACACTCGCCGTACAGCGGTCAATGATAGACTTTTGCTTTGCCCCAAGACTGCTGCCGCCGATGAGCTGCTCGCAGAGGGATAAAATAAACTCCGATTTGAGGATAACGGGGTTTGCACCGTCGCCGTAATCGGAGTTCATATCCATAGCGTTGATATGGTTTTCGCTTGTAGCCGAAATATGAATGACCTCGCCCTGCATCGCTTTCACAAGGGGCGAATACTCTCGCTCTGGGTCTATGATAATCACATCGGCGTTAGGGTCTGTGAGAATGATGTTCGTCATTTCCTCTTTCGCTGTAAAGGACTTTCCTGCACCAGACACTCCGAGGATAAAGGAATTGCCGTTCAACAGGTGGCGGCGGTTGGCGATAATCATATTTTTGCTGATTACATTCTGCCCGTAATACACGCCGTTTTCGTGGTAGATTTCCTGCACACGGAACGGGATAAACACCGCAAGGCTCTCCGTGGTAAGGGTACGCAGGGCGTCAATCCTGCGGACGCCAAAGGGCAGAGCCGTGTTCAGTCCGTCCATCTGCTGATATTTCAGCACCGCAAACTGACAGAGGTGCTTTCTTGCCGTAGTAAGCAGGGCTTCGGTGTCATTGTCAAGCTGTTCCTTAGTTTCCGCCGTATGCACCATTGTCAGCACCGCAAACATCATTCTCTGGTCACGGGTGGTCAGGTCATCTAAAAACTCCTTGCTTTCTTTCCGCTGCTGTTCAAGGTCATAAGGGATGACCGCCGAAAAGTTATTGTTCTGGTTTTGTTTTCTCTGCCAGTTCGTGATGTTGGTTTCCACACCTAAAAGTCGGTTTTCCACCTCACGCACGGCTTCATCTGTGGGAACGGGAACAACATCCACAGACAGCATCATATTCCTGTTCAGCTCGCAAAGCTCGGCTACCATACTATCCTTGATATACGCCGCATACTCTCTGAGGAAAATCACACGCCCGTATCGGTTGCCGATTCTGAAATAATCCTTTTCAAACTCAAAGGTATCGGGGCAGATATAGTCCTTGAAATCGTGACCTTTTTTCATACTCTGCACCATATCAAAGCAGAATGCCGTTTCCTCGCCTGTGCGGTAGAAATCGTGGAAGATACGGAGCTTTTCTTCTGCGTCAAGCTCGGTGCATTTTGAGCCGAGCCTTGAGAAATGCCCGATAAGGTCAGCTCCCACACGGGCAAAGTAGTGTCGTGCTTCTTCGATATTCTTCTTGCAGACGGATATGGTCACATACTTATCCTGCACGATAGAATTAGCTCCTGTCGCTTTATCAAGGAGCATTTTGTTGTATTCTGTACGGTACTTATCCAAACCGTCCTCCGCCATAGGGATTAAAATGGTCTGCTCAAAGTCTGCCTTATTCAAGCGGCGGTTGTTGATAGTGATTTTCGTGGTCGCACCGCTGTCGAGGGCATTGAGAAGCTCCGAATACTCAAGGAACATCGCTTCCTTGTCCTCACGGCTTGCCACGGCATAGTTTATATCCTCAAACTTAAAGGTCTTTGCATACTTGTTCTTGCCCACAAGGAAAATGCCGTCCTCCCAGATTGTCTTAATCGGGATAACTGCCTGTACCGATTTCGGCACAACAAACTTTTCCTTGTCCTGCTTGAACAGATTTTTGAGTGTTCTTATCATTTCTTCATAGCCTCCTTTTCGTGATTTTGGATTGTCGCTTGCAGGGCTTCGTAATAAAGGTTGTCGGGCTTAAACATCAGCTTTTTCGGCATCAGAAATTCCGACTTTATCCACGCCCAGACAAACTGCTCGGCGGTCATACCGTTGTACTTTACAAAGCCCATCATCGCAAAGGGCGAAGCACCTAAAATACATACCCAACTGAGCGTTTCTGTTCCGAAGTGCGGACGGAGCAGGAAAAACAGACCTACCGCCACACCGCAGGCAAGAACAGAAAAAATGAACTGCCTTAAAGACAGTCCGAAAAACATACTTTCCGTGTAATTACGGATTTCCTTATTTATCTTGACTTCCAATAAATCGCACCTCCTTTACAAGCCCATCATTTCACGGACAACACGGTCTGCCATTTTCACCGCACCGACCAAGACAAGCATATTAAATACAAGCTCTCCGATATAGCTCCACACCATTGATACCGCCGCAGCGTTCGGGTCAACAGCAGGGGGCGTGGCGGCAAACAGCGAAAAGATGATACAGGCAAGGACAATGATTGCTCCCTCCAGACAGACGGCGGCATAGCTTTTGATAAAGCTCTTGCCGACGCTCTGGCTCGGCTCTCCTGCAAAAGTAGATAACGGCACGGGAGCGATTGCGGTATAAAGGTAGAGCTTAAAAAATCGTCCGTAAACCGACATTATCATAATGAACGACAGCACCGTAATGAACAGACCGCCTATAAGCGTGACCGCCCATAGAGGAATACTCTCGAAAAATCCGCAGTTCTCAACGGCGGTTACAATCTCCTGCGGTAATACCGCCGTGCCGAAGCCTGCGGCATTCATTATGGTGGAAATCACGCCCTGCACAATGTTAAACAGAGCCATCATCAGCTCCAAGCCATAGGTTACAACGCCTTTGGCAAGAGCAAATCGGATAAAGAGTTTTAATGCGTGTTCGGGTTTCTTGACTTCTGCGAAGCTGCCGCAGGTACGCATCACACCCACGACAAAAAACAGCACGAGCAGGGCAAGCCCGATAGCCTGCAACGCACCGTGGATATTCACGATAACATTCCATATCGTACCGCCCTTAAATTGCTCTGGAGATTGGGTAATAAGCTGCCATATTTCCGACAGCTTTTCGTTCCAAGTATTCAGAGCGTTCTCTAAATTCTGTACGACCCAATTATCAGACACTTAAACCACCTCCGTTCTTAAAATAGCCTTACGGAGCAGACCGCAAAGCGGATCTGCCCCGTAAGCTCTGTCTTGTGTCTTTTTATTGTCTGATATTAGCCTGTGATAAGAGTCAAAATCTCTTTTGCAAAGGTAATGATGACGCCGCCTGCAAGGGTCAAAAAGCCGTTTGCTCTCTGGGACGGGTCGTGAGATTTGAGGGAAAGACCAATCTGCACAATACCGAAGCCGAGCATAATCATACCGACCGCACGGATTAAGCCAAAGATAAAATCGGAAAGGTTATTGACTACGGTAAGCGGGTCATTGGCGGCAAAGGCAGTTGTGGTAAAGCAGGTCAGGCACAGCACTACTGCCGCATACGCAGCCAGAGCCTTTTTGCTTTTCTTACCCATCGGCAGCTTGGTGTTTTCCTTGTTCTGGGTGTTCTTCTTGTTAAAATACTTCATAGATGATTCCTCCTTAAATTTTGAATTGTTCTTCCAAGTCCTCCTCGGACAGAAGCTCGTAGGATGTTTTGACAGGCTTTACGCTTACAGCGTTCATCATCAAAGTGTTGTCAAATACAAGGGTTGCGACAGCCTGCGTCGGCTCACCGTGGATATACGGCGGCTGACCTCCGTCGGTTGTCAGTTTCACATTCGGGTGCTTCAAGATGTCATACTTAAAGTCCATTACAGGGCGTTCGCCACGAACAAAAAGAAGTGCGTAGCGGTTATCAAGCATACGCACTTCGTCTGGGGTCATCAGCTCACGCCCCGATATTTGATAGTTGGTGGAATAGTTACCGCTTCGCCCCGTACTCTTTCCGTAGGTGTTGGTATCAATCGTTTCCTTGCCCAAAAGCTCCGACACATACTTGTGGGTGCTTTGCTCGTTGCCGCCGAGATATAAGAAACTATCGCAGTTGCCGACAATGCTTTCCCATTGCTTCTCAAACAGAGCTTTAAGCTGTGCTAAGTTTTGCAGAATGATACTGACCGATACCCCTCTGGAACGCATAACCGAGAGTATCTTGTCAAAATCATCGGGCAGCGAAACATTGGCAAACTCGTCCATTATAAAATGACAATGCACGGGCAGGCTTCCGCCGTACTTATGGTCGGCAAGATAAAAAAGCTGTTGGAAAAGCTGCGTGTATAAGATGGACACAAGGAAATTAAAGCTCGTGTCATTGTCGGGTATCAGAGCGAACAAAGCGACTTTCTTTTCGCCTAAAGATGGCAGGTCAAGCTCATCGGTAGCGGTTAAACTTGCAAGGCTCTCCAAGTTAAATTTTTCAAGCCTTGCCGCAAGGGTTATCTGGATACTCTTTAAGGTCTTTGCAGAGCCAGAGTGATAATCCCTGTAATACTTGAGGGCAATATGCTCTGGGTTTACCATTTCCAGACGGTCAAACAGTTCGTCCAGAGGGCTTACATAGCTGTCGTCGTCCTCACGGACTTCGCCTGCACGAAGCAGCTCCATAACCATAGGGAAATTCTGCTCGTCGGACGGAGCTTCGTATTTGAGATAAAACACCAACGCAAGAAGCAGCATACTTGCCGCCGTATCCCAGAACGGGTCTTGCGATTGTGAGCCTTTGGGCGTAGTTGCCTTAAACAGATTCGTTACCAAACGCTGCACATCGTTGTCGTTGCGCAGATACACAAAGGGATTGTAGCAATGGCTGCGGTGCATATTGATTAGGTCAAGGACACGCACCTCATAGCCTTTGCGCTCCAACAAACCGCCGATGTCACGGACGATTTCACCCTTTGGGTCAAGCACCACAAAAGAGGTGTTGCATTGCATAGCGTTAGGCTTACAGAAAAAGCGTGTTTTGCCTGCGCCAGAGCCGCCGCAGACTAAGATGTTGAGATTTCGGCGGTGCTTTTTCCCGTCAAGACCAATGCGGACATTCTGGGTCAGCAGCTTGTTCTCGGACGGGTCTTTATCCCGATATTTCTTGTTCAGCGCATCGGCGTTGCCCCATTTTGCAGAGCCGTGTTCCTCACGCCTGCGGTAGTTCCTGCGTGTGGAGAAATAAATACCGATAGCCATACCGTATGCGGCTAAAAAAATAAGGACAGTCTTTACGCTGCCCTCACATACGGTTATGGCAAAGGGACTGCCCATAGCATCGGTCAGTCCTCGGATGATTTCTACAATACCGCCGCCCACATAAGGGGCGGTCAGCAGAGCAAGCCACACGACAGGAACGACGCCGCAGGCGGAAAGGATTAGGCTCGTCTTTTTGTCATTATCGTTCCTCATTGCACCTGCAATGCACGACTTTGAATTTCTTTGTCGGGGCGTGTGCTACCTTGCTAATCAGCTCGTCAACAGGCTCGGTGGGGCGTTCCTCCTGTAACTGCCGTGTACGCAGGGTGTTGAGCGCATTGATAACGATATTTTTATCATATTTATCAAGTGCGATATGGTATCGTTCTTCTCTCATAGGCTGTACCTCCGTTTATCGTTCCTGTTCCTTGCTTTTGGCAGGCTTGTTTTTCTCCATACTCTTATACATTTCACTCTGGATTTCACCCAGAACATCACGCATTGAGCCAAGCTCTCCCTTTAAAGCCTGCGTATCCGTTTCCGCAAGCTCTTTCGGAAGTCTGGAAAAATTAAAGCCTCTGGTGTCAACGCTGTAGCGGGAGCTTACCATATACGCCACGCAGTAGGATTTGAACTCGGATGCTTCTCGGCTTTCGTTATGCTTAAAGTCAAAGACCGCCGCTGACACTTCCTTTGCCATACTCACGAAAAGCTGTTCCTCGTTAAGACCCGTGCGGATAAAAATACTCTGCTGTTCGCTGTCGTAGTAGGCGGGCATTTCAAGGTCTGCAACAGGCACAAAAGGCACGGGGCTTGCGTCAATGAGTGCCGACACAAGCTCACGCATAGATTTCTTTTCCTGCGCTTCCTGTCTGTCCTTTGCAGAGGTTTCGGAAATGTCATAAACCTCTTTTGCGTTGTAGCCGACCGCCTTAGAGCCGTCGTCACGGGTGTATTCCTTGCTCGGCTCAAGGATAACGACCTTCTGTGCGTCCTTATTCACATAGACACGGCTCTGCTTCCAAGCAGCTTTTTCTTTAAGCTGCGTTGCTTCTGGCATCTGCGCCGATACCAAAATGGCATTGTTTACGGAATAGCGGTCAAACCGTCCCTGCACATCAAGGTACTGACGGAAGCTGACGCCGCTAATCATCATTTCGGAGCAGGTGTTGTCAATCAGCTCATAGGCTTCTTTGCGCTGTGCCTGCTTCTGGGCAGCCCATTGTTCTTTGTCAAACGGCTTGCTGCCGCCGCTGAATACATCATAGATACTCATACTTGTTTACCTCGCTTCTTTGGATTTTTTGTGTTTCTTTTTTCTCTGGGGCTGTTTGTGTTCGGTCTTGCCGTTGGCACTCTTAGCCCTGTCGGAAGCTCCGCTTTTGTCCAGGGCGGAAGTGCCTTTGTCCGCTTCCTGTCCTTTGCGGCTCTCCTTGATTTTCCGCAGTTCCTCTTTGACAGAAGGTTTCTCTTTAGTCATAGTAGCCCCCTCTGCGGATTTGCTTTGCTTCTCTGAGATAGGCTCGGACTGAGGGGATTTTTCGGTCTTTGCCACCGAGGGGTTTGGGGCGTTTTCCTCCTTGCCGACAGGCTTACCCATAAGCTCATCAAGCAGCTTGTCCTTTTCTGCTTTTTCGGGTGTTGTGATTTCTGGCTCTGGCTGTCCGTTCTTTTCGTCTTTGGATTTCTCCGCTTCGGTTACGATAGAAGCGGTGTCCACCGACGCAAGGTGGAAGCGTTCCACGATACGGCTGATTTTCGATGCATCCTCCGCACGGACGATAACATCTACCTCTGCATTAGGGTCGTTATTCTTGCGGTCTGCAAGGACGCAATAAAGAACGCCGTACTTTTTGGCTTCCTGCGTGAATGTTTTGAGGTCGTCATTTTTCACGGTAAAGACCTTCAGCTCTTTTCCAGAGCGAAGCATTGAGGAAAGCCGTGCCTTGCCTTTGGTTTTCTTTTCTTCTTTCAGAATGGAATACAGCAGGATGGCGATGTTTTTCGCTCCTGCGCCTGTGATTTTTGCAGCGACCTCAAAGCCCTCCAAGCTCATTCGGACAATTTGTTCTGCCGCTTCGCCGCCTGTGTTCATTCTTTGTCAGCTCCTTTCTTTGCTGTTCTTGTTCATCTGCCCGTATCGCTGCGAGTTTTTCTTTGAGGGTGTCGCTACGGGCGGCGATACCCTCGCAAAGTTTGACCTCCTTTCGCAGAATACTGAGGCGTTTGGAAATATCGGATAGCTCTGCCTTGACCTGTGATTTTGCGTCCTCGTCCTTTGCGGAACGGGATTTGGAGTAAAGCTCCTTGCGCTTTTCAAGCAAGGCGGACATTTCCGTTTCCAACGAGCCTTTGTATGACAAAAGCTGCTGTGCCGTATCAATGTGATTTCGACAAAGCAGCCTTGTTTCTTTTGCTATGGCTTCCATTTTCATAAGGTCGTCCTTTAGCAGATAATGAAGCCGAGCATAATTCTGTTTTTTGTTCTTCGGCAGGATACCGAGCTTGTAGCAGTAATGGAGATAAAGTCCACGCAAGCCGCCGATTTTCTTAATATCCGAAAGTGACCCCTTGACCCGATAGACCTTGACCTGCCTCGGTGGGTCGGTAAATCGGTCAAGCCTTACGGCATAGGAATTTTGACTGATACGCTCCGTTATTTTGTCGTTGGTATAATCCTCTCCGAGCTTATAGAGCCGCTTCGGTCTTTGCCAGCCCTTTCCGATAATCGTCCAATACTTGCGATTAGGGTCAAAGCTCACACGGTAGCCCATCTCCGCCATAATGCGGTCAAAGTCTTTCAGCGTGTAGGACTGTGCAATGGCTTCATCAACTGCCTGCCTTGCAACATTATCTCTTGTGGGGCGTCCTTGTTTTTCCGCTTGATAAAGCGCATAGGGCTTTTTCCTGCCGCTTGGGTGTTCAATAACGGACAGAGCATACTCACGGCAAAGCTCATCGGAGTGATGACGAAGCAGCCGTAAATTTGCTTTGTTGTCGTGATAGTGCTTGCCGTCCGCAAAGGAAACGGAGTTTACTACAAAGTGGTTATGCAGGCACTCGGTGTTGAGGTGGGTGGCAACAATGACTTGAAATCTGTCGCCCCACATTTTCTCGGCAAGTCTGACCCCGACCTCGTGCGCCTGCTCTGGCGTGACCTCGCCAGACTTGAAGCTCTGGAAGCCGTGATAACAGACAATCTTGCTCCTGTCGTTCCATTGGGCTTTGGAAATCATCATTTCATCTCTTGCGGTAGTCGGGTCGCAGTTTACGCCCGTGACAAAGAAACGCTGTTCGGTCTTATCCTTATTGGTGGCGTACTCCATTACATCGACCATCGCCTGTAAATCAGCTTCGGTGTATTTGGGATTGGCGGTTTTTTCGGGATTTTCTGCGTAGTCAATCGGGTGGTCGAGCCTGCCACGCACATCCCATATCTCGCAGACCGCCATTAGGATACCTTGCGGGGCAGCAGATACCTTTTGCGGATTTCGATTTGAAACTCGTGCCACTTCCTTGCTTCCTCTCGGAGCATCGGCGTGTCGATAAAGCCGAGGGCGTTTGCCTTGACCGCAAGCTGATTGATACGGTTGCCGATAGCCGACAGCTCTCGCATCATTTTATAGAACTCTGGGTCGGGCTTCTCGCACAGGCGGTAGCCCTTTACCGTTTCTCTGAGGAATGCTTCTTTTGAGCGACCCGATTTTCGCACAAGCTCGTTAAGCTGCTCGGCTTCTTCCTCAGTCAGACGGAAAAGTATCTGCACATTTCGTTTTCGCATTTTTCACTTCCTCTCTCTCGGACAGACGGTTTATCTGCAAGCAGCACATAATCGCAACGCCCGTCAGCCCGCCGAGCATTATGCCGATGATGAAAAATATAAACTCACTCATTCTCAAACTCCTTTCTGTTTTCACGGGGTATTAGGGGCAGCCCCCTAACAAGCGAATTTGGTTAGCCAAATTCAGTGCTTGGTAAGACATATCATTCTTCACACTCGTCCTCATACAGACATTCTCCGCACACGGGGCAGAAGTACGGACAGTCCGAACAATCATCTTCTTCGGACAATTCTTCCTCATCGGTATCGTCAAGACCGTCCTCGCTGTGCTCGGTAATATCGGCTTCGCCGCAGACAAAATCCTCATCGGAAAACTCAATAAGGTCGGTATCAAAGAGAACGATTTTGACTTTCTCCGCTGCCTGTTCGGGGCTGTCGGCGCAAACGGAAATGGTCTTTTCATAGTGGGCGGTAAGGGTCACATCATAGTTTTTCAATCGTCATTTCCTCACTTTCGTTCTTAAATTTAGGGTCGGTTTGGTTGTCGTTTTTCAGAAAACCTGCTGCACAATCAACGGACATCACTCCTTTCACGGACGGGCTTTTGCCTTGAAAGCCCCAGATAGGACATTAAAAAATCGTTGACATCCTTGCCGACAGGCGGCGGAGAATCAATGATTTCATAGTCCTTTTTCAGTAATTCGGTTAAGGCGGCAGTACACAGCCTGCCTGTTTTGTCATTGTCAAGATGCAAAACAACGGTCTTGACCTGCGGATTTTCTTTAAGATAAGTGGACAGCGCAATGGGGACTTTGCTCTCGCTCAGCTCCTTTTTGGGCTGATATACACCCGACAAAGAGAGCAGATTTTGTGTCCGATAGTCCTTGCCCTCGCATTTAAGGTAGGTCGCATAGGACAGTAAATCAATGGCTGCTTCAAATAAATGCACCGTGTTTATCGGCTCTTTTGCAAGCAGTCGGAACGAATATCGCTTGTCACTTCCCGAAGCGTCCTGCTTAAAGGGACTGCCAAGCGTACTTCGTAGGGCGGCATACTTTGGCATTCCGCTTTTATCCTTGCCCACAAAAACGGCATTGTGATAATCGGCGCTTTCGTAAATCGTACCGTCTGCAATGCACTCCTGTATGAGCTGATAATCTATACCACGCCCGAAAAGATACTGCATTACTCGGTTGCAATCCTTGTTTTTCGGCGGCAATAGCAGAACTTTCGACTCGTCTTTTTTCGGCGTTTGCGGCGGTGTCCATTCAACCGCACCGCCCGTCAGCGCTTCGACGGCTTCTACAAATCCGTAATCCTTGACCTTGATAAGATAGTCAAGGGCGGAAACACCGCCGATACCTCTCGACCACCAATACCATTTGCCATTGGAAATCTTTAAGCTGTCGTGTTCTCTGGTGCAGTAAACGCTGCCGCCGACACGCACCAGATTGTTCGGCTCATAAGCTCTGAGATAGGAGAGCAAGTCCATTTGCCGTGCCTGTTCGATAACCGCAGGGTCAAGCTGCACATAGGGTCTGCTGCTTCTCATTCAATCAAATCACCTCCAGAAATAGAAAAAGCCGAGTGATTTTCGTTAAGTGAAAACCACTCGGCTATGTAAAAGCGGCATCAGCTTTTCGCCAATGCCGCCGTTCTCGGTTATAAAATGCCTGCCTTTTTCAGATAACCCACGCTGTCATAGCAGCCTCGGAAATAAATTGCTTCCTGCTGCATATCGCAGAGCCTTGCCCGAAGCTCCAGAATTTCTATCAGTGCCGCACACTCCTGCTCAGATAAATCACTTGATTTCTCCGTATCGAACACCGCCATTACTTTCGGATACTGCCTGTAAAGGCTTTCTATCTTTTCCTCTATGGAACGGTATTCGGAATTGGTTTCTCGCAGCTTGGATATGACAGAGCTTAGATATTCCTCGAAAATATTGCTGTGCGCATCGACAAAGGTTTCAAATTTGAAATTATCAAGCACGGTTTTCACCTCCGATTTAATACTTCTTGTACCTATTATACTGCCCCAAAAAGGTCATTACAAATATACAAACAGCATTATCTCTCTCGATTTGCACATTTTCTTTCGGGTTGCTCCTCGCTCTGGTCTGGCTCGGTATCCATAACGGAACGGTCTTTCTCGTTCAGATTTAGCTCGATATTGAGAGCGTTCAGCCGTTCCGTCTTTTCCCGCAGCTCATCTTCAAAGGCAAAAGGCTTTTCAACCTCTGCTTTTGCAGTTTGTAGCTGCTCGATAGTTTCCGTCCGCTTTGTCTTTGCGACCTCCAATTTTACAGGGATTTTCGCAAGCTCATTTTCAATTCGGGTCAGATTGCCGAGTGCATCACTGCCCAATTCCACCTTGTGCTTTGCTTTTCCGCAAAGGTTTAGGCAGTAATGGGTGTTGAGCGTATCATAATAGACCTCCATTCTAAAGCCACGGTAGCTGCCGATTTCCACGGGATTTGCAAGAGTATTTTCCTTGCAGACGGCAAGGAGCATTTCGCCTGCGGCTGCTTTTTCGGTAAAGGTCACGCCTTTTATTGTCATCGGGCAGAACTTATCCTCGCCCTGCGGCTTGTGCTGCTCGGCAAGAGCCGCATCGCTTTCGTAGCCTGCAATGCGTTCCTCATACTCCTTTATGGTCTGC
>ERZ779840.3847-NODE-3847-length-11520-cov-2.712778_pt1 | contig 11520 bp, 10 predicted proteins | sample MGYA00511561_ERZ779840 | MGnify/ENA primary metagenome ERZ779840 (study PRJEB29588, sample SAMEA2162036) | human gut metagenome | biome: human gut; feature: human-associated habitat; material: faeces | place: Denmark | collected 2008/2010 ...
GCGTAAATCTTATGAAAGGATATGATATGGGGCTTAACTATATCATACAAGGATTGATATGAATTTAGATCATCTCAGATACTTTGTAAAGCTTGCCGAAGTACGGCACTACACACGCGCTGCGGAGCAGCTCTGCATTTCCCAGCCGAGCCTCAGCCACGCGATAAATCAGCTAGAATCCGAACTTGGAGTGCCGCTGTTTGAACGCTCCGGCCGCAACACCACGTTAACCAGGTTCGGGGAGGAGTTCCTTGAATGCGCGCAGCGCTCCCTCGACGCGCTCGACGTCGGGATAGATTCGCTCCAGCGCTCCGCGAAGGGCGAGGGGATCGTGCGCCTTGGCTTTCTGCGGACGCTCGGCGTTGAGTATATTCCGAAGCTCACCGCGGATTTCCTCGCCGCCGACCCCGACTGCGGGATACAGTTCAGCTTTCATTCCGGGCTGTCAGGCGGGCTCATCGACGGTTTACTTCAGCGGAAATTCGACCTTGTGTTCTGCTCGGAGCCTGACCCATCACTGGGACTGGCTGCGTTGCCGGTAATGTCGCAGGAGCTTGTAATGATAGTTCCGAAAAACCACCCGCTTGCAGACCGAAAAAGCGTTGATCTCGCTGATACCCTGGAATATCCTGCGGTATTCTTCGCGGAAGGCTCCGGTCTGCGGAAGATCATCGACAGAATGTACGAGCAGGTCGGCGGAGTTCCGTGCTCCTACATTGAGACCGAGGAGGACGAGGTAATCGCCGGACTGGTCGCCGCGGGATTCGGCGCCGCGGTCGTGCCGTACATGGATATGCTCCAGAAGCTGGACGTGTCGCTGCTGAATATATCCTCCCCGCCATACAGACGGGATTTCTTCATGGTGCAGGACGATTCAGTATTCCTTCCGCCCGCCGCTCAGAGATTCCGCAGCTTTGTGCTTGGACGGGCATGGAACAAATAAAATCAAGGGCTGTCATCGCGACAGCCCATATTTTTTACCTATGAATGCTTTTCGGCTTTCGCTGCATTCTGATATGAGGGATACCATCCTCGTCGAACGGATCGGAAACCTGCACGAACCCAGCTTTCTCGTAAAACTGCTTTGCGTAAACCTGCGCCTCTATAGTTATAGGGAGCGCTCCGTACAACTCCCGGACAGCTTCTATTCCTTCGTTCAGCAGCACGGAGCCAACTCCGCAGCGCCTTCTCGCCGAAATGACCCTTCCGAGCGCCGGATCCCCAAACGCCGCTCCCGGCGGCAGTATCCTCAGATAAGCGGCTATGCCGTCAGAGTCCTCCAGCCAGAGGTGATACGCTATTTTGTCCAGACCGTCTAGTTCGTGATAGGTGCAGTTCTGCTCGACGACGAATACGTCCACACGCAGTTTCATGATGTCATACAGTTCGTCCGCCGTTAACTCATTATATTTTTTCAGTTTCTTTTCCATGTTATAATCCTCCACTATTCAATTATAGCACTTATGGTGGTCTGTTTCAATACCAGTTTTAATCCGTGACATATTTCTTATGATTATAGGAACTGATTCATACTTTTAGCGTTTATGCTATATCTTTTTCGTATATATGCCATACTCTTTTGATTGTTTTACAGTTGTTGCGATTAATTAATATTGCTATTTGGTACTCGGCGTTAAGATACCGTTAATAATATGCATATCAAACGAATCAGATCATCGTTTCCTTAAAAACCTAATATTTCTCAACGTGTGAGATTGCCTAAACTGAACTGTTTTTGACGCATTTTTTCGTTTTGACACAAAACTATACTAATAAGCAAAGCTCGTTGCACAACAATTGATGTCATGAAATACATGAGTTTTGCAATCAAAAAAACACGCCGATTTCGCATAATATTACGGAGTAATGGTATATTAAATCAAAACGCCGGATTTTATTTTTATTATTTCAAAGGGATTGATTTTTTTTTGTAAATGAGCTATAATAACCATGCAATTAACCACGTACAGGAGGATCCCAAAATGTTTAAAAACCAGGCAAACGGACGTAAGAATCTCTTAGGAATCAAAATGCGCGAAATTCGCAAGGCACGCGGAATTTCCCAGCGCCAAGTCGCTGACGACCTTGCAGAGCTGGGTCTAGTAGTTGACAAGAATGCTGTACAGCGTATGGAATCCGGTCAGCGCTTCATCACCGATATCGAGCTCATCACCATTTCTAAGTATCTCGATATCCCGGTAAACGAGCTGCTCGCGTCCCTTACAAAGTAATTTTTGTTATCTCCCCCGTTTAAACGGGGGATTTTTTTGTTTATTCTGAACGAAAAAAGTGTGCAGTCATAAAACTGCACACTTTGTTTTTACTGCTTTACAAGCACAGGAGCGTTTTGAATCTCGCGGGCGCTCTGATTCTTGAGCGAAATGGCTTCCTTATGCGGAACGTGATCTATTAACTTCATTGTTGTTTCTACTTTTCCGGCTGTTGTCTGCATTATCCGGAACTACTCCGTACAGGTCACGGAATGAAGCTCTCCCGCCGGAAATACAGTTGAAATCGGCGGCAGCTCACGCTATCCCTCAATGAAAGCGGTTCGCGGAATGGTGTATGTTCTCAAGCATTAGCAGCCCTCCGTAAGTCAATGTAATGCTCCGGCTTTTATTCTGCGTTCCTCAGCTCGATATACTTTATAAGCAGCTCTGCGGTGCTGTCAAGTCCGAGTTTGGAGGAATTCACCGTAATATCATAGCTGCGGGAATCGCCCCACTTGTTTTCGCTGTGGGTGTTGTGGAAGTACTTACGGCGCTTGTCAGCCTGCTCCATGCGGATTTTCGCCTTCTCCTCCGAAATTCCCTCGCGCTCTGCGGTGCGCTTTATCTTTGCCTCGGTATCGCCGAGAACGAACACGCGTACCAACGCTGGATTCTTGCGGAGTATGTAATCCGCGCATCTTCCGATAACAACAAAGCTCTCGCCGGCGTCCGACTTCTGCTTGATGTAATCAAACTGCATCTGAGCGATGATCTCCTCGGGGGAGTTGCTGAAGCCGTTCACAGTGCGTGAAAAGAACAGGTTGCGGGCGCTCTCGTCGTACTTTTTAAGGTACTCTTCTCTTGCGTTGCTCTTCTTTGCTACTTCAGCAAGAATGTTGCTGTCAAGAAGCTGGATCCCGAAATGCTCGGCAAGCTTAACGGCTATGATGTGTCCGCCGCTTCCGAACTCGCGGCCAACGGTAATTATAAGTTGTTTTCCCAAAAATGTAGACCTCCTTCTTAATTACTCCGACAGCCCGTGCTAAACCCTTCCGGACTGACGGAATGTCAATTCTGTCAGAGTCCGAGCTCTGCGCTGTATCTTACGAAGATCATGACGGTGCATATCGCAAGTACGAGTACGGTTGCAGGTACGCACGCCTTGAGGTATCTGCCCCAGCTGATCGGGTGACCGTGCTTTGCGGAAACAGAGGTTCCGACAACGTTAGCGGAAGCTCCGATAGGAGTTGCGCTGCCGCCGATGTCAGTACCAAGGGACAGCGACCATGCGAGTACGGAAAGGTACGCAGGGTCGAGGGTGCCGCTTGCCGCTGCAAGTCCCTTGATGACAGGAACCATAGTTGCAGCGAACGGAATGTTGTCCACGATGGAGCTTGCCATTGCGGAAAGCCATACAATGATGATAATAACAAATATAACGTTGCCGCCGCTTATCATCTCGATGAAGTTTGCAACCAGCTCAAGTACGTTGGTCTGCTCAAGGCCGCCGACAACAACAAACAGTCCGATGAAGAACAGCAGGGTCTTGTAGTCGACCTTCTTTATAAGTTCAAGCGCGTGCTTTCCGGAGGTGATCAGCGTCAGCACGGCAATAACAGAGCCGATGAACGCAACGGTAAGTCCGGTCTGGGCGTGTGTGACGAGCATAACTACAGCACAGAGGAAAATCACTATGCTGATAATGAAGCTGCGCTTGTCAGTGATCGCTTCCTTTGGGTCGGGCATGGAAGAAATGTCGATCTGGGACTTTCCGGCTTCCTTGAGATCCTTTCTGAAGATGAGCAGGAAATAGAATACCACAAACACAAGGCAAATGCCTGCGATAACGCCGGTATTTGTCAGGAAGTCCGCGAAGGAATAGCCGAGAGATGTACCTACAATGATGTTTGGCGGGTCGCCGCACATGGTCGCGGAGCCGCCGAGGTTCGCGCAGAATACCTCTGAAAGTATCATGGGTATCGGGTTGAACTTCAGGAGCTGCGCCAGCTCTACAGTTACAGCCGCGAGGAACAGGATAACAGTGATACTGTCGATGAACATTGAAAGTATCGCAGACATCAGCATGAAGGTGATGAACAGCGGAACTACCTTGTACTTTACAGCCTTGGCGAGCGTCATGCACAGCCAGCGGAAGAATCCTGCCTTAGCCATGCCCTCGACCATTATCATCATTCCTGCGATAAAGATGATGGTCGCCCAGTTGATACCGCTGGAGCTTTCCTCTGACGCGCCTGCTGTGTACCAGAAGCCGGGCGTGAAGATGTTCGCGATGTTCAGCGTCGACCATACCGCGTCAAAGCTCCTGAGGCAGATACCGAACACCATTACAAGCGTTGCGAGTCCGCAGCAAAGGGTCACTATGTGGCGCTCGATTTTGTCCATGATGATAAGCACGAACATCACCACGAATATCAGCACCGCGGCGATCTGTGCGATCAGCATCTGGTCATCGCTCCTGCTGAGCCCAATGAACGCACCGAAAAGCAGAAGCACTGCTCCGACCGCGCTCATTCCCATTACCGCCGGGCGGGACAGCTTGTCCCTTGCCGCCATTATGAACATAACGGCAAATACCACAACGGCAAGAATTGACGAAATTATCATTTTTCTCCTCCGTTTCGGGGCGTTTTCCCTGCCCCCCTTTTTTCGCACATAGAAAAACTCCCATAAGCTGCTTTATTTTGCACACCTTTGGGAGAGTTATTATATAACTTGTTTCTTAGCGCACCTCAATTTTAACACAAATACCTGCGGTTGTCAAGGTGTTTACATTTTATTTGTCAATTACTTCGTAGAAGTTACCCTGATTTAAATCTGCTTATTTGTCCATTATCACGAATACACGCTGGGACGGTCAGGGAATCTCTATGCCCTTTCGGAAAAAACGCTCCCCGCTATTTACAGCAGGGAGCGAGTATCAACTTAGTCTATCGCCTTCGCAAGCTCCAGCATGTCGTTGTCGATAATGCCCAGAATGTCGTAAACCGTACCCTGGAGCGCCTTCACAGTGTCGCCGTCGGCGCATGCCGGGAGCCTCATCACATACTTGTGATACAGCATCTGGTGCGTGGCGAGTATTCCATAATTTCCCAGCACTGTGCTGAGATTTATCTCGTTCAGCGCGACCAGCATTTCAGGATACCTTTCCGTCTCCAGCTCCTTGAATATCGTGGTATAGAGCTGATAGTAGCCGCAGCCTTCATCATCGTCTATCGGTACTCGACAGATCTCCATAACTACCACGCCGTCGTTGTCCGGACCCATTCTGTCCGGCGCTATGCGGAGCGTCTCAGTTCCATCGGAGCTGTCTATCTCTCCGGCGATGTCGTCGTTGGCAAGTAATTCATGCAGTTTTTCTAATATCGTCATGTGCTTTCCTCCTGTTAATATGCGAGTCTTCTGCGCCTGTTAAGCTCTTTAAGCGAATGGCTCTGACCTATCTTTTCATCTATCATGCTCAGCGGAGTCTGCTCGAAATTCTTCTCGCCGAACGCCGCCATCATCTTCTTCGCGCCGTTGTCGCCTTCCCTTGCAAGGTACTGGTGATTTACACGCGCCGCTTCATAGCGCGACCTGTCTGCAAGATCGCTCATGGAACGCGAGCCGGTGTTGCGCCTCATGAGTATCTCCATCGTGTTCTTGTCGATACTGTGCTTGCTCTTGAACTTCTTCGCGGCATCTACGCTTCCAAAAATATCCTCGTAGCCGATTTCGCTGTCAGTCTTTTCACGCGCGCTTGAATTCATATGGGACACTCCCAGGTCTACCGCCTTGTTCAGACCCTTTGCAACCGTGCTGCTGACTCCTCCGGTCACGGCGGACAATCCGGAGCCGAGTGCGGAGATACCATACTTCGCGACATCTCCAACGCCGCTTCGTATATCCTGGTCAAGCGTGTTTCCGTAACCGCTGTGGGCGATTCGCATGTATTTCTGGTCGGCTTCGTCCACACCTGCGGTCTGACCAGCTTCGTCCACGCCATTCAGCTTATGCTTCTGATAGGAGTGTATGCCGAGCTTTCCGATGGTCGTTCCCATCTCGGCGACGTCTCCCACCGCTGACAATCCGGGCAGGTCGAGGCTACTAAGTCCCTTGGTAACGTATCCCATTCCGCTGTTTATCGCGTCCATTGAGTCAAGCGCCGCCTGCTGGCTGTTCCCGCGCTTGCGTGCGTCATGCGCCGACATCACCGAGCCAACCACGTCCACGTTGTCCCCGACTGCGTCGAGCACTTTCCCCGCCGACAACGGCTCCGCCTTTTTTGCCGCCTTCGCCGCCTTTGACTCCTCGTCGGTCATGAACTGCCGCTTTTCCTCGTCGTAATCCCTGAGAGCCTCCGCGCGGTGCTTTACATTTCCGCTGTATTCCCCGTGCTTCAGATCCTGGTCTGCCAGCGCGATGGCGTTCAGGGCGCTCGCTCCGCCCTTGCGCACCAGCCGCTTGAGGTACCGCTGATCGTCGTGGTCGGCGTACGCCTGCTTCTTTTCCTCTATCCAATCTGAGATATCGTCCTTTTTCTTCGACAGCCATTTTCCTGCCTTGACCGCCTTATTCTTCACCCAGGTTCCGCCTTTAACGGCTTTATCTTTGACCCAGCCTGCTCCAGATTTTATCTTTTCGCCGGCTGCCGCCGCTGTCTTTTTGAACCAGCCTGGCTCTTTCTGGGCTTCCGCTGCCTTTTTCTTGGCGCGCTCCTCTTTCTTGCGGCTCACCCACTGACCGAGCTTGCTTCCCTTGATCGCGGTTCCGGCGTCCGTCGCCTTATCCTTGACCCAGTTTCCGGCGGACTTCGCCATACCTGCGATACCGCTTCCAACGCCTTTGAACCAGCCCTTCGTCTTGTTCACGCCGCTCTCAAATTTGCTTCCGTGGTACTTGTCGGCTATCTTCTCCTTGACTCCGCTCCTGAAATCGCGGAAATCATCCATCTTGTCGCGCACCCAGTCGTTTGCGGCTCCCAGCCTGTCGAGGTGCTTGTTCCCAAGCGAAGTTCCCTCGGCAAACGCGGCTGTTCTCTTGGCGTCGCGCTCCTTTTTCTCAGCGAATTTCTTCTTCGCCTTGTCCCATGGAGCCCAGCCCTGCACCGGAGCGTTCTCGGAATTCACGGGAACCGAGAAGCTCCCCTGCATGACTTCGCCCGCCGCTACACGGTCGGCCTGCTGCTCAAGCGCAGGGTCGTCGTTGACCGCTCCGGCGACGCTGCGGCTTCCCTGCTGCGCGATGTGCGCCGCTTCGTGAAGTATGACCCGCTGACCATCCTCGCCGGAGGTGCTTACACCGCCGGAAAGGTGTATCTCCGCACCCTTTGCGTACGCCTTCTGCCCTAGTCCGCTTAATCCGTCGTCGCGGTAGACCTTCACGGAAGCCGGATTTATCCCGCAGCGCTCGCGTATCTTGTTCCCGAGTTCCTCTGAAAGAGCCGCCGGGCGGCTGTGCAGCGACGAAAGTCCGCTGCGGAGCATTTCATCGCTGCTTTTCTGCGGCGATTGCTGCTTCTTCGTCAGCATGGGCGATTTCTTTTTTTCTGCGTAGGTATTCATGATCTCCTCCTTACTGATTAAGTGAGCCGGATCTCTGTTTCTTTTCCGCGTCCATGCGCAGGGTCACTATGAAAAGCACCGCCGCTGCAATGAACGAGAATCCCATAATATTCGTTCCGGCGTTCCCGCCTGCAAGTATCGCGGAATAAAGCACCGGGCTGAACGTCTGCACTATGCTCCCGACTACGTTCAGCATTGCAAGACCCTGGCTTACCCCTGCCTTTCTGACCGCCGGCATGTTGACGTAATAGTCGCTTGTCGCCGGAGTGCCGAAACCGTCGAAAAGTCCCAGCAGAGCCACGCTGACGAGCACGATCACAAGCGGCAGGTCTATGTTAAGTATCAGAACCGAAGCTCCCGCAAGCAGCAGCGAAATAACTACGCATGCGGTCCTTCCGAGCTTACCGGACAGGGACTTCAGCAGCGCCGGGCCTACGTAAATTCCCACCAGGCCGTTGATAAGATAACCGTAGGACGTGGTAACGTCGGGAAGCCCCAGCGAGCCAACGAAGTTCGGGAAAAACGCCACAACGAACATCAGCCCGACATTCATAGGTATCGCAACAAGCAGCGCGTATCGTATGAACGAGGGTTTCACCACCAGCGACAGAGCGCCGAATCTGCTGCCGGAGCTTTCCTTCTCGCTCTCTGCGCTGTTTTCCCTGAAAAGCTTCCAGGGCGAAAGCGCAAGCACCGCCACTGCGAACGCAAAAATGAACACGCCCGCAATAAGGTAGGAAGTATGTACGTTTATCGAGCTTGCAATGACCGCGCCGAGCGTTCCGCCGCAGGTTATTCCGCCGAGCAGACCTGCATTCAGCGCGGCGAGGTTGTCGGTGGTGTTCTCAGGAGTCAGGGAGCCGAGGGATACTATCGTATTGAGCGAGTATTTAATTCCGGCGAACCCTATACCTGAGCAGAATCTCAATATGATGAGCTGCTCCGGCGAGGAAGCGAAGAAGCACAGGAAATTCGCCGCCGCTGAGATAAGTGTGGAGACAGCGAACACCAGTTTCAGGTTCATGCGGCGGTAAACCGGGAGCAGAAGCAGCGAGCACAGCATAGTCGCGAGAAGCTCTGCGGTCATCGGTATCGAGGCAAGGAACGTGACCGAAAGCCCGAATATCGACTTGTTCCACTGCGTTATAAGCACGCTTGAGAACGGTATGCCGACGTACATTCCGGTATAAGCTATGAACGAACCCAGCCTCAGCACCGGAGCCACCGCCCCAGCCTGTATCTCCCGCGAACCGCGGAAGTTCCGGGAAATGCGCGTAAACAGCGCGTCCGGGAGCTTCAGCAGCTCGAATATCATGATGAGCGCCACCGCGAACGTTACCGCGAACACCAGCAGCATGCTTATCATCTTGTCATCGATGTATTCCTTCGAGATCTCAACGTTTATGTGGGTATTCAGCCCGTCCTCGGAGCTGCCTATCTTCAGCGAAACGTTGTACTCGCTGCTGCGGGTCAGCACGTCGGAGGTGTCGGCGTATACGTTGACAACGCTTACGTTCCACAGCAGCGGGGAATCCTCCACCTTGCCCGCCAGGTAGTCCGCGAGGCCGTTCATTCGGTCGTAGGACACGCCCTTTTCGTGCAGGTCGTCGATTATCTCGCCGATGTAGGACGAAATTCCCTGCGCGCCTTCAAACATTACGTCCTTATACCGCTTCTGGTACTCGTTATAGGATATCATACACTGCACCAGAAGTCCCGCCATTATCGCAAGCACCGGTATCAGGAACATAAACTGATTCTCGCGCTGCTTATGCGCAATAGCCGCTGGCCGGTCGTCCGGCTTCTGCTCTTCCTCCCCGGTGACTGACCTCGGTATCAGAATAAAATATATCACCAGAAGTATGATCGTCGCGCCTATGCAGCACATGGTGACCATATCGCTGCTCTGGCGCTGCGGCTGGAGCTCCTCCTCAATATCGGCAATCCTGTAAAACAGCGATACCGCGCCTATCTGAGCGCCTTCGCGGTCATATATCGGCTGGAGCATTACTTCGTACTCTCCGGCGCTGACCGTCCGGAAATCTGCTGACTCCGCGCCGCTGAAATCAAGATTGTATATCACGCTCTCGTTCTGGAGCAGCGCGGCGTACTCCGCTTCACTGCCGCTTCCAGAATAGGACGAGTACAGGATATTACCGCTGACGTCGGTTATCGCCGTATTTACCGGCACCTGGTCGGTGCTTATTATCGCGAGCATGTCGCTCAGCACCTTGTCCATTCCGTAGAAGCGTTCTATCTGCTTGCCGTTTCTTATCGAGTTCTCTATATCCTCTACTATCTGCCTGGATACTACGCCGTAGTACTGCTGTTTTATCTCGCGGTAGCTCTGTGAAAACACCGCGTATATCAGCCAGGAAACGAACGACATCGCGATCGCTATGAACGCCGCAAACACCGTGAGTATCCAGTATTTTTTACCTGCTCTTTTTTCTTTCCTGATCATCTGATCTCCTCTCCCGTCATTCCGAACAGATTATCTTTTCGCATGCTATCAGCATTTCGAAGGACGGCTTATAGCCTATCTCATCGGCAACGTCAAGATTCAGCGTCAGGAACGGCGAGCTTACGTACTCCTGCTCAAGATCCTCCGGCACGGACCCGTTGAACACCGACCCGATTATATTCGAAACGAACGGCCCTGTACCCACGGCGTCTCGCGGATCTACGATCATCATTGCGGCTCCGCCCTTGACATACGCCGAACCTACCTGCGCCACCACCGGGATATTCGCGTCGTAGAATATCTTCATAAGCTCGGCGGCCTTCTCAACCGAGGGAATAACGTCCGTGTTGAGTATGTACGCGTCGACGCCGTCCTCCCGGACCATTCGGCGGTAAATGCTCTCAAGGCGATTGTAATACTCGTCCTCGTCGGCGAACGCTTCGCGCTCCAGCTTGTAGCCCACGATAGTGAAGCCGTTTTCCTCCGCGACGCTGGTGTAATCCGGGATCGCGCAGACTATCTCGTCGCCGTACACGGAACCTATCTTACTGAATCCGAACGTGTCGTAATAATACTGCATCTGTCTGGAATACGCCGAGGAATCAACGTGCGCCCAGTAATTCTTATTTCCTGAATCATCCGCCGACTCTATCAGCCCGGAGCCTATCGGGTCGGATACCGCATACATGAGCAGCGGGATGTCGAATCCGAACCGCTCGAGCATCAGCGACGGAGACGTACCCATTGAAAGTATCGCGTCTATCTCGTGATTTTCGATGTGCTTCTGAAGGCTCTCGCGTATCTCCTCCTCGGAGCTGACCGTGGTGTAATAATGCGCGGTCTTGTCGAACGCCATGTAGTCGCTTTCAGCGTTGTCTGCGAGCCAGTCCATCAGCGCCAGCGAGTCGGAATCTGTCTCCGGGTCGAACGGAAGCTCGCCATAGCTTATCCAGCCGTCGTCTTTCAGACTCTCAATAACGTAATACAGCATTCGGAACGTCTCGTTATACGGGTCGATATCCACATAGGCAAGAGTGAATTTCCCGCCGCCGGGCTTCTGTATCGGCTTGCTCGCGCGGTTTATCGCAGTAAGGGTGCCGCTGCCGTCTATCTGCGCTTCCACGATGTTCCCGCCGTTTGCTCCATCGGCTCCGCAGCCGCTGAACATCATAAGTCCCGCCACGGCAAGAATAACAGCCGCAAATCGCTTCAGTAACTTGATTGCTCTCATGTTTTTCAGTCCTTTCAATGGTAAGCCCAGAATATATTCTCGTTAAGCGCCGTG
>ERZ779840.3852-NODE-3852-length-11514-cov-5.240073_pt1 | contig 11514 bp, 10 predicted proteins | sample MGYA00511561_ERZ779840 | MGnify/ENA primary metagenome ERZ779840 (study PRJEB29588, sample SAMEA2162036) | human gut metagenome | biome: human gut; feature: human-associated habitat; material: faeces | place: Denmark | collected 2008/2010 ...
CCCTGGACGGACAGTACATCGGAAAGCTGGTGGGCATCCTGCTGGCCATCACCGCCGTCACGGCGCTGCTGCTCTCAGGCGGCGCGGGACGGGTCGGCACGGCGGCGGAAGCTATGGTCCCGCTGATGAGTCTGCTGTTCATCGCCGCCCCAATGGCGGTCGTCGCGGTAAACCATAGCAGGATAGCCGGTGTTATGTCAACCGTATTTATTGAAGCCTTCCGCCCCGGCGCTGTCACTGGCGGGATATGCGGCGTCACAACGGCGCAGTGCATACAGTGGGGACTGCGGCGCAGCGCCTTTTCCAACGAAGCCGGGCTCGGCACTGCCGCCATCGCCCACGCCGCGGCTGACACGGACGATCCTGCCGCTCACGGCATGTGGGGCATCTTCGAGGTCTTTGCCGACACTATAGTTATTTGCACCTGCACCGCGCTTGCGATCCTTTGCAGCGGCGTCAATATCCCATGGGGCAGCGTCACCGGGACGGAGGTGTATCAGTCCGCCCTCGCGTCCGTGTTCGGCGCGCGTACTTCGGCGGTATTCATGGCCATCACCATCTGCCTTTTCGCCTACACGAGCGTAATGGGCTGGGCGGTCTCCGCCAGCCGCTGCGCCGAGTACATAAGCGGCAGACGCGGAGCCGCTCTCTACGGTTTTCTGTTCCCGTGCGTCTGTCTATGTGGATGTGTTATGTCAACCAAAGGCGTGTGGCAGATCGCAGACCTGATAAACGCGCTGATGTCGCTGCCGAACCTCGCCTCCCTGCTAATGCTCGCCCCCGTCGCAGGAAAAATATCGCGGAAAATTGACACTTGACGCTTTCTTCCAAAATCTATATACTGAATACAGGTAATGAATGCCGCCGGTACAGGTGGGCAAATTTCACTTAGGAGGAAATTTTTTGAAAGTAATAATCTGTGACGACTATAAAAGTCAAAGCGCCGCCGGTGCGGATATCATTGAGAAGATAGTCCGCGAGAAGCCCGACTGCTGTCTTGGCCTTGCCACCGGTTCAAGCCCTGTCGGCATGTATCAGGAGCTTGCGCGCCGCTGCCGCGAGGAGGGGCTTGACTTCTCCAAGGTTCACACTGTGAACCTTGACGAATACATCGGCCTTGAGCCGACGCATGACCAGAGCTACAGATACTTCATGGACTCCAATCTCTTCGACCACATAAACATCGACAAGAAAAACACCTACGTCGCCAAGGGCACCGGCGATATCGACGCGAACATCGCGGAGTTCCAAGCTGTTATTGCCAATAGCTGTGTTGAGCTTCAGGTGCTCGGCGTCGGCCCTGACGGTCACCTCGCGTTCAACGAGCCTGGTAAAGAGCTGTACTGGCATGCGCACAAGGAAGTCCTTGACGAGAGCACCATTGACGCAAACGCCCGTTTCTTCGCCTCCCGCGACGAAGTCCCCCGCTACGCGGTGACTATGGGCATCGGCGAGATAATGATGGCAAAGCGCCTGCTGATGATCCTCAGCGGCTCAAACAAGGCTGACGCCGCCCGCCAGCTTCTCATGAGTGATGCCGTCACCTGCGCCTGCCCCGCAACACTCATGAAGCTGCACCATGACGCGACCGTCATCATCACCCGCGAGCTTGCCGACGCCATCGGCTACAAAGGCTGAGTTGGTTTAATTACCGTATAAAATACCCCTTACGCATTTTTGCGTAAGGGGTGTAGTCTTATAAGCTCTTATTCCTCTTTCTCAACAAGCGCGTACTTGTCAAGATACTCGCTTGCAAGCGTTGTCCTGCCGCCATGAACGAGCGTCTGAAGGTACACGTTTGAAAACTCAAGCGTCGCGGACAGCTCGTCCTCTGCGTTCACTAAATACTCCAGCAGCTCCGGATAATCGTTCCTGAGCTCCTGCATGATGAACTCGCACTGTGTCAGCAGGTCGCCCACCGACGTGCCGTTCTCCATCGCAAGGTCGTACAGATATCCCTTGCGCTCGCCCGTCCACTGGCACAGGCCGTAGCCGTGGCCGCACTTGTCCCTCGGCAGATATTTTATAAACGTCTCTCTGCTTACAGAGCCGTTATCTATGCTGTCGGTATAATCCTGCGAGAAATAGAGCTGCGAGGTAAAATCGCCCTCAACACGCGTCGGCTCGCAGGAGCTTTCGGAGTCGATGCAGCCGAGTATCGCCGCCGCAGTGTAGGGGTTATCAAACTGCTCAACGAAATAGTTCCATATAATACCGGCATTGCTGGTGTCATAGGTCGTCTGCGCTGCGTATTCCTTCTTTCCGCTGGACGCGGCCGGTGCCGCACTCTGCACAGGCGCAGGTGCAGCGGAAGTCTCGGGCTGCGCCGTCTGCGTCTGGATGCTCTTCTGCGCACTCTCAAGGTAGAGCGTGAACTTCTTGTCTATGAGAACCGTCTCAACAGTCTCACCCTTGTTTTCCGCCGCGGCGGTCAGCTGATATGTATACTCCCCCGCTCCGAGATCCGCAAAATGCATGGACGCGTTCAGCGTACCCGCAAGGCTGAACTCCGGTGAATACGGCACATAGGCATATTCCTGAACAACCTCTCCATCCTTGAGGAGCCTCCCCGTGACATTCGTGAGCTGCCCCTTGTCCGTCTTTACAACGCCCCTTATATCAACAACGTTCCCCGCCTTCATATCCGACGGCTCGGTCGCATCAACGACCGTTATTACGGGGATGTTCGGGTTCGGCGTTGCCGTCGGTTCAGGCGTCGGTGCCGGTGCGGCAGTAGGTTCAGGCGTAGGCTCCGGCGTCGGCGTGGGTGTCTCCTGCACCGCGGCAGTCGGCGTTGGGACGGCGTCAGGCTTGCCTGAGCAGCCGGTAAGCGTAAGCAGTATTGATACCGCAAGCGTGAGCGCCGCGGCGGACTTTATCGGTTTTGTCATGTGTTAAATCTCCGGCATGAATATTTTTCCATGTCTGGTTATTATACTTCCGTTCAGGCAATATTTCAACACCAAAGATTTAACAATTAACACTTTCAGCCCCGGCCAATGTCAAGGCAGCTGATATCAGATACACCTCTGTACGGCCACTGAGCCTTTTCTTCGCTCGCCTCAACGCGGAGATTCTCTGCTGTCTTTTCCAGCGCAGCCATGTCCGTACCGGCATCGGCCTGCCCGCCTATCCGTATAAGACAGCCGTATTCCGGTGAAAAAAGCAGCAGGTTATATGCCGTCCACCGCTCGCCTGTGACAGAGCTTTCATAACTTGTCTCTATCTCCATGCGGTCATAGCCGTTCCAGATGTCCTCTTTTACAATGCGGCTCTCTCCGGTAAGGAAATATTTCATCCCCCGCAGCTGCTCTCCGTTGAAGCTCTCTATACAGTAGGCTATCCATTCTCCCTCATTGTCGATGATGCGTCCATTCGTGTACCGGCCAAGATAGCCCTCTGCCTGCGCGTCGCTCTCCGGGAGCCAGTCTGGGCATATGCTCACCTCGCGGCAGTCCTCCCCGACATCAAAGGTGAACCACATACTTGTCCCGCTGTGCTCTATCGCCTTACTCTCCGCCGCTCCCGTCTCAACGTTTATTCCCGGCACTCTGCCCGTCATCGCTTCGCCCGCCGCGGTCTTGTGGGCATGCATGGCCCCGTAGCCTATCGCGAAAGCGCTCAGGATAAACAGCGGCACAAGTATCGCCGCGATGAGAAGCATCTTCGGCGCTCTGGCCTTTCTCCGTCGGTCATTCATATAGACCCGCTCTATCGTGTCCCCCGGCGCGCGGACGGCAGAAAAAGCCTCCTTATATATTCTTGCGTCAAACATTGCTCTTCGCCTCCTCCAGCCCTGCTCTCAGCAACTCCCGGCCGCGGCGCAGCCGTGTGCGCACGGTGGCTGCCGGTGTGCCGGTAAGCCGCGCTATCTCGTCCGTGGAATAGTCCTCATAGTAATAGAGATATATCGCCGTCCGGTACTTTTCCGGCAGCTCCATCACCGCGTAAAACAGATCGCTGTGCTCTTGTGTCTCGAAGTGCAGCTCGTTTGCGTATTCCTCAATGTCCCCGGCCTTGCGCCACTGCGAGCGCAGTGCCCGCTTGCATTCGTTCATCGTCACGCGCACGAGCCAGAACCGCGCATGCTCCTCGCTCTCAAAGGGCTTGGTGCTTCTCAACAAACACAGCAGAACATTCTGCGTCACATCGTCCGCGTCGCTCGCACTCTTCATATAGCTGAACGCCAAGCGGAACACCATGTCCATGTACCGCCGCGCAAGGAGCTCAAATTCCCTGTTCTCCATCGCCGTTCATTCCTCCGGCCAGACCTTGATCGTAAAGAGCTTCATATTTTCCGTGCCTATCCCGTCATCAAGCAGGCGGAGCATATAGGCTTCGTCCAGCTTTTCGCCTATGGCGTACAGCTGCCCCGGCGTTGCCTGCACGATGCACATATAGCACTGTCCTGTCATCTGCGCGTAATCCAACCTGTCCCCCTTCTCTTCGTCATACCGCATCACTGCCGCCTCGCAGCCGAGAGCGGAAAAGGCTCCCGCCGTCTTGATGCAGTTATCCCTCTGTACTGTTTCGATGATATCCGCAAGCTCCGCGTTCAGGGCGTTTATTTTATCCCGTGCGTCCCAGTACTCCTGCGGGAGCTTACTGTCGTTCGCCTCATGCCACGCCATGGCGTCGGAGTCTAAGGTCGCGCTGCCGTTTTCCCCTGCGGCGATCAGCTCCGCCTGAGTCCTGTAGACGAGCTCACTCTGCTTTTTCATAAGGCTCAGTATCTCACCGTATCTCTCCCGGTACTCCTCGCACGTCAGGTAAAACGGGTCATATGTAATTTCAAAGCTGTGCGGCTCATCCTGCGGGAGAGCCTTCAGATACTCATCGTCGCTCCGGCTTATGCACAGCTTGCCGTCCACGGCGCTGCGCTCATGCATCCACTCTTCATATTCCTCCCGCGTCAGCGTGCGCACCTCCTCTGCCGGTGTCGGCGTGCTCGTTGATACCACTGCCGTCTCCTGCGGTGACGTCTGCTCCGTGGGCGGTGTTTCATCATCCGCCTGACAGCCGCACAGCAGTGCCATCACCGCGCATATCATCAGCGCGTGTTTTCCCATGTTCATCATAGTCGAGCATCCTTTCTTTTTATTTATCGTTTCATCTATAATACCTTTGACGAGCGCAAATTGTTTCATGTTCCGAAAAAATCAAGAAATTCCTGCTATCCATTTACAACATTAAATTTTTGTAGTATTATTTATAAAATCAAAATATCAGGAGCAATTATGGAATATAAATTCTGTGTCCCCTGCCTTTTGGGGCTTGAGGGGCCGATATCCGATGAACTCAAGAGACTGGACATGGCAAACGTTGCGTCCGAAAATGGCCGCGTGTACTTCACCGGCGGAGATGAGGCGCTTGCCCGCGCCAATATCTGCCTGCGCATCGGTGAGCGCGTGCTCATCGAAATGGGCAGATTTGACGCTTTCACGTTTGACGAGCTGTTTGAGGGCACAAAGGCTCTGCCCTGGGAGTCCATCATCCCGAAGGACGGCGCTTTCCCCGTCAAGGGCTATAGTCTTAACTCAAAGCTCTTCTCCGTTTCAGACTGCCAGAAGATAATTAAGAAGGCAGTGGTCGAGCGGCTCAAAAAGTCCTACGGTCTGGAGTGGTTCCCAGAGACGGGCGCACTGTATCAGATCCAGTTCTCTATAATGAAGGATCGTGTCTCCCTCTGCATTGACACCTCGGGTGACGGACTGCATAAGCGCGGCTACCGCCCTGCGCACAATGCCGCGCCCCTCAAGGAGACCATGGCTGCGGCCATGGTAAAGCTCTCGCGCTACCGCGGGCGTGACGATTTCTGCGATCCTTTCTGCGGCAGTGGGACTATTCCCATCGAGGCCGCACTTATCGCCAAGAACCGCGCACCGGGGCTTGACCGCGGCTTTACCGCGATGTGCTGGAAGAACATCGACCGCCGCGTATGGGAACAGGAGCGCGAGGCCGCCAAGGCCAAGGAGTACCACGGCGATTATAACATCGTCGGCGCGGACATCGACCCGAAGGCTATAGAGATCGCCCGTGAGAACGCGCAGCGCGCCGGTGTGGACGATGTTGTCCGCTTCGAAGTCGCGGACGCGATGAAGTTTGACCGCAAGACTGAGCGCGGCGTCATCGTCACGAACCCACCCTACGGCGAGCGCATCATGGAAAAGGAGCAGGCGGAGGAGCTATACCGCGGCTTCGGCAAAGCGTATCTGCAAAGCGAGAACTGGCAGCTCTACCTGCTGTCCTCCCACACGGAGTTTGAGCGCTGCTTCGGCAAAACGGCCGACAAGAAGCGCAAGCTCTATAACGGCATGATAAAGTGCGACCTGTTCATGTACTTCAAGTAAACGCATCGGAGAGATATAAATGAAGCATCTTTTTATAGTCAACCCCACTGCCGGCGGCAGTGATAAAACCGCAATAGTTACCGAGCGTGTCAACGCCGCCTTTTCGCATTTTGAGACCAGCGGCGATACATACGAAATTTACGTCACCAAAGCTCCCATGGACGCCCCCGGCAAGATAAAGGCCGAGGCCGCCGAAAATGAAAAGCTGCACGTCTATGCCTGCGGCGGGGACGGTACCTTCAATGAGTGTGTCTGCGGCGCGGCAGGGCTGGATAACGTCGCCGTCTGCCCATTCCCCACCGGCACAGGCAATGACTTCTGCCGTATGTTCGGCGAGGAAAAGGACATGTTCCGCGATCTCGGCGCACTCCTGTGCGGCAGTGAGCACCCCATCGACCTCATTGACTGCAACGGCCGCTTCTGCTCAAATATCTGCTCCGTCGGCATCGATGCGCGTATCGGCACCTCCGTGCACAATTACAGCAAGATCCCCGTCATAGGCGGCGCGACCGGCTATGTTGTCTCTCTGATCGTGAACGTCCTCAAGGGCATCAACCGGCACATGCGCGTGCGGATCAAGGACTTCTATGTCGATGAGGAGCTTGCTCTCGTCTGCGTCTGCAACGGGCGCTACTACGGCGGCGGCTTCAACCCCTCGCTGACCGCCCGCCCGGATGACGGTGTGCTCGATGTCTTTGTTGTCAAGAAGGTCGGGCTCATCACGCTCGCGCGTATGCTCGGCAAGTATGCCTCAGGCCACGCGGACGAATGCCCGCAGTATATCACGCGCATCCAGACGGACGAGGTCAGCATAAGCTTTGATGAGGACAATGTCATTAACATTGACGGCGAGGCCGTGTTCTCTAAAGACGTAAACATCCATGTGATCCACAACGCGGTCAAGCTCATTGTCCCCGCGGGGATGACCTTCTTTGAGCAGACTTCCGCCGAAACTGCCTCTGTATAAGCGCTTGTGTGCTTGTAACAAAAAATTCAAAAAGTTCTGCCCGGTTTTTTATATATAGGGCTTGCAAATTTTGAAAAGTGTGGTATTATAATCACTGTTAGCACTCATAGGTGTTGAGTGCTAACAGTGATTGTTTTTGTAAAAAAATTTTTGGAGGTATATAAGTATGAAACTCAAACCTTTGGCAGACAGAGTCGTGTTGAAGCAGAATGCAGCTGAGGAGCGCACCTCCTCCGGTATTTTCCTGACGGCTTCCGCGCAGGAGAAGCCCGAGGTGTACGAGGTCGTCGAAGTCGGCCCCGGCGGCATGGTCGAGGGCAATCAGGTCGATATGATCGTCAAGGCCGGTCAGCAGGTTCTCGTCGGCAAGTACAGCGGCAGCAAGGTCAAGCTCGACGATGAGGAATACACCATCGTCCGTCAGAGCGACATCCTCGCGGTCATCGAATAAGTCAGCATATCGGAATTTTAAGGAGGCTTAATTATTATGGCAAAGCAGATTATATACGGTGAAGAAGCAAGAAAGGCTATCGAGCGCGGCGTCAATCAGTTGGCCGATACCGTTAAAATAACCCTCGGCCCCAAGGGCCGCAATGTCGTTCTGGATAAGAAGTTCGGTTCTCCCCTGATTACGAACGACGGCGTTACCATCGCAAAGGAAATCGAGCTTGAGGACGCTTTCGAGAACATGGGCGCACAGCTCATCAAGGAAGTCTCCACCAAGACCAACGACGTCGCCGGTGACGGCACCACCTCCGCGACCGTTCTGGCGCAGGCCATGATCGGCGAAGGTCTCAAGAATCTGGCTGCCGGTGCAAACCCGATGGTTATGAAGAAGGGCATCCAGAAGGCCACCAAGGCTGCTGTTGAGGCTGTCAAGACCGCTTCCCAGCCTGTCTCCGGCTCCAAGGACATCGCCCGTGTCGGCACTATCTCCTCCGGCGACGAGGTCATCGGTTCCCTGATTGCCGAGGCTATGGAGAAGGTCAGCCAGAACGGCGTCATCACCATTGAAGAGAGTAAGACCGCAGAGACCTACAGCGACGTCGTCGAAGGCATGCAGTTCGACCGCGGCTATCTCTCCCCCTACATGGCCACCGATATGGACAAGATGGAAGCCGTCATTGACGACGCTCTCATCCTCATCACCGATAAGAAGATCACCAACATTCAGGAGATCCTGCCTCTGCTCGAGCAGATAGTCAAGGCCGGCCGCAAGCTCCTCATCATCGCTGAGGACGTCGAGGGCGAAGCTCTTGCCACCATCATCCTCAACAAGCTGCGCGGCACTTTCACCTGCGTGTGCGTCAAGGCTCCCGGCTTCGGCGACAGGCGCAAGGAAATGCTCCAGGATATCGCTATCCTCACCGGCGGTCAGGTCATCTCCAGCGAGCTCGGCATGGAGCTCAAGGATGCTCAGCTCAACATGCTCGGCCAGGCACATCAGGTCAAGGTCACCAAGGAGAACACCATTATTGTTGACGGCGCAGGCGACGCCTCCGCTATCAAGGCCCGCACCGCTCAGATCGAGCACCAGATCAGCGTCACCACCTCCGAGTACGACAAGGAGAAGCTGCAGGAGCGTCTGGCAAAGCTGTCCGGCGGCGTAGCAGTCATCAAGGTCGGTGCCGCAACCGAGACCGAGATGAAAGAAAAGAAGCTTCGCATCGAGGACGCTCTCAACGCTACCCGCGCAGCAGTCGCAGAAGGCATTGTCCCCGGCGGCGGCACCGCTTATGTCATCGCCGCAAAGGCTGCCGACAAGCTTGTCTCCACTCTCGAGGGCGATGAGAAGACCGGCGCTGCCCTTATCGCAAAGGCTTTGAAGGCTCCTATTATGCAGATCGCCGCGAACGCTGGTCTGGAAGGCGCCGTTATCCTGAACAACGTCTACAGCAGCACCGACACCAACTACGGCTTCGACGCCGCAAACGACAAGTACGGCGACATGATCGAGCTCGGCATCGTCGACCCGACCAAGGTCTGCCGCAGCGCTCTCGAGAACGCCGCTTCCGTCGCCTCCATGGTTCTGACCACTGAGAGCCTCGTTGCCGACATTCCCGAGAAGAATCCTCCTATGCCCGCAGCAGGCGGCGACATGGGCGGCATGTACTAAGCCGCACCGCAAAGCCAATATAACATAATTGCCCCGGCATCTGTGAGAACAGATGCCGGGGCATTTCTATTGTTCAGTCCCGAATGTTTCTGATTTTAGTCAAGTCTCCGCTGCACAGGGCTTCCATGCTGCGGGAAATTTTGTCCGGTTCCCAATCCCACCATCTGAGCTTCAGTAGGTACTCCGTGAGTTCTTCATCAAACCGCTGCCGTATCACCCGGCACGGGTTCCCTCCCGCAACGCAGTAGGCGGGAACGTCCTTTGCCACTACGGAATTTGCGGCAATGATCGCGCCGTCGCCGATATGTACCCCCGGCATGACGGTCACATTCTGTCCGATCCACACATCATTTCCGACGACAGTATCGCCCTTGAGCGGCAGCTCGTCGAGCGTCGGCGCGAACTTTTCCCAGCCGCCGCCCATTATGTTGAATGGGTAGGTCGTCACGCTGTTCATTCTGTGGTTCGCGCCGTTCATGACAAACTCTATTCCTCTCGCTATGGCGCAGAATTTGCCGATAATAAGCTTATCACCTATAAAATCGTAATGATGTGTGACGTGCTCCTCAAAGCGTTCCGCTCCGTTTACATCGTCGTAATAGCTGTAATCGCCGGCGATAATGTTTTTGCGCGTAATGACGTTTTTGATATACACGACCTGTTTGATGTTTTCATTCGGATAAATTTTATTCGGATCAGGCCCTATCATATTGCTCCCCTCTCTCAGATTTCTGGCATTACAGATACCGTCCAGTAATGCTGTCACTGCTTTCCTGTATCTCCCGCAGCGTTCCGCAGGCCACTATCCTGCCGCCCGCGTCTCCGCCGCCCGGCCCTATGTCGATGACATAATCGGCATTTCGGATAACGTCAAGGTCATGCTCGATGACAACGACCGTCGCGCCGTTATCCAGAAGCGCCTGAAATACCTTCAGCAGCACCTGCACATCCAGCGGGTGCAGGCCGATGGACGGCTCGTCGAACACAAACACGGAATCCGTCTGCGTCCTGCCTATTTCGCTTGCAAGCTTCAGGCGCTGCGCCTCGCCGCCGGACAGACTCGGCGTTTCCTCGCCAAGCGTAAGATAGCCGAGGCCAAGCTGCTTCAGAACGTTCAGCTTCTGGACGACTGTATTCATATCTTTGCAGAACTCGATAGCGGAGTTAACGTCCATGTCCATAAGCTCCGGAAGTGAAGCACCTGCGCCCGCTTTATTCGTGAGCTTCACGCCGTAGGCCGCCCTCGCGTAGCGCGAGCCGCGGCAGTCCGGGCACGGGACGTCCACGTCCGGGAGGAACTGAACGTCGAGACTTACTACACCCGTCCCGTCGCAGCCGGGACAGCGCAGAGAGCCGGTATTGTAGGAAAAGTCACTGGCCTTATATCCGTGCTTTTTCGCATCGGGCGATTTTGCGTAGAGCTTGCGCAGCTCGTCATGCACACCGGCGTAGGTGGCGACAGTCGAGCGGACGTTGATGCCTATCGGCGTTGCGTCAATGAGCTTTACGTGCTGTATCCCCTCTGCGTCTATCGCGCGGATATGCTGCGGCAGCGCCCGCCCCTCGATCATCGCGGCCAGAGCCGGGACAAGACTTTCCAGCACCATCGTCGTTTTCCCGGAGCCGGACACGCCGGTGACGACGGTGAGCCGTCCTTTAGGAATATCGACCTCCAAGGGCTTCACCGTGTGTATCTGTGAAGTCGAAAGGTGGATAGTGCCGTTCGTGAACAGCTTTTCTTTTTCAGCGCAGCTTCTCAGCTTCATCTCGGCTCTCCCGGCGAGGAACGCACCTATCTGAGACGCGGGATTATTTTCAATTTCCGGTATCGTCCCCTGCGCAATGACATGCCCGCCCTTTGCGCCCGCCTCGGGTCCCATCTCAACTATCCAGTTCGCTTCCTTTAATATCTGCGTGTCGTGATCTACTAAAATGACCGAGTTGCCGTCAGCAACAAGGTCGTGCATCACGCCGGTAAGCCCCACGATGTTGGACGGATGCAGGCCGATTGACGGTTCGTCCAGCACATAGAGCACGCCCGTCGTACGGTTGCGCACGGCGCGTGCAAGCTGCATCCGCTG
>ERZ779840.3854-NODE-3854-length-11512-cov-4.501615_pt1 | contig 11512 bp, 6 predicted proteins | sample MGYA00511561_ERZ779840 | MGnify/ENA primary metagenome ERZ779840 (study PRJEB29588, sample SAMEA2162036) | human gut metagenome | biome: human gut; feature: human-associated habitat; material: faeces | place: Denmark | collected 2008/2010 ...
TCGAGAGGATCACCTTGCCGCTGCGGAAATAGTGGTCGAGGCCGAACACCAGGTCGTTCTTGTTCATCTGTGCGGCATCGCCGAAAGCCGCAAAGTGGGGTATGCCCGACCCGTAAATAAACAGGTAGGTTTCGTTGGCCAGCTGCCGCACCTTGATCTGCCTTGTGGCGAGGCTCGTATCCTCCGTCCCGGCGCTCACGGTCACCGTCGCCTCCCGCATGTCGGTGGGCGAGGTGTTGTCCGAAGCCGCGAGGACGATCGTCCCGGCCTCCCTGTCGAGCGTGCAGGTGAGCCACTCCACGCCCTCTTCCAGCTCGGCCGTGACGGTCGAGGCGGGCATGTTGGTCTCGAAGGCCACAGTCACCTCGGCAGGCTCCATGGCCATCATTTCGATGTCCGATTCCGTCGAGAGGGTGAGCGTGGCATCGGGTTTGAGCCCGACCTGCGTGATCGGGAAATCAACGCTTTCGCCCGTCTTGGAGAGCGTTACGCGCAGCGTTCCCGTGCGCTTATAGTCCGTGTTCGCGGAGCAGGTGATCCGCAGCGCCTTTTCGACCGCGCCGTCGGGCGAGGCCGTATGGTAGTCGAGCGTGGCCCAGTCGGTGCCGACCAGTTCGGCATGCCAGTCGCTATACATTTTACCGTAGGGGTTCACCGTCACGATGTAGGTGCCGAACGCCAGTCCGTCCGTCGTCCGCCCGTCGGCATCGAACCCGATCGCGGCGGGCGAAATCGAGATGCGCGCCTCCCGGCTCGTGTTGTCCGCATCGGTGCCCGACTCGTAACAGCCTGTGAATGCCGCCGCGGCGATGGCGAGCAGGCCGGATATGAATTTTCTCATAGCTGAATAGTTTTCTGTTGGGTAAATGGATTAAGACCAGCCTTCGGTCTGCCTGAGGTTGCTGTTCTTGTTGATCGCCGAGGTCGAGATCGGGAAGAGGTAGATGTTGGGGTTCGTCGAACCGCCCACGCCGCCCTCGACACCCGTATTGGGCCAGTATTTGAGCGGGCAGTAGGTGTCGATGTAACCCAGGCGGATGTAGGTGAACCACAGGTTGCCCTCCTCGGCGAATTCCCAGCGGTTCTCCGCAGCCAGCGCTTCGAGCACGTCATGCTGCGTGGCCGAGGTGTAGAAGTCGGCCTTCCCGTAGGCGCGCTGGGCGACCACGTTCAGCTCCCCGAGCGCCTCCTTGTACTGTTTCCTGTAATAGTACAGCTCGGCACGGAACATATAGTACTGCGCATACCGGTAGAGGATCAGGTCGTCGTCGTAGAGCAGCGTTCCCGAAGACCAGTCGCCCGTGAACTTGTTGGGCCATCCGACCTTTTCGTACATGTCGCTCACGCCCGTGCGCTCCATATAGGTCACGTCGCTGCGCTGGTCGTTGTTCTGCTCCTTGTTCCGTTTCAGTTCGCCGATGAATTCGTCCGCATAACAGAACCACTGGTTGCTCGATACCGGCACGCCGCCCTCGACGTTGCGGTAGGAGGCCTTGACCTGCGTCGAGCCCCAGATGAAACGCTGGATGTAGCTGGCCGAATGCACCTCGTTCGTCGCATCGACATGCAGCGCGAAGGCGATCTCCTTGTTGGCCTTGTTCTTCACGTCGAACACGTCGGCGAACTTGCCGAGCAGCGGCGTGCGCGTAACGGCGTCGAGCGCCTCCCCGGCCATCGTCAGGTAGGAATCGCCGCCTTTCTGTGCGGCGTACATCCACAGCGCGAAGTCGGCCTTCAGCATGTTGATGTTATCCACCGTGGCGTAATAGCAGCCCTTGGCGTTGGAAGTGATGTGCGTGAGCGCGCTTTCGATGTCCTGCGCCACCTGGGCGTAGACCTCGGCCCGGGGCGAACGCGAAGGATAGATCTCCCGCCCGGTGCTCTCGGTGGGCGTCAGGATGACGGGAGCGTCGCCCCATACGCGGGCGATCCAGTAGTAGACGTATGCCCGGACGAAATAGGCGTTCCCGAGGCAGTAGCTGCGCGTCTCGTCAGACATTTCGACCGACGGCGCGTACTTTATCACCGAGTTGCACTGGTTGATACAGGTGTAGAGGTTCGTCCAGCTTACCGACGACGTGCCTCCGTTGAGCAGGCTGTGCAGTACTTCCAGCATGTCCGAGTCCATCAGTGAACGGTTCGTGCCGCGATCCCACATGGCGGGCCCGACGCGCAGTTCGCCCCAGAAGAACTGGTTCGTGTAATTCTGCCGGAAGGCGTTGCGCAATTCGAAATAGATACCCGTCGTCGCGCCCGTGACGTCGCTTTCGTCCACCCACATGTTCGTCGTGTTGAGCTGGTCGGAGTTGACGATATCGAGCTCGCACCCCGCCATCGCCATCGAGGCGGCGCCTATCGCTGCAATATATAGCTTATGGAATTTCATATTCGTATATTCGATTTAGTTGTTGAGAATCATCCCGTTCAGAACGTGGCCTTCAGGCTGAACATCACCTTGCGCGTGGGCGGGTATATGTTATAATCGGCCGAACTGGTGTTCACCACGCTGTACATGCCCGTGCTCGATCCCGAGGAGGCCACCGCCGACTCGGGCGACACGCCCTTGACCTTCGTCCAGTATACCAGCGTGTTGCCCGATACCGAGACCGTCAGGTTGCCCAGCCCGAGCTTGCCGATCCACCGCTTGGGGAAGCTGTACGACAGCGTCACGTCGCGCAGGCAGAGGTAGTCGCCCTTCTGCACGTTGATATTCGACGGCCGCGAGTAGTTCTTGTTGCCGCCGTCGGCGTCGTTGGCCGACAGGCGCGCCAGCTTGGTGTCGTCACCCGGCTTCTGCCAGCAGTCGTTCGCATCGTAGATGAGGTTCCAGTTGCAGTTGCCCATCGAGGTTTGCAGGCCGCGCGTATACATGTAGTTGTAGACCGAGTGCCCCAGCGCATAGTCGACGTAGACCGACAGCGAGAGATTCCTGTACTTGAAGGTATTGTTCATACCGCCGGTGGAGTGGGGCGTCACGTACCCCAGCAGGAACATGTCCTCGTCGTTGATCTGCTCGCTGCCGTCCGCCGTACGCGCCGACCCGGCGCGGTTGAGCCATTCGTAGTCGCCGATGTCCTTGCGGCCGGCGATCGAACGGCCGTCCGAACGGCGGATGCCGTGCGAATTGACGTCGTACAGCGCCGCGTCGGCCTGCGCCTCGGTTTCGATGATGTAGGCGGTCTTGTAGCCGTAGATGCGCCCCATGCGTTCGCCGACGGCCGTGCCGCCGAAACGGAATCCCGTCTCCGACATCGTGTACCCGCCGATACGCCATGCATCCTTGCCGTCGACGTCCTTGTACCTGTACTCGTCGGGGAGCGACAACACCTTGTTCATGTTGAACGAGTAGGTGAAGTCGGTCGTCCAGGTGAAGTTCTTGCTCTGGATGTTCACCGTTGAGAGTTCCACCTCGGCGCCGTAGAAGCGTACCGAACCGACGTTCTGCCGGGCCGAGCCGTAACCCGACGTATCGGGCAGCGTGACGCTGAAGAGCAGGTCGGTGGTCTTCTTGTTGTAATAGTCGGCCATCAGGCGGATGCGGTCGTTGAAGAATCCCATGTCGACGCCGATGTCCAGCTGGTGGGTGGTCTCCCATTTGAGCCTCATGTTGGGCAGCGCCGTGGGCAGGATGGCGCTCGCACCGTTGTAGATCGACGTTGCGCCGAACCCTCCGTAGGCATCGTAAAGGCCGATGTAGTTGTTACCCGTCAGGCCGTACGAGGCGCGTATCTTGAAGCTGTTGAAATTGCGCACGTTCCAGAATTTCTCCTCCGAGACCACCCAGCCGGCCGACGCCGCAGGGAAATATCCCCAGCGGTTTCCTTCGGCGAATTTCGACGAGCCGTCGGCGCGGAACGTGAACATGAAGAGGTACTTCTTCCTGTAGTCGTAGTTCAGGCGCCCGAAATAGGAGGAGAGCGCCTCGTTGGTGTTGGTGTCCGCCCAGCCCGTGGCGTCCGTCCCTGCGGCCAGCGTCGGCACCTTGTCCGAATCGGCGCCCGTGACCGTCAGCGAAAGGCCGTTGACCGTGTTTTTCATGTAGTCGAACCCGACCGTGCCCTCGATCGTATGATCCTGCGCGAAGGTCTTGCGGTAGTTCAGGTAGCCCTGCGTGCTGAAGCGGTTGGTTTGCCCCCACTTCTCGTAGGTGCGGCGCTGGTTGGAGATTGCGTTGCCCGCCAGGCGCTGGTTGTCGATCCTGTAATAGTTGTGATTGGCAACCTGCATCACGGCGCGCAGCCCGTCGACGATTTCCCATTCGAGGTTGAAATTGGCCGTCATGCGGCGTGCCGTGTAGTTGCTCGTATAGTAACGGTCGAACCATGCGGCCGAGATGGTCGTGTTGTTGGTTCCCTGGGCGGGCGTGCCGTCGTCCAGGTAGTCGCGGTGCGTGGCGGGCATGAACATGCCGCGGCCCACGGTCGTCCAGTAGGTGGCGATACCCGACGAGGGGAGCGTGTTGCCCTTCGTTTCCGAGTAGTCGAACACGGTCGTCGCCTTCAGGTTCCTGAGTATCTTGAACGAGGTGTTGCCGTGGAAGGTGAAACGCGAGAAATCGGTGTTGATGCCGATGCCGCCGTCCTTCGTGTAGCCGGCCGACGCGGCATACTGCACCTTGTCGTTGCCGCCGTTCACGCCGACGTAGTAGTTCATCCAGTACGAGTCGTCGAACCATTGCTTCTGCTGGTCGTTGTCCTGGTAGGCGATCAGTTTCGAGTGGTCGATGGGGTCGACCATCACCTTCCAGCCTGCGGGGACATCGGCCGGCGTATCCACGAATTTGGGCGTCCACACCGAATTGTCGCCGTTGCCGATACCGGCGGAGTTGGCGCCCGTCAGGATGCCCGAGCCGTAGGCGTAGGTCGAAGGGTATTCGTTCAGCATCGTGCGCATCGTGCGCAGGTAGTCGCCGCCGTCCATCAGGTCGAACCTCACGGCGGGCGAAGTCCATGCGGCCTGCGCCTCGAATGTCACCTGCGGGCCCCGTGCCATGCTGCCCTTCTTGGTCGTGATGAGGATTACGCCGTTCGAGGCGCGGGCGCCGTAGATACCCGCCGAAGCGGCGTCCTTCAGCACCTCGATCGACTCGATGTCATTGGGGTTCAGGCCGGTCATTTCACGGTTCACGCCATCGATGATAATGATCGGAGCGTTCGACTGGTTGATCGACGAACCGCCGCGAATCAGGAACACGGGGTCGGAACCCGGCTGGTTGTCGGCCGACGATACGCGCACGCCGCCGACACGTCCCTTCAGGGCATCGCCGATGGAGTTGACCGGGGCGCCGGCGAGTTTCTCGCCGTCCACCTTCGAAACTGCGGCCGTGATCGTGCGGCGCGACTGCGTGCCGTAACCGATCACCACCACGTCGTCCACCATCAGCGCATCCTCTTCGAGCCTAACGTCGATCACCGAGCGGGTGCCTACGGGCACCTCCTGTTTCTTGTAGCCTATGAAGCTGAATTCGAGGGTCGCATCGGGGCCCGCTTGGATCGAATAGCGGCCGTCGGCCCCGGATGTCGCGCCGGTTGCGGTTCCCTTCACGATGACGGTGGCGCCGATCACCGGTTCGCCCTTCGCATCCCTGACCGCACCCGTTACGAGGTTGCCCTGCGCCTGCGCGTCCATCCCGCACAGCACCAGAGCAATTATACATACACTTTTCAAAAGTGTCGTAAGGACTCTTTTCATAATAGGTTTCTTTCAGTTAAGTAATTAATGATTTGCCGGGCTATTTCTCCCCGAAGGTGATGCCCGACGACGAGCCCCCGTCCTGGAAGCCGACCGCCAGTTCCGCATAGTTCGTCCCGGTGAGTGCTGTACCGTTCACCGAACCGCCTGCGGCGCTGTCCTCCACGCTGTGCTTGTTCCAGCCCACGAGTGCCCCCGCATGCAGCGCGCATGCCACCGCGCCGAAGTTCCTGCACCCGGACACGGCGCCCACGTCGTTGCGTCCGATGATGCCCCCGGCCGCCAGCAGCGCCGAAGTGCCCTCGACGGTGGCCTGTACCGCACCGTTGTTGACATTGCCCGTGACGGCCGACTTGTCCTTGGTATTGTAGTCGTAGCCGACGATGCCGCCCGCATAGGAGCTCTTGCCCGCCTGGGCATTGTGCATCCAGACCGCACCGTCGTTGGTGTTGTTGGTCGCATGGCCCGACTTGATGATGCCCGCGATGCCTCCGGCGCCGATATTGGCGTTGCTGGAATTTACCGTCGCCGAGACCTTGCCGCTGTTCGTGCAGCCGTTGGTCACCGCCGTGCCGTCCGTGCCGTCGTAGAAACCCACGATGCCGCCTGCGGCCTCCCAGTTGTTGGCCGTCGCCGTATAGGCCAGGGTGATGTCGCCGCTGTTCGAGCAGTCGTCTATCGTACTGGCGTTGTGCGTACCGACGATACCGCCGATGCGGGTCACCTGCAGCTTGTCGGAGCTGACGGCCGCCCTGTTGGCACACCCCGTGACCTTCGCCCCACTGTACGTCTGCCCCGCGATGCCGCCGATGCAGAGGTAACCCGCGCCTGCGGCATTGGCCTGCACGAATTTCACCTCGGCTTCGTTCGTGCAATCCCGGATCGCCGCCGCATAGTTCACGCCCGCGATCCCGCCGATGAAGCAGTTGCCGTTCATGTTCGAGACAACGGTGCCTTTGTTGGTGCAGTTGTCGATCACCAGCGTCGGGCAGCTGTCCACGATATAGGCGACGATGCCGCCGATGCGGTGGGCTGCCGACGCGCCCGCGTTGTTGAACCGGATCTCGCCCGCCTTGGTGCAGTTGCTGATGGTCGTATTGACCGCGGTCTTCATCACCGAGGCCGTAATTCCCGCCACGGCGTTGCCCAGCCCGAGCGAAGTCATCACCGGGCCGTGGTTGTGGCATCCGTCCAGCGTGATCGCCCCGGCCGCGTCGCCCGAGCCGTCGACGATGCCCGCGATACCGGCCACATAGCTCGCCACACCCGCCGTCGCCACGTTGCTCACCGCGCCGTAGTTCCTGCAGCCGCTCATCTTCCCGTTATACAGGCTGCCGACGATGCCGCCCGTGCGCGACTTGCATCGGGAATCCGCCGTGACGGTCACGGGTACGAAGCTGGTCACGCCGGTGAGCGTATTGTTCGATTGTGCGACGATGCCCGCATAACACCACGTATCGGTGTCGGCGCTGTATTTGAGCTCGATACGGCTCGTCCCGTCATAGGACGTGCCGTCCTTCGACCCGAAAACCACATCCGAGATCGCTCCCTTGGCATAGGCGAAGAACCCGGCATAACGCCCGTCGGCCGATACGTTGATATTGTAGATACGGTGGCCGTTGCCGTTGAACGTCCCCGTGAAATTCTCGACCGGCGTCCACGGGACATTCCGCATGTCGATGTCGGCCTGGAGGTCGACGATGGCACCGCCGTTGTCGTCGGCGCACTCCTGCGCGAAGTTCACCATGTCTTCATAGGTGGCGATCCTCAGCCGGAAGAAAAGCTCGGTCGCAGCTCCGACGCAGTTCCCCGCAAAGGCCACTTCCTGCCCTTCGAACAGGTTTTTGACGAAGACGCTCCCGTCCGTACAGGAGATCGTCGCCTTCAGCCCGCCTTCCACCTTCGTACCGCTGGCGATCAGGAAATTCACCGTCTGGGCCTGCACAAGCGACATTTCGCCGATCTCCATCGTGAGGATGTCCGACACCGCGGCATCCTCGCCGACGGTCACCGCCCCCGTCCGGGGATCGACCACGGCCTCCGATACGGCCAGGTGCCCCTCCACACCGTCGGGGTCGACCGGTTCGAGCGTGATTTTCGAAATGGTCTTCGAAGCCTCCTCGCCGATCGTGAGCGACAGCACCGAAGCCAGCGGCTTGAAGTGCAGGCCGAGGCTGCCCTGGGCGGGTGCGGCATCGGCCGCATAGGCATACATCGGCAGGGTAGCGCCCGTTTGGTCGGCATTGACCGCAAATACGCCGTCGTCGGCCTTGAAATAGGCCGTCACTTCGCCGCGAGCGTCCGCGGGCAGCGAGAGGGCCACCGGATGGAACTCGACACCGTTGCCGGCATCGTAGGTTTCGTACACATAAGAGATCCCCTTGTAGCCGACGACGATCTGGTCGCCTTCCTGCCATAGGGGAGCATACGCCTCGCCGTCCCCGGTGGCGGACGGGATCGCATCGATCGTCGCGAGGATCGTCACGGCATCCGCCGAAGGTTCGTCCACGGGGGATACCTTCGGATGCGTGTTGTCCTCCGAACAGCCTGCGATCGCCAGCATTGCTGCTGTGAAAAGAAAAATTTTTCGCATGGTTTTGTTTTGTTGGTTAAGAAATATTTGGTTGGTGGAAATACGGGTTGCAGGGTTTGCCCGGCGCGGGCAAACCTTTCGTACGGCTGTCGCGCACCGGCTCTGACGGCAGAAAAACATACTTAAAGCCATCATGCAGGTAAATCATACGATATACTTATATATCAAATTTATGGCACCTCTGCAAATGAGGGTGTGGTCGGCGGCTGAAGGCGCCTTCGGAAATGTCGTTTCCATCGGTCGAGTAGTTTAGGCGGTGTTCATAGATACATACAGCCGACCCGCTCAAACCACTTACCGGAAATTGAAAAAATCGGGAGCAGGATCAAACGAAAAAGCGCCGGGATACTATGTATCCCGACGCCTTGGGGTCTGTGCCGCTCCGGCCTATACGCCCCGCATGAAGAGCAGCGAAAGCAGCAGCAACAGTTGTTCCTTGGAGAGTTTCCGGCGCAGTTGCTTGAGCGCCGCATACATGTGGTTTTCCACCGTGCGCGGCGAAATGCCCAGCTGCTCTCCGATCTCGCGGTTCGAAAGGTCTTCGATGTAGCTCAGACGGAACACTTCGCGGCATTTGGGCGGCAGCGACTCGATGGCCGCATCGAGGCTGGCGCGCAGGTCGTCGTTGTAGAGTTTCTGCACGACGGGGCTGTTGTCGGGTGCATAGTACGAACTGCCCAGCGCGGCGATGCGCTCCCGGTAGTAGGCGCCGTATTCGCCGGCGCGCCTGTTCTTGTCCAGGTAGTTGAGCGAGCGGTTGTAGACCGAACGCAGCAGGTACTTGTACAGCGAGTTCGAATCGTCGAGCGTCTCCCGCCGCTGCCATACGTTGTAGAACACGTCCTGCACCACGTCCTCGGCCCAGTCGTCTCTGAGGAACAGACGGGCGTAGGAAACCAGCATGGCGTAATATTTCCGGCACAGTTCGTCGAACGCCTTGCGGTCGCCCGCGCGAACCCGTGATATTAGCGAGATTTTCTCCATCGGATAATCAGATTCGGTACAAAAATAAACATTCTCGCCGAACGAAACAATGTCCGGTACCTTTTTTAATTTTTTTGTAATCCGGTTAGGTGGTTTCCCGCGATCGGTTGTATTTAATATGACACGACCAAACTACACGACCGATGAGAAAAAACCTTACCCTCGCATTTTTTGCCCTTTTCTGTGCCCTGACCGCCGCCGCACAACTGCATAACGACGATGTCCACGTCCATGAGGCCGTCAGCCGCCAGAACTACCGCCAATACCTCCGCATACCCGACATCGGCGGCTATATCACGCTCAAATGCGATTTCCACGTCCATTCCGACATCTCCGACGGACAGGTGTGGCCCGTCGGCCGGGTCAACGAAGCGTGGAACGACGGACTGGACGCGATCGCCATGACCGACCACATCGAGGTGCACAAGAACGCCGACATCATCCGTTGCGGCCTCAATAAACCCTACGAACTGGCCAAGGCACGCGGCGACATGATCGGGATGATCGTGATCCCCGGTGCGGAAATCACCCGCAAGAAGCCGTTGGGGCACATCTGCACGCTCTTTATCCGGGATGCCGACAAACTCGACGTCGAGGACGAGATGCAGGCCGTCGAGGAGGCCTGCCGCCAGGGCGCCTTCCTGCTGTGGAACCATCCCGGCTACCCCGACCGGAAAAGCGACATCTATCCCGTCCACGAACGTCTGATCGCCCAGGGCAAACTCCGCGGCGTCGAGGTGTTCAACAAGACCGAATCCTATCCCCGCACATTCGACTACGCGGTTCAGTACGGCCTCGTGCCGTTCGCCAACAGCGACATACATTATATGAGCGGGAGCATCTATCCCGTGCGCGGCAGCCGTCCGATGACCCTGGTCTTCGCCACCGCCCGCACGGCCGGGGCGATCCACGAAGCGCTCCTCGCCGGGCGGGCCCTGGCCTGCTTCGACGGCAACCTGATGGGGCGCGGGGAGTACATCGGCCAGATGATAGACGCTGCGCTCGAAATCCGCGAGATACGCCAGGTCAGCAAGACCAAACGCACGTTCGAGATCGCCAACAAGTCCGACCTGCGTTTCGCCGTCCGTCCGGCCTCCTACGACTATCCCATGCCCGTCTATGCGGGGCAGGTGCTGCGCATCGACATCACACAGGGCGAGGAGGTCGAATTCACGAACTGCATCCTCGGCAAGGGCAGGTATTACACCCGCATATTCTGGGAATAGGGCGCAGGGCATACGCCGCCGGGGCTCAGCGCTGCGACGGGCCGCGGCAACCGATACGGTATTTTGTTACAGAAGCTATATTTAAACCACGAATGCAATGAAGAAAGCTATTCAATTCGGAGCCGGGAATATCGGCCGCGGATTTATCGGCGCCGTGCTGGAACAGGCGGGTTACCATGTGGTATTCGCCGATGTGAACGAACAGGTCGTCGCGAGGATCAACTCGGACAGGGCCTATACGGTTCAGATCATGGACACGGTCTGCGAGCAGATGCGCATTACCGACATTTCGGCAATGGACTCCCGGAGCCCGGAACTTGCCGCCCAGATCGCCGGGGCGGAACTCGTCACCACGGCGGTGGGGCTGACCGTGCTGCCCCGCATCGCCGGGGCCATCGCGGCGGGTATCGCCGCACGCAGGGATGCAGGCGTCACCGAGCCGCTCAATGTCATCGCCTGCGAAAACGGCGTCCGCGCCACCACACAGCTCCGGGAGGCTGTCCTCAAGCACCTCGACGAGGCCCAGCGTGACTGGTGCGAGCAGTACGTCGGCTTCCCCGACTGCTCGGTCGACCGCATCGTGCCGCCGGTCAAGAGCGAGAACCCGATCGACGTGGTCGTCGAACGCTTCTTCGAATGGAACGTCGAGCGCGCCGCATTCAAGGGCGCCGTGCCCGAAATCCCCGGCATGAATCCGGCCGACAACCTGATCGCCTATATCGAGCGCAAGCTCTTCACGCTCAATACCGGCCACGCCATCACGGCTTACCTGGGACGGATGAAAGGCTACATGACCATCTGCCAGAGCATCTCCGACGAACATATCCATACCATCGTGAAAGCCGCCATGCGCGAAAGCGGACGGGGGCTGGTGGCGCTCTACGGCTTCGACCGCGACGCCCACTTCGCCTATATCGACAAGATCATCGGCCGGTTCAAGAATCCCTATCTGAAAGACGACGTGACGCGCGTGGGGCGCGAGCCGCTGCGCAAGCTCTCGTCGACCGACCGGCTGGTC
>ERZ779840.3857-NODE-3857-length-11507-cov-3.776022_pt1 | contig 11507 bp, 10 predicted proteins | sample MGYA00511561_ERZ779840 | MGnify/ENA primary metagenome ERZ779840 (study PRJEB29588, sample SAMEA2162036) | human gut metagenome | biome: human gut; feature: human-associated habitat; material: faeces | place: Denmark | collected 2008/2010 ...
TAAGAAACGAAGAACATTGTCCATGATACGAACATCCTGCTCAACAGCAGCTGGAACTGTTGCTTCAGCTTCGAACTGGATGAAGTAGTAATAACCTTCGCTCATCTTCTGGATGTCGTAAGCTAATTTTTTCTTACCCCAGTCTTCAACTTCTGTTACAGTACCGCCGGCACGTACGATATAATCTTTTGCCTTCTCTACTGTAGCTGTTCTCGCATCATCTTCGATCTTTGCACTGACAACGAGTGCTAACTCATATTTATTCATGCGAATTTTCCTCCTTTTGGTCTCTGGCCCATTCTTTCAGTGAATGAGCAAGGAATAATAATATATCACGAGCATCTACTATAGCACGGATTTCGCATGATTTCAAGCTTTTTTTCGAATTTCTTTTGTATTTTTTTCTACAAGCTTTCGTGCGATCATAATCTGATGTCCACAGCCGGTGCATTTTAACCGGAAGTCCGCTCCCACACGCAAAATCTCCCATTCACTGCTGCCGCACGGATGCTGTTTTTTTAATCTGACGATATCGCCTACCTCATATTCTAATTTTTCCATATCTGTTCCTACCCTCTGTCTGTATTGTTTATCCCGATTTTTCCTGATCATTTCATCTGCTGTGCATGCGGCCGGAACTTCCAGCCAGAACCGCGGAAGTTTCCCAATATTTCATGCTTGCCTATACCCTGACCTGTCCGAAAACCTCTCCCAGTCCTGCCTGGATCAGCAGATCGGCACGGCTGTCCATCGACGTCGTCGATTTATTTATGAGCACCAGCTTATTTCCACGGTAATAATCGATCAGTCCTGCTGCCGGGTAAACCGCCAGTGACGTACCGCCGATAATGAGCATGTCCGCATGACTGATATAGTAGACTGCATCCTCTAATGTCTGCTGGTTCAATCCTTCCTCATACAAAACAACATCCGGTTTGATCTGTCCGCCACAACTGTCACATACCGGCACGCCTTTGGAATTTAAGATGTACTCCGCATCAAATTCCTTTCCACATTTTCTGCAATAGTTTCTGTGAACGCTGCCGTGTAGTTCCAAAACATTTTTGCTTCCGGCCGCCTGATGCAGTCCATCTATATTCTGGGTTACGACCGCTTTTAATTTTCCTGCTTTTTCCAGTTCTGCCAATTTGTAATGCGTCGTGTTCGGTTTTGCGGTGAGACAGAGCATTTTATCCCGGTAAAAACGATAGAACTCTTCCGTATGGTTTACATAAAAAGAATGACTCAGGATCGTTTCCGGTGGATAATCATACTTCTGATTGTAAAGTCCATCCACGCTCCGGAAATCCGGGATGCCGCTCTCGGTAGACACACCGGCTCCGCCAAAAAATACGATATTATCAGATTCTTTTACCATTTGTAAAAATGTCTCAATACTGCTCATGCTGATCCCCTCTTTGCTTTGGTTTCTGCTAAACTTTCTGTATGAATGAATATCTTTAGTATAGCACATGGCTTTGTTTCTGCCATTCATTATTTTATTTTTTAACAAAGTTTTCTATGTAGATCGCACAAAAAAGACTGCCACACACGTGACAGCCTTTTAAGAGTTGCGGGAATAGGATTTGAACCTATGACCTTCGGGTTATGAGCCCGACGAGCTTCCAGACTGCTCCATCCCGCGATATTTTTCTGAATGAACGGTATATTTCCGTTCCATGCACAAATGAATTATAGTCTCATTCCGCATAATTGTCAAATTTGCCGCTGACATTTCCAGCATAAGCGGCTTTCTTAAGTTCCACAGACATTGTTACATATAGGAAACGATCACCACACTTGCGATCGTACCTGCCACTGTTGCCAGCAATGCACCCGCAAGCGTATAACGGGTTTTCTTTACTTTTACCGACATGAAATAAACTGACATTGTATAAAAAATGGTTTCTGTGCTGCTCATCATAACAGATGCCATTTTTCCAAGCGTGGAATCTGCACCGTACTCTTTGTATATATCGAGCAGCAGCCCGGTCGCCGCCGAGGAAGAAAACATTTTTACGATAGTAACCGGAAAAAGTTCAGCCGGAAATCCTATTTCTGCAGTTATCTGACCCAGCCCCTGCGCAATGCAGTCCAAAAGCCCCGATGCGCGCAGTACGCCAACTGCCACCATCAGTCCGATCAGTGTCGGCATGATTTTGATCACCGTCCAGAAGCCATCCTTTGCCCCTTCCACAAATTCCTCATACACCGGCTGTCTGTTTAAAAGTCCATATCCGACAATACAAAAAATCAGAAGTGGAATGGTTATTTCCGATAAAAAAAGGAGCAGTTTCATATCCTATTCCTATATCAGCTCTCTTCTCTCTAAATTCTATGCAAAAAAATAAAGAATATGCAGGAACGCACATTCTTTATTTTATGTAAACCCTTTTCTATCGGCTCTTTTGCAGAAGCTTCACATAGTCTTTTTTCGGCATCGGCTTTGCAAAATAGTATCCCTGAATGTAATCACAACCGAGACGTTTCAACATTTTCACCTGTTTTTCTTCCTCGACACCCTCAGCAATAACAAGCATGTCCAGCGATTTTGCCATTTTGATCACAGCCTCAAGGATCTTCTCGCCCCGTTCCTCTGATGATCCCTTGGACAGGAAACGCATGTCAATCTTTAAAACATCAATATCAATATCTTTGAGAACGTTCAGGGAAGAATATCCGCTTCCAAAATCGTCCATTAATATCGTAAATCCTGCTTTGTGCAGATAATCTACTGCATTCTGTATCATACGGGCGTCATCCGAGAAAGCGCTCTCTGTCAGCTCCAGATTCAGGTATTTTGGCGGAATTTTGTATTTTTCGACCAGATTGACCAGCGACTCCAGAAAATCCGGATTATACAGATTCACTCTGGAAACATTCACGGAGATCACTTCGGAATCCCCTCTGTGAGCCAGATTATTCTTAATAAACTGGCACACCTGATCCCATACATAGTAATCAAGCCGGATAATAAATCCGTTACTTTCAAATACAGGGATAAAGTCCCCCGGTGAAACGATCGTACCGTCCGCCTTCTTCCAGCGCACCAGCGCCTCCGCTCCCGATGGCCTGCAGTGATCCAGTTCATATTTTGGCTGAAAATAAACGACAAATTCCCCGGTTTCAAGGGCATGCTCCATCTCATTGATAATATTCTGTTCCCGGATGATCTTTGCACGCAGTTCTTCCGTGTACCGCGCTTCATGGATCATGTACTGGCCTTTGCACTGCTTTGCTGCGAGCGTTGCACGGGCAATAATGTTCCGGACATCAAGGTTATTATCCAGAATGTCGTAGATTCCCATTGCTGTTTCCAGATAGTAAGCCGCCTTATACTTTTTCAGTTCCCGTTTTATATATAGAATAAATCCATTGAGTTTTTTCTCGTCTTTTGGAAAACAGATGCCAAAAACATCCCCGTCAATCCTTCCAAATACGCAGTTTTCCACGTCCTGCCAATATGTTTCGATCAGACCGGAAATATAGACCAGAAGGCGGTCTCCTGCTTCTACTCCGTAAAAATTGTTGATCATTTTGAAACGTTCAATATCAAGACGTATAAATGTAAACTTTGTATCCTGATTATTTTCCAGGTTTCTTTTTACACATTGACTGAACTTCTGTATCGTATACAATCCAGTCAGACCATCATGTTCCAGCGAATGTGCCATACTCCGTTTGATCGTGTTCAGCACACGGAAACGGATGATCTCCGGCTGGAAAACTTTTGGAATAAAATCCCACACGCCCAGTTCGAGACATCTTTTTTCCGTTTGATAATCATTCTCTGTCGTTGCTACGACAATTGGTATATTGCGGATGGATTCCCTCGTTCTGGCTTCTTCCATAAACGCAAAGCCGTCCATGCCCGGCATAACAATATCCAGAATTACCAGAACGATATCATCTTTTCTTTTCTCCAAAACCTCCAGACCGCTCCTGCCATCCTCTGCCTCGATAATGTTATATTTATCTTTTAAAATGTCAGCCAGTGTTTCCCGGTTCAGTCTGCTGTCGTCTACAATTAAAATGGCATTTTTCATATGTGACACCTCGTTTATGTACTAATTTCATTATACTCCAAGTAGTACGCTTTTTTCAATTAGTTTGTAAGTTTTTGTGCAAATTTACAGAAAATTACAGCCGTAATGGTACTAATAACAGTCGCCAGTATTGCAGGACCTATGATTTCCGCCGGGTTCACGCTCCCATACTGGCTTCTGAAGGCGATAATATTGACCGGGATCAACTGCAGGGATGAGATATTCATGATCAGAAACGTACACATCTCTGCGTTGGCAGTGCCACGCGGCACCGGGGCTGGTTTTGTCCTGTGACCTTTTTTTCTTTTTGCCGCACCGTTCTGCACTTCCATCTCCTTTCGCCTGCTCTCCTCTAATTCTTCAAGGCTTTCCATTGCCTCCAGTCCGGCTGGCGTAGCCGCCCAGCCAAGTCCGAAAATATTTGCGATCATATTGGCTGCGATCTGCTCATTTGCAACGTGCCCCGGTGGAATCTGCGGAAAAAGAAATATTAAAACAGGTTTTAACTTTCTTGACAATCCGGCGATCACTCCTCCTCTCTCTGCGATCCGCATCAGTCCCATCCAGAAGGACATCACTCCGGTCATCGTGATGCAGAGTGTCACTGCCTCTTTTGCAGAATCAAGCACAGCCCCGGTAACCGCCGGAATCGTCCCATGGAACGCAGAAAATATGACTCCGGATAAAATCATAAATGCCCATAAATAATTCATATATGCACAACTTCCTGCTTATTGTTTATAACAATCCTATGACAGGGACATTGAAAAAATATCTTTAATGTGTGCCGACACTTGTGTAATCCGTGTGCATATTTTTCTTCTGGTCGAACACAAACACCATGCCCTCCTGAAATGAAAAGACGTGTCCTTCAGAATCCACACGCACTGTCTGGTATCCTTCTGTTTTCCACATATCACAGTATCCATTGTTGACATTTTGCCTGTTTTCATAGTCGAGATGCGGTTTTCCTTCTTTGACCGTCTGAATGGAAAAATACACGATCAGATATCCATCCCGCAGAAATACAGGATCTTTTTGTCTGATCCTGCCTTTCTTTTGTGCAACATAATCAGCAAGATCCACTTCCGCATTGGCAATGTATACATCTGCAGGGATCTGATAACTTCCACGCCACGTCTGCATTCCTTCTGCCGTGATTGTCCGGTCTTCTGCCTTCAGGCTCACCGGAAGATAAAACTCCTGTAAATCGTCTTTCCGGTATAGTTTTACCTGCCGCAGCCTGCTGCCGTCCCGTTCCATATAATAATAGGTTGGAACAAGTTCAACAGAATCCTCTGCATGCCACATACTTCCGATCGTTCTCACAGAAAATTCCATGCGATACCCTAAACCCGGTGCATGAATGCTGCTGTCATACGGATGGCTTCCCCTGATAAGCGGCACCAGATACAGGCTGCCCGACTCCCTCTGTCTGATTCCGTTCAGATCATTCGTCCCACTGAAATAAACCGTGTCTGTCCGAGCCGTCTTCCCTTCTTTCCAGAACACGCGCTCCCACCTTGGATAATCGATCACATTTGTCACACAAAAATCATACAGCCGTCCGATCACTGTCACTCTGACGCTTCCAGTCGCTATGTAGTTGTTTTTATCTGTGTTTGCATATTCCTGTTCTGTTGTATTTTTTTCCGCGTTAATCGCAATTGAGCGGTATGAAATATCATAATCGCCTTCCGGCACTGACACAGGGAGTAAAAATTCAGCGGACTCAGACAGAATGGTGATCCAGCTGTCCGCTGCAATCTGCCTGCCATCCGAAACGACCGGAAACGGAAATTTCACCTGTCTTGCCTTCACATATTTTCGATACTCTCTGGTTCCATAGCCCTTTTCATCAAGATGCGTTCCGGCTGTTCCAACAGACACGGTGAATGTGCGCCCTAAGATCAGACTTTTATATTTGGTCGGAATGATCTGCTGATTGAACCCGATGTCATCTGTCGACATTCCCACACAGACCACCGGAGTATGGACTGCGACCGGATTGATGTCAGGTACCATCGCATTATTTACAATTCCACCTGAAAAATAAGATGCATATTCTGCTGTACCAACGGATTCGTATATCTGATTCGCCGTTGCACCGGGAATCTGAATGTCATTTTTCTGCACTGACTGCTTTCGCTCACCGGATAATGTGACCGGCTCCGGTGTTTTCTCTTCACAGGCAGCTCCGTTCATCCATATTTCTCCATCTATGGAAAATACGTCGTTTTTTACTATAATTTTACCAATTTTATTATCTACAAGCGGCAAAATATTACCATCCGGAATTGCAGGTTTGGTCGTTCCGCCAGCGATCACACCGCCATCCACCGCAACGGCTGCCTCTGGGAGTGTCATGGAATCTGTGTTCTTTTGCACTGTGACATTTGGATAGTACAAATTCTCCATCCGGATTTTTCCGTCTGGCAATGCAGCGTTCCGCACCTCTGCATTTTTCAGATAGCACAAATTGATCATGCGGATTTTCCAGTAGGAATACTCTCTTGGAACTTCCACACTTTTCGTGACGGTCACCTGTTCCCGATGCGTTCTTCCATCATTCCAGGTCAGTGTGTAAGTCACACTTGCTGTGACCGGAACCGCCCTCGTTCCGTAATGATGTTCATAAATTGCCTGATAATAATATTTTTGCAGGCTTCCGCCGATAGACACGCACTCCGATGACGGAATGGCACGGCTCACATTAAACTCATCTGATGAAATCCACAGGCGGTTGACGGAAGACAGATTGTCCATATTGATCCCAGAAGTCACTGTGACAACCTCCACGTTTTCATCGCCCTCCACCGGTGCTTCGATCATCCCCGGATTTGCCGGGAAATAAACACTTTTGTCGAAATGGCTTTTTAATCCCTCTTTATCCCTCCAGTTTCTTGCTCCTGCAATTCCGCTATATGTTGTGTACACCTCGCCGGACAATGCACCTCCTTCGCTCATGGAACCCTGCTTTACTCCATTTTGTGTGACCGTCATAATACCGTCCAGATAAACCGTGCCGCCATTCGTATATAATTCCTGTGCCCACTCTGGATACGCGCTGTTGATGCTCTGGAAAATCCGTTCCTTATGGATCACAAAATATCCATATAAATACTCCGGGTTATTTGGATCGACTTTATCCGGACAATATGTCTCTAATTTTACCCGGACGCTCTGGTTTCCGGCGATCGGACTGTTATATCTCTTGATCGTCCAGCCGAGTGTCGTGTAACGGATTCCGGTCACTGCCGCTTTATCGTGTGTGACCATCCACAGATTTCCTTCGGAATCAAACGCAATTCCTTCCCCTTCAAATGGTATTGAAGCGGCATAAATATTCATTTTTGAGCCAAAATACAGGTTTAGAAGAAAAATGATTAAAATAATACCAATGGGGAATCTTTTTTTATTATATTTTTGTTTTCTAATTGGGAACATCCTCTCTCTACATATTCAGAGAATCCTTTACATATGATGTGTTAATTAGATATAATAGAATTAGGCTTTTATTCTAGCATATGAAGTGAGGTAATGCAAGGTTGAACCAAAACAGATATTCTAAAATTTTTACAAAGAAAAAAGTCGCATCGTCCGCCGTGTGTGTGGTGCTCGCCGTTTCACTCTTTGCCGGTTGTGCGCACTTTGAATCAATTGAATACAGCCAGGAAATATCCGAAGAAAATCCGGAGACCATTGAAGTCTTTGACCAATTTATAAACGATATTTTTGAGACGGAGGTGACGGAAAATACGATCAATCTGCATTTTACCATCTCTGATCCCGAAAAATATGGTATCACAGATTACCCTGTCACTTTAGGCGACCTCTCGAATGACGCCATGTCAGACAGTAACGCAAGACTGGAAAATTACCTGTCGGGTTTAAGCTCTTTTTCCTACACGGAACTTACCTTAAACCAGCAGCTCACTTATGATATTCTGGAAAACTATTTCCAACTGCAGCTGGATATGGCTGACATGTATTTGTATGATGAACTGCTTCGCCCATCGACCGGTGTTCAGGCGCAGCTTCCAATCCTGTACGAAGAATACTCTTTCAACAGCAAAAAAGACGTGGAAGATTATCTGAAACTTCTTGCCTTAACAGATGAATATTTTGACCAGATCATTTCTTTTGAGAAGGAGAAGGCAGATGCGGGACTTTTTATGTCCGATTTTGCCTGCCAGAACATTATCGATCAGTGTAATGCTTTTATTGTGGATTCCGACAATCACTACCTGATCGAAACGTTTAACACAAGGATTGATAAGCTCACCGGTCTGACCCAGTCTGAAAAAGACCATTACAGGCTGCAAAACGAAAAAATGCTCCTCGAACATATTTTTCCAGCCTACGAAAATCTTGCCGCTGCACTGACAGACCTTTTAGGTTCCGGAACCAATGAAAACGGACTTTGCTATTTCCCGGAAGGAAAACAGTATTATGAATATCTGCTCGCCTACAACACCGGTGCTGCCGAGAGTGTCAAAACACTGGAAAATATGATTTCCAATGAGCGGGTAAAAGTATTGCAGGAATCCTCCGATCTTACTACTGAGAACCCGGAGCTTTGGGAGCTTGCCTCCGAAGCGACTCTGACACCGACGGACTCTGCAACCACATTAAACCATTTAAAAGAAGTTATGCTGGATGATTTTCCTGCTCCGCCGGAAACAAGTTACACCGTCAATTACATTGACGACTGCGTGGCAGATTATCTTGCCCCGGCATTTTATGTGATTGCACCGATTGACGATTATTCGCATAACTCTATTTATATTAATGAAACAACGGACACTACAAATATTTCCTATTTTACAACGCTTGCACACGAGGGATTTCCGGGGCATCTTTACCAGACGGTCATGACTTATGAATCCGGGATTGAGCCGGTGCGCTCGATTTTAAATTATTCCGGTTTTGTCGAGGGCTGGGCGACTTATGTGGAATTCCAGTCTTATCATTACGCAGGTCTGGATGACGATGTTGCCACCATTTTAGAGCTGAATCAGGATGCCACCTTAAGCCTCTATGCCTCCACCGATATCGGTATCCACTATGAAGGCTGGACTTTGGAGGACACGAAAAAGTTCTGGAATAATTACGGAATCACAAATGATGATGCGATTGAAAGTATTTTTGAGCTGATCGTGGAAGAACCAACGCATTATTTAAAATATTACATTGGATTTTTGAAGTTCGAGGAATTGAAGAAGGAAACTTCCCTGAAAAATATCAAGAATTACAATGACAAATCCTTCCATCAGGCGGTACTTTCCATTGGACCGGCCCCGTTTGATATTGTGGATAAATATCTGCCAGCATACTATGAATATATTGAGTAACCGGAGTTTAACTTACCGTGGAGAGCAGATTCTGTGGTGCTTTCTTAGGATGTGAAGGGCAGATATAAGCGTCCTTTCACAAGTCAGAATTTTATATGTAATGAAAAGAAAAACGGTACAGACGAAATATGATGTTCCTGTTCGCCGGGCATTCCGATAAGCCTCTAAAGAGTCTTATCTCCATGGCTCACAAAGGAAATCATATTTGTCTGTACCGTTTTTCTTTCATTTACGCTGTGAATGACTTGTGAGAGGACGCTTATATTTGCCCAATCAACATCATGAATCGCACCACAAAATCTGCAATTTACGTTATGGAACTCCCGGTTAAGGGATGGATGCCTATGGGGTAATGTCAAAACTCAATCTGCATTTCCTAAGTAAATTAATTATAACTTCTGTAAATGAAATTTAAAAGAATGAAGTAGGATTATAATTGTGATTATGGTAGAATCATGGTATTAATGAAGTTGGCAATCGAGATTTGGAGAATAGGTAAATGTTTGAAAATATTGAATGGGTGTTTTTTGATGTTGGCTCAACGATAATAGATGAACACATCGCATATGAGCATAGAATGAAAGATATAGCTGATTTGGCTAATACAACTTATAGCAGTGTTTATGAAACTGCAATGGAGTTTTATAAACAAAACAAAAAAGGAGATTTGGAAACTGCAAAATTGTTAGGTGTTGACTTAACAAAGTGGCACAAAGAAGATGAAGTATTGTACAGTGATGCTTATGAGTGTCTTGAGATATTGAGTGGTAGATATAAAATAGGAATAATTGCAAATCAGTCCCTGGGAACAAAAGATCGCTTAGAACAACATGGAATCTTACAGTATATTGATTTAGTTATTGCATCGGCAGAAGAAGGTGTTGCAAAACCAGATAAGAAAATATTTGAAATAGCTTTAGAAAGAGGTAATTGCAAACCTAATAATGCAGTTATGATTGGGGATAGAATAGATAATGATATAATCCCTGCCAAATTATTGGGGATGCATACAATATGGATTAAACAGGGATTTGGTCAATATTGGAATGTTACACAAGAGGTTGAAAAGGCTGATTATGTTGTTCATAGTCTAATGGATATATGCAATATTTTGTAAATAAGAATTTTTATAATTAGAAGAGGATTATTATGACAAATGAAATGATTATTCAGATTGCTATGGAGCAATCCGCTATAGACTCAAATTGCAAGGTGGAAGATTTTAAACAGTTTCAAAATGTTGTTACGGTATCAAAAAAAAAATGTTAATGCGAGAAGATACTTAAAATTGCCACATATTTGTGACTTGACTTCATATGGAGATAATATAGTTGCAACTGTAGATGAAAAATATATGGATATTGTTTCGGATTATATCAATACATATGCAGTAGAACATTGTTTCGAAACACCTAACATGCATGTCCTTAATGATGCATTTCAAAAAGACGGTTATAGAGTTTGTTTTATGGCAGAATATTTTCTCCCTGATGTTGATGATTTAGTAGCTTTGCCATGTAAGTATGAAACTAAGGTTCTCCTTGCTGAAGATTTTAAGGATTTATACAAAGCAGAATGGAGCAATGCTCTTTGCGAAGACAGAAAGGAACTTGATGTACTTGGTGTCGGTGCGTATGAGAAAGGAAGATTGATTGGATTAGCGGCATGTTCTGCTGATTGCGATACGATGTGGCAAATTGGTGTAGATGTACTATCTGAATATCGTAAGCAAGGAATTGCATCAGCACTTACGAGTAGATTAGCTATCGAAATTATTAACCGAGGAAAGGTTCCGTTTTATTGTTGTGCATGGTCAAATATAAAATCAGCCAGAAACGCACTTCGGAGTGGATTTAGACCTGCTTGGGTTCAAATGACTGTAAAATCAGCAGAAACTGTCGCATCTATGAACAAACAATAATAAAACTTATAGCTTTTAGATTTATACATATTATGAAGTTAAAATCGCTTAATCCCCTTTCTTGCAAGCTTTTTGGAAAAAAATGAAATATATGTTGATATTCGAATGTATGTTTGGTAAAATGTAGATACGGAAAGTACCCATGACAGGGCGTTAAGCGTCCGGGGGACGCTTGTTTAGCGCCGA
>ERZ779840.3860-NODE-3860-length-11500-cov-15.796068_pt1 | contig 11500 bp, 13 predicted proteins | sample MGYA00511561_ERZ779840 | MGnify/ENA primary metagenome ERZ779840 (study PRJEB29588, sample SAMEA2162036) | human gut metagenome | biome: human gut; feature: human-associated habitat; material: faeces | place: Denmark | collected 2008/2010 ...
GGAGGCGGCTGGTCCGGGGACGCGGGGACGGCTGCGGGCGACGGCAGCACGGCGCTGACGAAATAGCCCTTCTTCTCCACACCGGTGAGATAGCCCTCGGCCATCAGCTGTTCGTAGGCATTCTTTACAGTGATGACGCTGACCTCAAGATGGGCGGCCAGGGCGCGTTTGCTGGGCAGCTTCTCCCCTGCCGCCAGACGGCCGGAGAGAATGTCCGCCTTCACCCGGCGGTAGAGCTGCTCATACAGGCTGAGGCCCGCCTGTTTGTCCAGGGTATAGGTGAGCACGGGGCCGTCCCTCCCTTCATCTGGTATTAACAAGTAAAATCAAAATGGATATTTTAATCATACCAGTTGCTACTATAATACAAATCGTCAACGAAAGCAAGGGCTTTTTCAACAGCTACCCTCTCACCCCCCCTGTGGCGGTCCCCGTTTCCCTGCGGGGCGGGGGCCGCCTCCCATAGCAGAAAGAAAAAATCCTCGTAAAGGAGAATGTGGTATGTCCGATAAGAAGATCAAATCTATGGTAATGGCGGCGGTCATGGCCGCGCTGACGTATGTGGCCACCACGGTCATCAAGATCCCCGCGCCCACCGGTGGGTATGTCCACATCGGCGACGGGCTGGTGCTGCTGTGCGGCTGGATCCTGGGGCCCTGGTGGGGCGGCGCGGCGGCTGGTATCGGCTCCATGCTGGTGGACCTGCTGGGCGGATATATGTCCTTCGTGCCCGGCACGCTGATCATCAAGTTCCTGGACGCCATGGCGGCAGCGCTGATCGTGAAGGCTCTGGGCCGCAAGACCTACAGCTATGTGGTGGGCGGACTTGCCGGCGAGGCCATCATGGTGGCGGGCTACTTCGTCTATGAGGCGCTGGCCCTGCAGCTGGGCATGGGCGCGGCAGCCGGTGTGCTGGCCAATGTGGGCCAGGGCGCCGTGGGACTGGTCATTGCGCTGGTGCTGATGGCGCTGCTGAAGGGCAGCAAGGCTCTGGACAAGCTGGCCGTACAGTGGTAAACTATATACGGTGAAAGAAACGGCTGCGGCGGGGCTTTTGCCCTGCCGCAGCTGCGCACAGAAAGGAAGGATATACTATGGCAGGTATCGTGCATGAGGTAGAGAACAGAGATCTGCTGGCGCAGGTGCGGCAGCAGGCCGCGGCGGCGGCACAGGAGCTGGCGGAGGCCGCCCATCTGCATAGGGGCCAGATCGTGGTGGTGGGATGCAGCACCAGCGAGGTGGTGGGCAGGAAGGTGGGCAGCTGGTCCACGCCGGAGGTGGCGGACGCCATTTTCGCGGGGCTGCACAGTGTATTCGGCCCCATGGGCGTGTACATCGCCGCCCAGTGCTGCGAGCACCTGAACCGGGCCATCATCGTGGAGCATGAGGCCGTGCCCACGCTGGATATCGTGAATGTGGTGCCCCAGCCCAAGGCGGGCAGTTCCTTCGCCACGGCCACCTATAAGGCCTGCGCCCACCCGGTGGCGGTAGAGGAGATCAAAGCCGACGCGGGACTGGACATCGGCGGGACGCTGATCGGTATGCACCTGAAGAAGGTGGCGGTGCCGGTGCGTCTGGCGCAGAACCACATCGGCGACGCCATTCTGCTGGCGGCACGGACGCGGCCCAAGTTTATCGGCGGCGACCGGGCGCACTATGACGAGGCGCTGAAGGAAGGCTATCCGGAATTCTGAAAATTCTGCAGCAGCAAATAAAAAGCAGCGCTTTGCGCTGCTTTTTGTTTGTTATGTGATCGGGAACGTGAGCTTCAGCGCCAGGAACACGGCGATCGCCACCGGTACGGCGATGAGGAAGCGCTTACAGTTTTTGCGGGCACGCTGGGACAGCGCCTCGTCCTCCTCGTTTTTCCAGCGGACATAGCTCCAGCCGGCACCCAGAAGGCACAGAACGGGGACGAAATACAGGCCGATCGACGCGACGTAAGGCATAGGTCATCCTCCCTTTTTTTGTGCTTACAGTATACAGGAAACGGGAGGAAAGGTCAAGGAAAAGACTTGCGGGGACAAAAAAGAGACGCCCGAGGGCGTCTCTTTTTTATATTGTGCTGGGTCCGATCACTTCGCGGCCTTGGCAGCCTTGATGGACTCGATCAGCTCGGGAACGACCTTGAACAGATCGCCGACGATACCGTAGTCAGCCACCTCGAAGATGGGGGCGGTGTCGTTCTTGTTCACGGCGATGATGCACTCGGAGTCCTGCATACCAGCCTTGTGCTGGATGGCGCCGGAGATACCCAGGGCAACATAGACCTTGGGATGGACGGTCTTACCGGTCTGGCCGACCTGATGGTCAGCGGAGATCCAGCCGGCGTCCACGCAGGCGCGGGAGGAACCCACGACGCCGCCCAGGACCTCAGCCAGCTCCTCGGCCAGCTTGATGCCGCCCTCCACGTCCTTGGAGATACCACGGCCAACGGACACGATGAAGTCAGCGCCGATCAGGTCGACCAGCTTCTTGGCGGCCTTGACGGTCTCGGTGACCTCGGTGTGGATGTCAGCAGCAGCCAGCTCAAAAGCGGGATGCAGGATCTCCACGTTCTTCTTGCACTCGCGCTTCTTCATAACGCCGGGGCGAACGGTCGCCATAGCGGGGCGGAAGCGGGGGCAGATGATGGACGCCATCAGGTGACCGCCGAAAGCGGGACGGGTCATCTTCAGGTCGCGGGACACATCGTGAGGCTCACGGTTGATCATCACGGTGCCCAGCTTCTCGATGCGCTCCTCGGGCAGGGTGGAAGCTTCCTTCAGGAATCCCTTGTAGTTGGGCATGTCGATGTCCAGGTGGGTGCAGTCCGCGCACAGACCGGTGTGCAGGCGAGCCGCGCAGCGGGGGGCCAGGTCACGGCCAATGTTGGAGGCGCCGAACAGCAGCACCTCGGGCTTCAGCTCCTCAACGGCCTCCACAATCACCTTGGTGTAGGCATCGGTGGTGAAGTCCTTCAGCAGGGGGGAGTTGTACACGTACACCTTGTCGGCGCCGTACTCGCCCAGCTCGGCGGCGATGCCGTCAACGTTGTCGCCCAGCAGGATGCCGCACAGCTCGACACCCAGCTCATTGGCCAGCTTCCGGCCCTCGGAGATCAGTTCGAAGGTGGTGGGCATCATCACGCCCTGGCGCTGCTCGCAGAACACCCATACGTTCTTGAAGGCAGCGGTATCAGCACTATTAAAAGCCATTTTCTTTTCTCCTTCCTTAGATGATGTGCTTGGCGGCCAGGATGCCGGCCAGCTTGTCGGTGGTAGCCTTGTCAGCGCCCTCGAGCATCATGCCCGCGCCCTTCTGAGGAGGCGTGAAGGAGGTCAGAATATTGGTGGGAGAACCGGCCAGACCGATGGTGCTCTTGTCGATCAGGGGGTGATCCTTCAGGGTCTCGTAGGTCATAGTGACCAGAGGCTTGCTGTAGCACTCGAACGCGCCGCCCACGGACAGGTAACGCGGGGTGTTCAGCTCCTTGATGCAGGTGATCATGCAGGGAGTCTTGACCTTGATGGTCATGTAGCCGTCCTCCAGCATGCGCTTGACGGTCAGGGTGTCGCCGTCCTTGGTGATCTCGCCGGCATAGGTGACCTGGGGCAGATGCAGCTTCTCAGCGATCTGGGGACCCACCTGTGCGGTATCACCGTCGATGGCCTGACGGCCAGCCAGGATGATGTCGTCCTTCTCGATGCCGTAGGTATCGATAGCGGCAGCGATGATCTGGGAGGTAGCGTAGGTATCGGAACCGCCGAACTCGCGGGCGGTGACCAGAACACCCTCGTCCACGCCCATGGCCATCAGCTCACGCAGCATGCCCTCTGCGGGAGGAGGACCCATGGTGAACGCCACAACCTTGCAGCCCAGCTCGTCCTTCAGAGCCAGAGCGGCCTCAACGGCGTTCAGATCGTCGGGGTTGATGATGGTCTGCATGGACGCACGGTCCAGAGTGCCATCGGGATTGACGGCCACCTTACCGGAGGTATCGGGGACCTGCTTAACAGTTACGAGAATTTTCATTTTCCTTTTACCTCCTACCTTACTTCACGCCCAGATTGCTGGCGATGACCATGCGCTGGACCTCGCTGGTTCCCTCGTAGATCTCGGTGATCTTGGCATCACGCATCATGCGCTCCACGGGATACTCACGGGTGTAGCCGTAACCGCCGAACAGCTGGACGGCGCGGCGGGGCACATCGGAAGCGGCCTCGGCGGCGAACAGCTTGGCCATGGCGGCGTCCATGGAGTAAGGCTCGTGGTTCTGCTTCTTCATAGCGGCGGAGTAGACCAGGAACTGCGCGGCCTGCATACGGGTGTGCATCTCAGCCAGCTGGAACTGGGTGTTCTGGAACTGGGAGATGCGCTTGCCGAACTGAACGCGCTCCTTGGTGTACTTGATGGCTTCCTCGACAGCGCCCTCGCCCAGGCCCAGGGCCTGAGAGGCGATACCGATACGGCCGCCGTCCAAGGTCTTCATGGCGATCTTGAAGCCCTCGCCCTTCTTACCCAGCATACGGTCCTTGGGAATGACGCAGTCCTCGAAGATCAGGTCGCAGGTAGAACTGCCGCGAATACCCATCTTCTTCTCGTGCTTGCCCTGAGAGAAGCCCTTGTCGTCCTTCTCCACGATGAACGCGGAGATCTCCTTCATGCTGCGGCCGCGCTTGTCAACGGTCTTGCCGGTGACGGCGATGACCACGAAGGTGTCAGCCACGTTGCCGTTGGTGATGAAGCACTTGGAGCCGTTCAGAATGTAGTTCTCGCCGGACTCGTCCAGCACGGCGGTGGTCTGCTGGCCCTGGGCGTCGGTGCCGGCGCCGGGCTCGGTCAGGCCGAAAGCGCCGATCTTCTTGCCGGAGCACAGGTCGGGCAGATACTTCATCTTCTGCTCCTCGGTGCCGTTCTCGAAGATGGGGGCGGCGCACAGGGAGGTGTGGGCGGAAACGATAACAGCAGTGGTACCGCAGACCTTGGCCAGCTCCTCGACGCACATGGCGTAGGAGAGCACATCAGCGCCAGCGCCGCCGTACTCCTTGGGGAAGTAAATGCCCATCATGCCCAGCTTGGCCATCTTCTCGACGGTCTCCATGGGGAAGCGCTCTTCCTCGTCGATCTCAGCGGCCAGGGGCTTGACCTCGTTCTCCGCGAAATCGCGGTACATCTTGCGAACGAGCAGCTGTTCCTTCGTCAGATGGAAATCCATACTTTTTTCTCCTTTTTCTGATTTTACTTGTTGTAGTTGAAGAAGCCTTCGCCGGACTTAATACCCAATTTGCCCGCACGAACCATCTTCCGGATCAGCACGTTTGCGCGATACTTGCTATCGTGAGTCTCGTTGAACAGCACGTCCATAATGTTCAGCACCACGTCCCAGCCGATGAGGTCGCCCAGATGCAGGGGGCCCATGGGATGGTTGCAGCCCAGCTGCATAGCAATATCGATATCTTCCGCGGAGGCAACGCCTTCCTGCAGAACGCAAACGCCCTCGTTGCAGTAGGGGATCAGGATCTTATTGACCACAAAGCCGGGGGCCTCGTTGACCACCACGGGGGTCTTGCCGATCTCCACAGACAGGTTCTTGATATAGTCCACCAGGTCGGCGGGGGTGTTGCCGCCGGCGATGACCTCCACCAGCTTCATGGCGGGCACGGGGTTGAAGAAGTGCATACCGATCAGGTGATGCTTCATGCCCTGGCCCATCTCGGTGATGGACAGAGAGGAGGTGTTGGAGGCGAAGATGGTCTCGTCCTTGCAGATGGCGTCCAGCTTGCCCAGCAGTTCCTTCTTGACGGCCATGTTCTCGGCCACGCACTCGATGACCAGATCGGCATCGGCGGCAGCGTCAAACTCCTCGACCAGAACGCGGCTCATGATATCGTCCGCGGCTTCCTGGGTCATCTTACCCTTGGCGACCTTCTTGTTCAGGGAGGCTGCCAGCTTGTCCTTATGACGCTGTGCGCTGGCGGTGCTGGAAGCATACATCAGGGCGGTGTGGCCCTTCGCTGCGAAAACCTGGGCAATGCCGCTGCCCATCGTACCGGCGCCGAATACTGCTACTTTCATGATAGTTCCTCCTACTTAAATTTTTACATGAATTGCTTAATTATCAGGCGGTGTGCCTGCCAATTAACTTACTTGTTCTGATAGGGCTCGTGCTTGCGCTTCTCCAGGAAGGCGGACATACCCTCGATCTGGTCGGCAGACTGGAAGCAGCTGCCGAAGAGCTTTTCCTCGATGACGATGGCCTTGTCCATGTCCACCTGAAGGCCCTCGTTGATGGCCTGCTTGCAGGCGCGGACGGCGATAGGCGCGTTCTTGGCGATGGTCTCGGCCAGCTTCTCGGCGGCGGGCAGCAGCTCGTCCAGGGGATAGACGGCGTTGACCAGGCCGATGCGGTAGGCCTCGTCAGCCTTGATATTCTTGGCGGTATAGATCAGCTGCTTGGCCATGCCGGGGCTGACCAGGCGGGCCAGACGCTGGGTGCCGCCGAAGCCGGGGGTGATGCCCAGGCCGGTCTCGGGCTGGCCGAAGACCGCGGTGTCGGCGCAGATACGGATATCGCAGGCCATGCTCAGCTCGCAGCCGCCGCCCAGGGCGAAGCCGTTGACCGCGGCGATGGTGGGGATGGGCAGCGTCTCGATGGCGCGGAAAACATCGTTGCCGTGCTTGCCGAAGGCCTCGCCGCCCTCTTTGGTCAGGGTGCTCATCTCGCCGATGTCGGCACCGGCCACGAAGGCCTTTTCACCGCTGCCGGTGATGACCAGAGCGCGGATATCCGCGTCCGCCTTTACGGCGGAAACCAGCTCGTCCAGGTCGGTCAGGACCTCGGAATTCAGCGCGTTCAGCGCCTTGGGACGGTTGATGGTCGCCACGGCGATGAGGCCCTTCTTTTCCAGCAGAATGTTGGTCATATCAAGTTCCTCCTTATGGTTCCTTTCCGTGGGCGCAGCGCCCGGAAACGGCACGGGGCCGGCAGGTGGGCATACGCCTCCTCATACATATCACATTATAGTGGCCCGTTAGAAATTTATCAAGTCCAACCCACCGGCTTTTTACTTTTTTAGCGGTTTCCACAAAAGTGGGCACCGGAATTTGCACACTTTTTCGGGCAGGGGCGCAGCAAACAGGGATATCAGGGAAAAACGTGCTTGTATCCCGGCGCAAGATGGGGTATGATGGGAGAAAATCGTAAAATGGCGAGGACATGAATATGCGGATGCGGAAGAAAAAAAATCTGGCGCCCCGGATGGAAGCCTGCGGCGCGTACCTGATCCGGGACCCGTTCGCCCTGCGGGGGCGCTGGCGGGAGCTGATGCCGGAGGCACGGGAGCTGCGGGTGGAGCTGGGCTGCGGCAAGGGCGGCTTCACCGTGGGGACCGCGGCGGCAGAGCCGGAGGTGCTGCTGATCGCCGTGGAGAAGGTGCCGGACGCCATGGTGGTGGCCATGGAGAAGGCGCGGGACGCGGGGCTGCGGAACGTGTGGTTCGTGGACGGGGACGCTGCGCTGCTGCCGGATATGTTCGCCCCGGGGGAGATCGACCGGCTGTACATCAACTTCTGCGACCCGTGGCCCAAGAGCAACCAGAAAAAACGGCGGCTGACCCACGGGAACTTTCTTAAAAAGTATCGGCAGGTGCTGGCCGAGGGAGGACAGATCCATTTCAAGACCGACAACGACAAGCTGTTTGAGTGGTCGCTGGAGGAGATCCCACAGTTCGGGTTCGCGCTGTCGGAGGTCACCCGCGACCTGCACGCCGACGGGCCGGTGGGCGTGATGACCGACTATGAGCGCAAGTTCTACGGCGAGGGCAAGAGCATCAACCGATGCGTGGCCACCATGGTGGAATGGACGGAGCCGGAGATAGAGGACGTCCCCTCCCCTGCTGAGTAAACAGAAAAGGCACCCCTGACGGGGTGCCTCTTCTGTTATTTCACACGGCGCCGGGGTAAGACACCGCGGAAAACGGTGTCAGTCCTCGCGCTTTTTGCCCACAAACGCCACGCCAGCGGCGGAGGTCAGCGCCATGCCGACATACAGAGCAATGCCCGCGTCGAAGGTCTTGGGAGAGCCCTTGGTGGTGGTAGACGTGGTGGTATCGCTGGTGGAGGGGTAGTAGTAATAGGAGATCTTGGTTACCGTCCAGGTACCATCATCATTCTTCGTCGCCTTATATCCGGAAGGCACAGTAGGCTGACTGGTATAGGTGCCGCTGGTGATAGCGCCGTCCGCTACGACCTTATAAGCGCCGCCGTCCTTCTGGACGATCTTGTCGGCCGCAACATAGGCGTCCACATCGCTGGAGAAGGTGCCGCCGGTGATGAAACCGGTCACAACACCCGTTGCATTATTGCCAACATAGCTGCCAACGGCATTTGCATTCGTGCTGCTGAATGTGCCGCCAGTAATGCTCACAGCGGGATCACCGCCGGGATAGTTGCACTTGTCAATGACCAGGGCTTCGCCCGTAGGATTGCCGCCATTTCCATAGTACGCATAGTCCGCCTTAGCACCATTACCCACGATCGTACCACCGGTAACAGACACACTGCCACACTTCACGTAGATGCCGGTCGCACCGGTAATAGTGCCGCCCTTGATGTTCAGGTTGCTGGTGTTCGGATAGTAAATGCCCAGACCGCCGTCGTTCGTGTTCGTGACCACCGCACCGTCCTCGATATTGATGGTAACGCCGCCATCGGAAGCATTGCCAATACCGGAAATCGCCGCACCGCCGGCAGCCGTCACCTTACCGTACACGGTGACCTCGGACCCTGTGTTCTGAACGGTAATACCGCCCTTATTCGCATCCGTGCTGGTGGCGTTGATAACCATGTCCGCGGCAACCGTCAGCTTCGCGCCGCTCTGCACCCACGCGGCCCACTTCAGGCACTCCAGCGTTCCGTTTTTCAGCGTCAGATCGCTATATACATCGAATCCGCCGCCAGCCGCTACCGTCATCGTGCATCCGCCGAAATCGATTGTGAGCGCCTTTTTAACTTCGGTATAGCTGTCGCCATCCACAGTTAAGTCATTCACAAGCGCGATAGTATCCCCGGCCTGCGCCGCAGTGATAGCCTCTGCTATCGTCTTATAGGTTGCGTCCGCTGCGCGTGCCGGTGCCGTTGTGTAGCTTACACTTGGATCGACCTTCAATGTGACAGGGTCATCCGCCCAGCTGACGCTGCACAGCCCTATGGCCATGACCAGGGCCAGAATGGTTGCTAATGCTTTTTTCATTGTTAACACTCCCCAATGATTTTGATATTTCCGCAGGGTGCTTCGTTTTAAGCTTGTTAAAACGCCAAAGCAGGAGTACTCCTGCGGATAGGGCAATTATACCACAAATTTCTTGGTTGTCCAGAGGGTTTTGTAAAATATGCCGGTTTTTCCGGTTTTGGGGCAAATAGGGGGAGGAATTGGGGGGAAATGGGAGGGGGGAAGCGCGCGGGGCGCGCGACACCTCATCCGCCCCTGCGGGGCACCTTCCCCTCGAGGGGAAGGCATGGGGGTTCCGCGCCTGCGGGCGCGGGGGACGGATTGCCACGGCCAGTCTGCGGACTGGTCTCGCAATGACAGGGACGCAAGAAGGCAGATTTTCTTGGTAAAACCTATTGACATTGTAGGGTTTATGTGCTACCATGCACTTACCTACAAAAAAGATATGTTAAAGGAGTGATCCTATGCAGGTCTATGCAGATAATGCGGCCACCACGCGGATGAGCGACAAGACCGTGGCGGCTATGACGCCCTATTTCCAGCAGTTTTACGGAAATCCCTCCAGCCTGCACACCGTGGGCCAGCAGGCCGCGGAGGCGCTGGCGGACGCACGGCGGCGGGTGGCCGCCTGTCTCGGGTGCAGCTTTAAGGAGATCACATTTACCTCCGGCGGCAGCGAGGCGGACAACCAGGCCATCATCTCCGCCGCCCGCATCGGGGCGCGGAAGGGCAAGAAGCACATTATTTCCACCGCGTTTGAGCACCACGCGGTGCTGCACACGCTGAAGAAGCTGGAAAAAGAGGGCTTTGAGGTGCAGCTGCTGGACGTGGGCCCACTGGGCACGGTGACGGCCCGGCAGGTGGCGGACGCCATCCGGGAGGATACCTGTCTGGTGACCATCATGTACGTCAACAACGAGATAGGCTCTATCCTGCCCATCCCGGAGATCGGCAAGGTGTGCCATGAAAAGGGCGTGCTGTTCCACACCGACGCGGTGCAGGCGGCGGGCCACCTGCACATCAACGTGAAGGAGCAGAACATCGACATGCTGTCCCTGTCCGGCCACAAGTTCCACGGCCCCAAGGGCGTGGGCGTGCTGTATGCCCGGCAGGGCATCCCCCTGACCAATATCATCGAGGGCGGCGCGCAGGAACGCGGCAAGCGGGCCGGCACGGAGAACATCCCCGGCATCATGGGTCTGGCGGCGGCGCTGGAGGAGTCCTGCGGGCACATCGATGAGGACACCGCCCGGCTGACAAAGCTGCGGGACAAGCTGATCGCGGGACTGAGTAAGATCCCCCACAGCGCGCTGAACGGCGACCCGGTGCACCGGCTGCCCACCAACGTGAACTTCTGCTTCGAGGGCATCGAGGGCGAGAGCCTTCTGCTGCTGCTGGATCAGGCGGGCATCTGCGCCAGCTCGGGCAGCGCCTGCACCAGCGGGTCCCTGGACCCCAGCCATGTGCTGCTGGCCATCGGCCGTCCCCACGAGGTGGCCCACGGCTCCCTGCGGCTGAGCCTGTGCCACGACACCACGGAGGAGCAGGTGGACTATATTCTGGAAAAAGTGCCCGGCATCGTGGCGTACCTGCGGGATATGTCCCCCATGTGGAAGGACCTGGAGTCCGGCAAGCGGACATTCATTCTGTAATGTAAAGGAGCGTTGAATATGGCTTTGTATACCGATACCGTGATGGACCACTTCCTGCACCCCCGGAATGTGGGCGAGATCGCCGACGCCGACGGCGTGGGCGAGGTGGGCAACGCCAAGTGCGGCGACATCATGAAGATGTACCTGAAGATCAAGGACGGCAAGATCGAGGACGTGAAGTTTGAGACGTTCGGCTGCGGCAGCGCCATCGCCTCCAGCTCCATGGCCACGGAGATGATCAAGGGCAAGCGCATCGAGGACGCGCTGGCCCTGACCAACAAGGAGGTCGTGGACGCGCTGGGCGGTCTGCCTGCCCACAAGCTGCACTGCTCCGTGCTGGCGGAGGAAGCCGTGAAGTCCGCGGTAAAGGACTACTACGACAAGAACGGCATCGCCTACGACAAGAGTAAGTTCCCCGCCTGCGAGGACTGCGAGAGCTGCCGCATGGTGTAAGAAATACGGAAAAGAACCGCCGGAGGGCGGTTCTTTTTTTGTTCAAAACACACCGTAGCCCTGACCCTGGGTGATGATGTAGGACCAAAGGACCGGGCCGACGGCGCCGGTGGGACTGTACCCCAGGCGGCTTTGCAGGGTGCGGACCGCGGCGGCGGGGGCCGCGCCGAAGATGCCGTCCGCG
>ERZ779840.3872-NODE-3872-length-11474-cov-19.714073_pt1 | contig 11474 bp, 8 predicted proteins | sample MGYA00511561_ERZ779840 | MGnify/ENA primary metagenome ERZ779840 (study PRJEB29588, sample SAMEA2162036) | human gut metagenome | biome: human gut; feature: human-associated habitat; material: faeces | place: Denmark | collected 2008/2010 ...
CCAACGAAGTCGGCTCTTATAAAAGTTCCCTCGGCTTCTATCTTACCGGAAACACATATCAAGGTAAAAACGGATACTCTCTTTTATTAGACGGGCTGGAAAAAGGCATAAATGACCGGGCCCGTGAACGTGCCATTGTGGTTCATGGCGCCGCATACGCCAATCCATCCGTTTGCAAATCGGGTAGATTAGGACGGAGTTTCGGTTGTCCGGCTTTGCCACAGGCACTGACCAAACCTATTATCAATACGATAAAAGGGGGAAGCGTACTCTTTATCTATGCCAATAATAAAGAGTATATGGCTAAAAGCTCTATTTTGCCTAACCAGACATCACAAGAATTATTTACTGAAGCATGTGAAAGTGAGCAAACCGTTTCAGCTCATTTATAGTTTCTCCTCAAGCGGTTCCTTCATTATTTCTTAGTTATTTTCTTTTCTTCTGATTTCAAACGGCGTTCCACTTTCTTTAAATCTTCGCCTGCAGGCAATTGTTCCGGATAGATTCCTCGGCTTACCCCATCATATTCCGAACAGCCGTATTATTCTCAATATGTTCTTTTTCAATTGATGACTGTCCATAAAGATCTTTTTGTTGTACGTTAATAGAAGTCATCTCAGCAGCAAAATCTTTTGCCTTAATGCTGATGGTTGGTAAGAAATCGACCAGCGGACGACTGTGGGGCGCACCAAGTTTACATTTTAGCAACGCTGTGTCAAGACGAAACAAGGCTTTATCTCCTTTTGAACGGATAATGGCAAAACCTTTACTATCTACTCCGCGTTCATAAAACACACCCGATAACAGCTTTTCCGTTTCAGTCAATTTAGTCCGTGCTTGAACCCGCTCATAATCCAACAGATGTTGTTCCACCAATTCTGCACGCCTTGTCTGAACAGCAAAGTAGTTTTGAGCAAAAGCTATAGCCGGTTTACGCGCATCACCATTTTGAGCAGTCAAATAACAGGCATAACGGGTAAGATAGATATCATCTATCTCTCTTTCTGCACCTTTAGGTAAACTTATCATTTTGCTGACGTCAGCAAAATGATAGGTCACATCTTCACCTGCATTCGTGCAAGCAGCTTTCGCTTTATTGATGATAGCCTCAAAGTTTCTCCACTGGGTATAACCCAATAAGGAATACAACTCGCGTGCACTCCAACACTCTACTCCATGATAATCACAAACGATACTTTCAAACTGCTTGAACTAATCTTTTATTTCCTCGGTTTTCATCATATATTCTCCCATATTACTTGTTATTACATCAATGCCCTCCTTCTACTACAGAATTCACACTACATATTTGCACAAATATAACCTTTTATTATCAGATCCGATCAACAAAACTCTTTTTCCTAACTATTTCGATTCTTATATTATCCGTTTCTTCTAGAACAGACTTATTTCAAGAGTTATTTTACATCTCATTAGTATCCATTTCAAAGCATATTTAAATCCATAAAGAACATTTTTCTTTATATACCCGACAAATAGCAAACCATCAAACGTCTTTTTACTCTTTTTGATATTCTTCAAACTCGCGAGAATCGCTTAAACGCTTCCTTCTCGTCCCGTTCATCGAAATAATCAAATGAGAGAGTAGTTTGCCCTTAAAATCATTTCATACTATTTTGCTATCGTGTTCAAACAAAGATTGGAAATAAAAATAAGAGAATTGAATCTTTTCTAATTCAAAAACGAATAAATTGACTACTTTTGTCCGAGTTATTACTAATAAAACTAGCGATATGGTTCTGAACTACATTTGGATAGCCTTTTTTCTGATAGCCTTCGTAGTAGCGTTGATGCGACTCGTTTTCCTTGGCGACACACAAGTGTTTCCCGAAATTATCAACTCTACTTTCAGTTCTTCCAAAACTGCATTTGAAATTTCACTGGGACTGACCGGTGTCCTTTCCCTTTGGCTGGGTATCATGAGAATAGGCGAACAAGGCGGAGTCATCGCTCTGTTTTCCCGATTGCTGGGACCTCTGTTCAGTAAACTTTTTCCCGATATCCCCAAAGGACATCCTGTGACAGGTAGCATCTTTATGAATCTGGCAGCCAATATGCTGGGACTAGATAATGCCGCCACTCCCTTAGGACTGAAAGCAATGGAGGGCCTGCAAGAACTGAACCCCAAGAAAGATACTGCCAGTAATCCCATGATTATGTTCCTGGTACTGAATACTTCGGGGCTGACTCTGATTCCTATCAGCATCATGGTATATCGCGCTCAACTAGGTGCTGCCCAACCTACAGACATATTTGTCCCCATCCTGCTGGCAACCTTCTTCTCTACCTTGGCAGGTATTGTCGCTGTAAGCATTTATCAGAGAATCAACCTGTTTAACCGTACCATCCTCTTCTTCTTAGGGGGAATGAGTTTGCTGGTAGCAGGAATTATTTATTTCTTCAATACCTTGTCACGAAACCAGATAGATATTTACTCCACTACCTTTGCCAATGTCTTTCTATTTCTTATCATCATCGGCTTCATTGTAGCAGGGATCAGAAAAAAAATCAATGTCTACGACTCCTTTGTTGAAGGGGCCAAAGAAGGATTCAACACTGCCATACGCATCATTCCTTACCTGGTAGCCATACTGGTAGGCATCGGTGTCTTCCGTGCATCGGGTGCGATGGACTATTTGATTGACGGCATTGACAGAGCCGTAAAGCTATGCGGTATCGACAGTGATTTCGTAGGAGCACTCCCCACAGCACTGATGAAACCATTGAGTGGAAGCGGAGCACGCGGATTGATGGTGGATGCCATGACTACATACGGTCCCGATTCTTTCGTAGGCAGACTGGCCTGTATCTTTCAAGGTTCCACAGACACTACCTTTTATATCCTGGCAGTATATTTCGGTAGCGTAGGAGTAGTGAGGACACGCCACGCCGTTCCTTGCGGACTACTGGCCGATTTGGCCGGAGTGATTGCGGCTATTCTTATCTGTTATTTATTCTTCGGCTAGGGACAGAGGAAAAGTTATACTTACGGTGGTAAAATGTCCCTCTTCCGAATGGATTCCCATTTGGCCGCCGTAAGTAGATATAATTTTCAAAGAAAGGCTTAGCCCGATGCCTTGCCCCTTGTAAGAACGTGTATTACTAGCACGATAGAAAGATTGAAAAATCAATTCTACCTCTTCTTGAGGAATACCAATACCCTGGTCCCTGATTTCCACCACTCTCCGGCCCTCCTTTTCGAACAAGCTGATTTCCACATCCTTATCCGAATATTTACAGGCATTATCCACTACATTCTGAAGGGCTATTCCCAATAAATAAGGATTGGCACGGACAATAAAGTCATTCTCCTCCCTAAGTGTGGAAGACAGACGAATACGAGGACGGCCGGCATACTGCTCCCTCAGCATCCGAGGCAGGCAAACATCCTCTACCGTATTTGCTAGAATATCCTTATCCTGACGGGATAAAAACAGCAAAGACTTTATCAGCAGAGAAATACGTTTGCTCTCTACCGAGATACGTTCCAAAGAATCCATATATTCCGAAGTGCTACGCTCTTTCAGAAGGGCTATTTCGCACTCCCCCTGAATAGCAGTAAGCGGGTTGTTCAATTCATGGGAAGCGTTGCTGACAAATGATTTCTCGGATTTAAACGCTGTGTCAATACGATCCAGCATCCCATTCAGTGACACAATCAGCTGATCCAGCTCATCCTTGTTCCCATAGCTTCTCAGACGTACATTCAGGTTATTGGCGCGAATACGCTTCAATTCTTTCAAGATATGTTGCAGGGGAGTAAGAATCCGGTTAGAATAAACACGCCCGATAAAAAAAATAAAAATAGAACTGATGACAACGAGAGTAACCGAAAGTAGCAAAATATGCTCCTGTATCTCCTTGCCATAAGTGTTTTCAGAGAAGACAAAGACAATAAAATATCCTTCATTATCCGGATAATAGAGAGCCGCACCCAATTCTTTCTTATATTTAAAAGTCACCGGAGTACCGTCACCATGAAAAAGTCTTTCCTGCTGACTGGCATTGAGATATTTTCCCAACGTGTCCTTGACGTGTGCCAACGTGTCCATATTCAATAATACTTCCCTTGCTTGCGGCAGCAGCTCATCATATTTCTGCTGGATTAACCGATAGCTCTGTTCGTCAACTTCATCTTTTTCCCAATATTTCTGAGCAGTGATAAATGCCTTCTCCCGCAAATAAGACTCATACAGACGGTTGATATAGCGAGAGCTGAACAAATAGAACACGCTCATCACCATGATAATGGCACACATCGTAATGAGGAAATAAAACAAAGCTATTTTAGGTCCAATCTTCATGTCTATCCTTTCTTTTAAGTTTCTCTATATCCTAAAGATACTTTTCAATCAGTCATCATATAGCCCACACCCACCACTGTATGTATCAACTTGTCCTCAAAACCTTTATCTATTTTGGCGCGCAAATAATTCACATATACATCCACTACATTCGTATTGGTGTCAAAATTCTTATCCCACACATCACGTAATAGCGTAAGCCGGGAAAGCACCGCCCTTTGATGCAACAAAAAATACTCTAATAACCGATATTCCTTTACCGTAAGATCAATATCCATGTTTCCCCGGCGAGCACGCCGCAACGTACAGTCCAAAATCAAATCCCCACAAACCAATTGCTGTACAGGAACCTCCTTACTCCGGCGGAGCAAAGCCTTGATACGCGCCTCGAGTTCCTGAAAGCTAAACGGTTTCACCAGATAATCATCCGCTCCGGCATCCAGTCCTTTCACAATATCGTCTGTAGTTCCAAGCGCCGTCAGCATAACAACAGGAGAGTGATAGCCGAAACGCTGCCGGTACATGCGGCACAGTTCCAATCCGTTCATACCCGGCATAATGATATCCAATATCAACAAATCAAAAGACTCATTCTGAAGCAGTTCCCATCCCGCATTACCATCGTACACCACAGAGACCTCGTGACCGAACTCACGAAGCCCTCTTTCAATGAACGAGGCAATATTTATCTCATCCTCTACCAATATTATTTTTGCCATAAACAAATCTGTTTTTCTGTCGGTTGCAAATATACATCATTATAATTTTCTTTGCAGCAGATTACCTTCTTTATCATACAACATCTTGCTATAAACCCACTCCACAATCAGCGGAAATACGAACAAGGCAAAAAAAGTGGCTCCTATCAAACCGCCAATAATAACAATAGCTAGCGGGCGCTGTGATTCGGAACCTATGCCATGACTCATGGCAGCAGGCATCAACCCGATAGCCGCCATGGCCGCCGTCATTACAATGGAACGGATACGCGAGCGCATTCCTGTTTTCACCGCATCCGGCAAGGATAGCCGTGTATGCAGATTATGCTTGATATCCGAAATCATAATCACCCCATTCTGAATACAGATACCGAATAAAGCAATGAAACCGATCCCCGCAGAAATTGAGAAATTAAATCCCGTCAGCAACAATGCGGCAATACCTCCCACGGCTGCAAAAGGTACATTCAGCAGCACCAGTCCTGCATCTCTGGCATTCGAAAAAAGTACAAACAGAATGACAAAGATAATAGCGATACTCACAGGAACCACCTGGGCCAAACGCTTGGACGCCCGTTGCTGGTTCTCAAAATCTCCCGTCCATTTCAAAGAATATCCTTCAGGAAGATGGATCGCGGCATTTACTTTCTTTTGTGCCTCTGCCACCGCCGTTCCCATGTCCCGTCCCCGCACGGAGAATTTGACCGCACAGAAACGAGTGTGGTTGTCCCTGAAAATAAGTAAGGGTCCTGTAATGGTACGGATATCCGCCAATTCCTTGACAGGTATCATGGCTCCATCGCTGGCCGGAACCAATATCTTGCCTATCTGATCTTCGTTCTGACGGAATTCCGGATTATAACGCACCATAATATTGAACTTCCGTTCATCTTCATAAAGTAAAGAGGCCGATTTTCCGCCGATAGCCATCTCGATGATGGACTGCACATCTTCTTTCGCTACCCCGTATCGTGCCAGTTTCTGTTCATCCAGTTCGATACGCAGTTCAGGCTGGCCGATGTTACGGATTACTCCCAAATCTTCAATACCTTCCACAGTCCCCAAAATCTTATCAATCTGTACGGCAAGTTTCTGTGACTCATATAAGTCCTTGCCGAACACTTTCACCGCAATAGAGCCCTTTACCCCCGATGCCGCCTCCTCCACATTATCCGATATAGGCTGTGAGAAGTTGAAGTCGATGCCCGGATAAATGGATAAATCCTGCTGCATCTTATCAATCAGTTCCAGTTTGGTCAGTTTGCTCTCCCATTCTTTCTCGGGATAGATGTCTACATGAAATTCAATATTATAGAAACCGGTCGCATCTGTTCCGTCATTCGGTCGTCCGGTTTGGGACATCACTTGTCTCACTTCGGGATAAGCCATCAGTTTACGACGCATGGTGTTGGCCAGCTCCACCGATTCATCCAAAGCGATGCTTTGCGGAAGCGTGGCGCGTACATAAATGGAACCTTCATTCAGCTGAGGAAGAAACTCCGTTCCCAAGACAGTAAAAAGCCACAATCCGAAAACCGCCACCACCGTAGAGAGTCCGATAGTGAGACTGCGACGGGCATGAAACCGGTCGAACAGCAACGAAGCTTTTTCATTGATAAAACGGACGATACAGTTATTCCTCTCACGGACATCACGTTTCAGCAACATAGAAGACAGGACAGGAACCAGTGTCAAAGTGAAGATCAAAGCCCCCAGCAGTGCGAATCCCAATGTATATGCCAACGGAGAGAACATCTTTCCTTCCACTTTCTGAAAAGAGAATATAGGCACCAACGCTGTGATAATAATCAATTTGGAGAAGAACACCGCTTTCGCCTTATCTTTGGCAGTGCTCCGGATAAGCCCCATTTTCGACATCCGGTTGAACGCAGGCATTCCCACCTCGTACGCTTTTCTGTCCAGCGCCACAAAAACCCCTTCTACCATCACCACGGCGCCATCAATGATGATGCCGAAATCTATCGCTCCCATAGAAAGCAGATTAGCAGACATTCCCATCGCTCTAAGGCAGATAAAGGCAAAGAGCAGCGCCAACGGAATCACGATGCCGACAATCACTGTCGTCCGCCAATCCGCCATAAAAATTAAAACGATAAACGTAACTAACAATATACCCTCAATAAGATTATGAGTCACCGTATGAACAGCCAGATTGACTAAGTTCTCACGGTCATAGAATGGAACAATCTCCACATCTTCGGGCAGAATCCCTGTATTCAGTTCTGCTATTTTATGCTTCAAGGCAGCAATCACCTCACCCGGATTTTCTCCTTTCCGCATGACGATAATGCCTTGCACCACATCATCTTCCTCCATGCGTCCTACTTGTCCCAGTCTGGGCAAACAGGATTCGTGCACATCCGCCAAATGACGGACCAATACAGGCGTACCGTTGATATTCTTCACTACAATATTCCGGATTTCCTCCAAATCATTGATTAATCCGATTCCACGCACCACATAGGCCTGTGAGCTCTTAGTAATCACATCTCCTCCGACATTGATATTACTCTTTGCAATAGCATCATACAGTTCCAATGAAGTAATACCGTAATTTATCAGTTGATGGGGATTCACACTGACTTCGAAAGTCTTTACCTCGCCACCGAAACTCACAATATCAGCCACACCCGGCACAGCACGGAGATTGCGGTCTATCACCCAGTCCTGAATTGTTTTCAATTCGCGCACATCACGCTTGCCACTGCGCAAAGTGTAGCGGTAAATCTCTCCCGTCGGGCCATAAAGCGGCTGTACTTCAGGAGTGACCCCTTCCGGTAAATCAGCATCATTCAACAAGTTATACACCTGCTGGCGAGCTGTGAAATCATCGACATCGTCCTCAAACATCACATTGATAACAGACAGACCGAAAAGAGTGGTAGAACGGATATCAGTCTTCTTCTGAACAGGATTCATCGCTATTTCAACAGGGATAGTGATGAATTTCTCCACCTCTTCCGCACTTCTCCCCGGCCACTGGGTGATTATGGTCACTTTCGTGTTCGTCACATCGGGAAAAGCATCTACAGGTGTATGTTTGAAAGATATCGCCCCTGCAATGACCGCTATCGTGGTACAGAAAAATATAAAAAATTTATTTTTCAGTGAAAAAGCTACTATATTATCAATAAACTTATGCATACTTTCCTTCTATTTAGAATCGTCATTCAAAGCATTATAAACCAACAGAACATTTTTGTTAAGAATCTTATCGCCTCCGGTAACACCGGAACGGAGATAGCATTCCTTATCCGACCGCTTGTAAATCTCCACCTCTTTCACCTGAAGACTGCCGTCGCCGTCTACCGCTACCACATAATTCTTCCCATTCTCAAAAACCAGCGAATGAGGGTCTATCCGTGCCATCCGTTCCTCGGATGCCTTGCAAGTCACCTTTACATTGGTAAACATACCCGGCTTCAGCAGATAATCCTTATTTTGCAATTTTATGCGCACGCTCATCGTTTTACTCTCGTCATTCAGCACCTGATACACTTTGTCTATAGTGCCTCCGAAACTCCTGTTCCGATAAGCCAGTGTAGTAATCTCCACCCTGTCTCCTGCACATACTTTGCTGATATCACTTTCATAGACATCGGCCATCACCCAGACATTCTCCAACCCCGATACAGTAAATAATTCCTCACTCTGGTCTGAACGTATCTGCATATCTTTGCTGATGTTTTTATTGACAATAAATCCCGCTACCGGAGACTTCACTTGATAAATGGAATTACCCAACAGATGATAAATGGAGAAAACTTCCTTCACCCTTTTATCCTCCGCCTCGGCTGCGGCCAGTTCTTGCTTTGCCTGGAGCATATCGCGCTCCGAAGCTATGCCCGAAACATACATGTCCTGAGTCGCATCCATGGCACGCCGGGCGGTAAGCACTTGTTGGGCAGCATCTTTCTGCTGTTTCTCATAGTCGGCCACTTCCCCGCTACGGATTACGGCCAGAACCTCACCTTTTTGCACATAATCTCCCGTTTCCGCATGGACTTCCGTCACCGTCCCCCCGAATATGGGATACACCCGTGCCACCTGTTCTTGGTTGAAAGTAACACGACCGTTCAGGGTAAGTTCCATCGTGACCTCCTGTATACTTACAGTATCAATGGCCACTACTTGTTTCAAACTGTCTGTCAGGAAGATCCCCCCATTGGTCGTGTCTGTTTGTTCAGCCGGTGCCGAACAGTTACAAAGAAGAGGAAAAAATAAGCCCAGTAAAAAGATATTCTGATTCATTGTTGTTCTCTGATTGATAAGTTAGTTATTAATAATTAAATACATTTTGTCCGATAACTCGGTTCAAATTCTCCATAGCCAGAAGCAAGTCCTTACGTGTGTCATATAACTGTATACAAGTTTCTTTATAACTCTCATAATAGTCTATAAATTCCAACAGACTGATACTACGTTTCCGGAACGTTTCATTCACTCCCGCTATCAGTTTCTCAAAGTTCTGCTCCAAATCACTATCCACCGACTGATAAAGATTCATCGCCTTCTCCAGCTGCGAATAAGCGGTAAAAAGCTCCATCTCCGCTTTTCCCATGGCATACTCCTTTTCCTTATCCGCTTTCATGATTTCGATGCGGGCCGACTTTATATTACCCTGATTACGGTTAAATATAGGAACAGAGAAACTGATCCCCACAGCAAAGTAATTATTGATAAAATTACCGGCACGGTCATAAGTCCCTTTAAAGGATACTTCGGGAAAAGCCAGCGACTTCTGAAGTTTAAGGTTCGCCTGCGAAGCACGGATATAGGTACGGGCCAGTTTTAAATCGGGACGTCCAGTCATACGTGCCATCAAGTCCGCATAAGAGAGTTGTGACAAGTCCAGCTGTTTCAACATACTTTCATCCAGTAGCAGTTCAGGACGCGCATCAGCAGGAAGGCTCAGAAGAAGGTTCAATTCTCCCCGGGCGGCAACCAGCTGATTCTCCTGCTCATTCCTTTCCTTCTTCAATGAAAGCAACATGGCCTCCAGACGCGAGGCTTCCATCAGTGAAATGTTTCCTTTCTGTTGTTGAAGTTTCATCTCAGCCAGAAGGCGCTCCAACGAAGTTATTTCTTTTTCATAAACAACCATATTTCTAGTCAGAAAATAAGTCTCGACAAATCGTTCGTTCAGCTCACTATGCAAGGTGCGCATGATTTCCTGAAACTGATATCCGGCCATTTCCTTGTTCACTTTTTCCAGACGGATACGGTTACTACGCTGCCCGGCAATACTGATAACCTGCTCTATCTCCACTCCTGACTCCCCGTCCTTTCCCATGTCAAAGTATTTTCCATTCAGCCTATTGTACACATTTTGCTCTAACGAGATAACGGGATTCTCAAAAAGTCTGGCCTGCAATACCTGTGCCTGAGCAATGTCCATATCATACCGGGCTGCAATAAGAGACAGGTTCTGCTTCAGAAAAAGCTGTCCGGCATCTTTCAGAGTCAAGGTCTGTGCCTGCAGTATTCCTGTCATTATGCCTATAAAAAAGAAAAGAATAGCACGTTGTTTCATTGTTTTCTGTTTTTGGGTGACAAAAGTACAACGCCCTTTTCCCGATGAGAAGTGAAACCGATTATAATCAACTCAGACCAGATTAGAAAGTTATTAGAAAATATCCCGAAAGTGAACCGCTAACAAGATACTTTACCTATCTTTGCCTGTCATTTCTAATTTGTTATTCTATGATAAGTTATCAAACCGATGGGGTAAAGATGCCCGATATCAAAAAGAAAGAAACCACCGAATGGATTAAAGAGGTAGCCGCCTGCTATGGAAAAAGAGTGGGAGAAATCGCTTATATCTTCTGCTCGGACGATAAAATACTGGAAGTAAACCAGCAGTATCTGCAACATGATTATTACACGGATATCATCACTTTCGACTATTGCGAAGGTAATCGCATTTCCGGTGATTTATTCATCAGTCTGGATACTGTCCGCACCAATGCGGAACAGTTTGAGCAACCCTACGACCGCGAGCTTCACCGGGTGATTATTCATGGTATCCTGCACTTGTGCGGCATCAACGACAAAGGGCCCGGTGAACGGGAGATTATGGAAGCTGCCGAGAACAAGGCGCTGGCATTGGTTTCCCTATAACAGGACATACAAGGTAGAACAACCTATAAAAGTTACGGGCATAGTTCGCACGAATGATTGCCCGTAACTTTTCAAAGACATGCCAATAGTTAGGGAAAACTTTCCGCCGGACGGATAAAAACGTCGAAAGCTATACATGCAGCTACATTTATTCCCTTATCTTCTTGCTTTTCCGGATTAATTGCTTTATTTTGTGAATTGAAAAAACAGATAAACACAAAATATATCACTCAAATGGAAGCTAACGTATATTTTTTCGCTGCATTAGTAAGTACGGGAATCTTTCTTC
>ERZ779840.3878-NODE-3878-length-11469-cov-6.930436_pt1 | contig 11469 bp, 13 predicted proteins | sample MGYA00511561_ERZ779840 | MGnify/ENA primary metagenome ERZ779840 (study PRJEB29588, sample SAMEA2162036) | human gut metagenome | biome: human gut; feature: human-associated habitat; material: faeces | place: Denmark | collected 2008/2010 ...
TACCGACAGTAACGGCATTGAACACCGCCAGCATCGCCGTGGGTGCGCCGTCCGAGAAGAAGAAGGTGATCTCGAACGCGCCGACAATGATCATATTAAAGACAACGGGCGGCAGGGATGCCGGAATGGCCAGCCCTTTCACGCGGATGTCGCGCAGCTTGTAGGTCACAAGGCAGGCCAGCAGGGTCGCCAGCGTGCCGAACACCACGTCAACGACGGTGGAGCCGAGCAGATTTGCCAAAAAGCAGCCCAGCGTGACGCCGACGATATACTCGGCGCCGAACACCGGCAGCAGGCAGAGGGCCTCGGCCACGCGGACCTGCACCGCGCCGTAGCTGAACGGGGCCAGCACAAGGCAGACGACCACATAGACAGCCGCAATGACAGCGCAGCGCACAAGGCGACGGACGGACAGATTTTTCATATTCATACAATACTCCGGCGGATAGATTTTGACCACACGCAAGACCGCCAGCCTTGCGGGGTTTGCGCTGCCGACCAGCAGCCGACAGCGGAGCCTGCACAACGGCGTAGATGAACTCGTTGATATAAGAGCCGGTGGCCAGCTGGAACAGGGTGCCAAAAACAGAGCTGAACACGATGATGACAAATACCGGAATCAGGATGTTAAAGGAGTTTGCAATGCCTGCCGGAACAGATGCCGGCATTTTGATCTTGATCTTTTCAATACTGGTGAGCCAATGGAACAGGTTGGTGATGAGCACAGCCACCAACATACCCACGAACAGGCCCTGTGCACCCAGAACGCCGCCGCTCAGGCCACTGGCCTTGCCGGTCGCTTCCTGAATGGTCACTGTGATGGTGTTGGGCACCATGGCGAAATAGCAGATCACCGCCAGCACACCCGTAATGAACGGAGGCATCTTTTTTGCCTTTGCCAGGTTCATGGCAATGAGCAGGATGATGGGGATGGTCATGCAGGAAACGGCTGCAAAGTTCATGGCGGTGAAGGCCGGAGCCAGGTTGCTGAGGGCCGGAACCCACTTTGCCAGGCCGGTGGTCTGGCTGGCGATCAGCGCATTCAACAACGAACCAAAAGAACCTGCAATGATAAACGGAACATAATCGGTGAATGCATCCTTGATGCTGCGCAGATACACATTGCTGTCCACAAAGTCCGCAATGTCCATCAACGTGTTTTCAAACTTGCTTGTCTTTGCCATGATTTCCTCACTTTCCTGCATACAGATCTTCGGCCTGCTTCAGCACAGCTGCACCATCGCAGCGGCCATAAGAAGGGCCATCGATCACATCCACCACAGCCTGGTCGCCCACCAGCTTGGTCACCCGCCGCAGAATGTGGCGCACCTGCGGGCCCAGCAGCAGCACATCAAAATTGCCCAGTTCGTTCTGGATCTCGCCCTGCTCCACAGCCCAGATCTTGTAATCCTTGCCCTGTGCTTTTGCAGCATCCTGCATCTTTGCCACTACCAGGCTGGTGGACATTCCTGCATTGCAAGCCAACATGATCCTCATTGTTCATTTCCTCCTTTAAGTTCGTTTACGGTATCCTGTAATTCCTTCACCAATCGGTAAAGGTTTATAAATTCCTGTGCGTTGTCCTGCGCCATGGTCGCCATGGTCAGGTGATCCTGTGCGTGGACCAGAACAATGTTCAGCTCCACCGGGTTTCCGTTTGCCTCACCCTGAATCATATCCGACTGCGCCTGATGTGCCAGGTGGAACTCCTGCTGCGATTCCTTGAGCTGCTTTTGCGCTTCCTCAAAGTCGAACTCCCGTGCAGATTCCACCGCCATCAACGCCAGCGACTTTGCGTTGCCCGCATTCATGATCAGTTCAAAGGCTTTTGCGTATTTTGTCTCGTCCATATCATTCCGTCCTTTCGTTGTCCACAGCCTCAAGGCATTCTGCCAGAGTCTGGTAGCTTCGTTTTTGGATCAGCTGCCCAATACGCTGTTCATCCAGCAGCAGCCGTGCCGTTGTGGCGTAAAAATCCTGCAGCTTCTTGTTTTTCTGCCGCGATACCGACACCAGAAAAATCGCCTGCACCTCGTGCTGCTCGTCCCACTGGATGGGCGCTTTCAGGACTGCCACGCTTACAAAGGTATCCTCGGTCAGCACCTGACAGGGATGCGGCATTGCCACACGGTTTCCCATGCAGGTATGTGCCATCTTCTCCCGTTTGCACACCGCCTCGTAAAAGCCGGTTGGCAGCGGGTGGAGCTTTTCCACCTGGAAGACCAGCTTTTGCAGCGCTTCCTCTTTTGTTTGGGCTTCCAGCTCCGGGAAGAACAGCGGCTGGGGGTAATACTGCAGGATATCATGCGCTTCCTCCCGCAGAAAGCCCTTGATGGCACCGCTGCGCTTTTCGTCCAGGAGCTGCTTCACCTCACAGATGGGCACCGGCACAGGTTCCTGAATGGGCACCATCGTAAAAACGTAGTCGATCTTTGAAAAATCCTGCCTGCCAATGCTGCGCTGGTCACAGATGGCGATCTGATCGATGCGGTCGCCGAACTGTTTCTGCATCTTGTAAGCCATCAGCCGGGCCGTACCGGCGCCCGATGCGCAGACCAGCAGCACATTTTTCTTTTCAATGTGAGAGCGCTTGCGTTCCAGTGAAAGCTGGATGGTCAGCGCAAGATAGGCGACCTCGTTGGAATCCAGAATGCAGCGGTACCGCCGCTCCAGCACGGCGCTTGCCTGCACGGCAATGGTGTACGCCAGGCTGTAACGCTGCCGGATCTCCTTCAGCAGCGGATTTTTGAGCCGCATTCCGTACTTGATGCGGATGATCAGCGGTACCAGATGGGTGCTGAGCGAAAGAATCAGCTCCAGATCATCCCGGAAGTCCATCTGGAAGATCTGGTAGATCTCTTCCAGCATTTCTGTCACAGCATCCTGCACATCGCTGTCGATCACAAAATTCTGGCTCGTCTGCTTGCTGGCCAAGTGGATCGCCAGGTAGCGCACCTCTTGTTCCGGGTAAGGTACACCGGCCAATTCAGTAATGCACTTTGCACATTTCTGCGCCAGCTCATAGCTTTCGCCTGCAGACCACGTTTGGTTTTCTTCCTCGGTCATCTGGATGTATTGGCCCGATTGGATGCGCTGGATCGCCACTGCAACATGAACCACCAGACTGTTCAGCCCCACATCCGTGATGTGATAGTTTTCCTGTTCCAGAAGTTCCACCAGCATCTGTGCAAGTTCGTATTCCTGCGCGTTTTCTTCCAGTGCTGTGTGCTCCATGCCAGGGTTCCGTTCCTGTAAATATTCGGAAAGGCACTGCCTCTTGTGGAACTCATCTCCCACCAACCGCATTCCATAGTGCGGCTTGCGTTCCAGTGTCAGCTGGAACCGATTGAAAAAATCCTCTGCCTGCCGCAGATCAGAAGTCAGCGTTTTGCGGCTTATATACAGCTTTTCGCACAGGGTCTCTACCTTTGTGTAGCAGTCGTCCTTCAGGAAATATTCGATCAGGAACCGCACCCGGCCTCTGGAATCCTGCGGAATGTTGGAATCTGCCTTCAGGAAGATGGTCTGGAACTTATCCAGGTCCTGCACTTTCAAGCGGTAGCCTTTTCCCCGCTCGTGCAGGACCTCCGCACCGTGGGTCTGCAGCTGCTCGTTCAGTTCCTGCAGCAGCCCCCGCACGGTTTTTGTGCTCAGGCTCATCTTTTGCGCGAATTCATCCACCGTTTTATATTCGTCCTGCGATATCAGGCTTAAAAGCGTTGTGAGCCGCTCGCCCAGCATTTTATCGTTTCTCCTTTCGTTTCAGATTCTCACGTTTTCCTGTGGCTTTACTGTACCATATTCTATCCGAAAACTCCAGAACCTCTATTTCCAGCTTGTAAAAGAAAAACATTTCTCGAAATCGGAAACAATCTGCGTTTTTCACAATTTCCATTTTCTGCGATTGTGCATTCTATCCATATCTCTTTTCTGAAAACAAATCAAGCCCTCCGGCTTCCGTTACAGAGGCCAAAGGGCTTGATTTATTTTCAGGCTGTCAATTTTTCTTTTGCGCCGTTACGGCAGCCAGGGGTACAGCCGGACGGTGTAGGTCTTTGCTTCCCCCGGCTGCAGCTGTACCAGCCCCACACCGGAGTTCAGGGCGTTCACCGCACCGCTCATGGGCTCTATGCAGATAAAATCCTGCGTGCCGTCGCCATTCCACAGCACCCACTGATTGAAGGGCTCCGCCGCGTTCATGCAAAGGCCACCGATCCGGGCGGTTCTTCTCGTAACTCCCTGCGCCAATGTTTTTCAGCCAATCGCTTAGCTTCGGCCAGTAACGAGATCTATCAATATCAGTATCCATATACATAAAATGCAGCAAATACCACAGTTCTACGCACTGGTTCGACCATACAGCATGGTAAATCGTCTCACCTTGTGCATTGTATTCTTCGCACAGCTGTGCTACCATGTCGATATTTTCTGCCGGAAAATCATCTGTGTCATAGACAATCCAGACGTGCTTAAACACTATGCCGTTATTCTGAACGTATTGACGAGCTTTCATCAACAGATTCACCGTATTGTCGCCAATGCCCTCTACCTTTAGCTGGATTCTATCACGGTACTTAGAATTGATAATCCGTTGAATTGCGCCAAAATACTGCGGCTCGGTTTCTGTACCTTCAGATGCAATCAAGTGGTATTCCGGCTGAATCATCCTCGCCTTATCACGGCGATTCTTCATCCAGCTTTTTCCAAGGTCACTCTTTTTCGGAGGCTTCAAACTCATGCCCAGTCCCTCCCTGTCAGCATATTGGAAAGGTAGGGATCTGCACCATATCGGCCTTCCAGATACTGCTTGTCAAAGGCCGCTGTGCTCTTGACGCGAGTATTGTCCTCCTGCCGGAATTCATAAAGCGAATAAATCTCGCTCTCATGATTGTCATTCATTGCGGCAAACCAAATTTCATCACGACGGAAAACTGTATTCTTCATCGTAGTCAGGTCGTGAGAACTGAATAGCAGTTGTGCGCCCTTCTTGTTCAGTTCCGGGTTCTTGAACATCTGAATCACATACCGGAGCAGCTTCGGATGCAGCTTGGCATCCAATTCGTCCACAACCACTGTGCGGCCTTCCTGCAATGCTACCATCAGAACCGGCAAGGCTGCAATCATTTTCTTGGTTCCATCCGACTCTGCTTCAAAGGGAAGCTCGTAGACCTTGCCGTTGATCGTTCTTTGCGTGAACAGGTGCTTGCTGTCTTCATCATAGCGATAACCGGACAAATCAATCCCCACATCATTCAGTGCATGAATCAGGCTTTCCTTAGTCGTCTCACTCTTGGACACCAGCACAATGTTTTCTGCTCTGGGGTTTGCGTAGCTCTGTGTAATACAGGATTCAAACCAATTCTGCACTTCTGCAATCACAGGGATATTGTAGTTGATTGCCAAAAAAGAAAGATACGGCATCTTCGGGTTGACGTCCAAGTTGATGCTTGCCTTATTGATACTTGCACCCAATTCAATCTTCTGGCCGTCTCGTTCAAAAATCAGTCCTGTCTTCTTACCACCAAGTGTACGCCACAGAAGAGACTCAAAGACAATTTCTTCCTTGAGCGAAATGTAATACTGGTATTCCTTCTCGCCTACACGGAAGAACACCTGAAAAATCGTAGGCTCATTTGCAGAGCTTTCATCCAACATAAAGGGAGCTACACTGCTGCCCTGCTGGAAGATCATAGGCTGTCGATTCTTCTCCAGCACATGGATTGGCTTCACGACAAGGTTAATCAGGCAAAAGAATGCCTGAAGCAGATTTGTCTTACCGCCACCATTAGGGCCATAGACCGCGCTGACCGGAAGCAAATCTTCCGCTTTCTCCTGCCGGATCAATGCATCTTGAAACTCCGGAATCGCCATTGCACGGAAATCAAATGTTGTTTCATCCTTATAAGACTTAAAATTCTGAAAAGAAAACTGGCAAAGCATTCTTTCAACTCCTTTCTGTTATTATTATAGCTCATTTTCAGTTTTTATTCCAGCATTTAAGAAAATTTGATTCTTATAATTAGTTTATAGGTATTTTCTGATAGTAAAAGACCTCCGCTTTCTACCATAAATGAAAGCGGAGGTCTTTTTACAGCTTATTACGTTACTCGAATCGTAATCGCTCGCTATAACCAGAACTCATTTTACCATTCGCACCAAAATCATCAGTGAAAAGTAAAGCCCCCATAGGAAACAACGCCATATGGATTCTCCGATTTCTATTATCGCACAAGCCCAAGTATAAAAAGAACCGTGTAAAGAACAATCCACATCCCAAATGTATTTAAAATCCGTCTTCCGAGTTTCCATTCCGGTTTGAATTTTGGGCAAAAGAAAATAGTAGTTATTGCCAAAATAAATGCCATTCCTCCCATGCCATACTCTATCGTCATTATAGTGGTTATTGCAACATCCACCGTTAAAAGCCAAAGTACAATATCCCTGATTTTTTCCAAGAGACTTTTTTCACTTTTAATATTTAAAGGTGCGGCTGCTGTTTTCTCGTTGTTGGGATTTGACTTATTGGGCTCTGCTTGAATTTTTTCCATATCTTCTACATCTTTAGAAGCTTTTGTTTCAATGCCCTGATTTTCATGAACCTCTTCAGCCCGAACATTTTGAACTTCTAGAATCTCTTCTTGCCTTTTTCCGCAGCTTGTGCAAAACACAGCGTTATCTTTTAATTCTTTTCCACAATAAATACATTTTTTCATTTTAATGCCTTCTATAAAAATCAACTTCTAATTTCAGTTCCACAGATAGCGCAGAATTTATCACTCGGATCAACTTCATTCCCACACTTTGGGCAGACTACAATTTTCGGAGTTGTCTTTTTGCTATTCAATGTCTCTGTATCCAAATTCTTTGTTGGCGATAGTTGCTTTATATCCTTTTCCAAAGGAGCATTACATAGCGTTTGTAAATCATCCAAAAACCACTTGGTCACGTCTTCAACAACCGATGGAGGTATAATGTGATATTTTCCAACATTGATACCACTTTCCACATCTATAGTTATTGATTTGAAATCATCCCATGGAATCATTCCTCTTTTCTTCATTATTCCTGTTTCTCGAACATAGATTCCTTTTCTTCCCACTATCAAACCGGACATATCTTTCTTTGAATTTCCAAACACATTTGCTACTAGTACAAAATAGATTTTTTCTCCATCCGGTATAAGAAGGGATTTTCTTGCCGCATCTGTGTCTAAATTGTATGGAAGTTCCCCTCCTTCACTGCTCATGTAAACGCATCCCACCGCACAAGCGAATCTCGCCTTATATCTACTTATCAGTGCCAATGGAAATTTCATCATTTTTGTAGTAGAGTAGCTTTCCATAAAGCAATTTTCATCACTCTTAATATAAACATCATCGTAAGCTGCCGTTCCATCACTGAACTTCAATTTATATTTTTCGTTTAATTCAACTGCACAGCTTTCGCTCGCAAAGGTCGCAGCATTCAAGTAATAATGTGCTTTCTCCTCATCAACCGCAATCTTCTTTTCACCTGTAATTAAATATTTGCCGTACCACGCCATTGCATGTGGATGAAAATTATCTGCCGCCTTTTTTAATAGCAAAACTCCTTCCTGAGTATTTCCTCTTTGTACCATATAATGTCCCGTATACGCGATTGCAGAGACACATGCATCTGGCTTATCCGCAAGCAGTTGCAGATTGTCGCGCATTTGTCTCGAATCTCCGCCATCTGCCACGTTCATCACTCCAGAAAGCAACTCAATTAGGAATTTCCCAAAATCATTTTCTTTTCCAAGATCACTTATTTCTTGCAGAACACTCTTAAATATTTCAGGGTGATTATTTCTTATCGCATCGTAAAGAATATCATTTCTATAATAGTTTTCCAAAACATATTGGGCGACTGCATCATTCAGTAAAGCACTATTCCATAATTCTTTAATTCTTCCTGTTAGGGTCATTTCGTAGTATTTAACAAATTTCTTTTTGAACTCCTCCAGTGCAGTAAACTCATTCCACTTCGCAACAATCTTATTTTTTATATCCTCTACATGTTTTTTGTATTCCTTGTCGTCAAAGAACGGATTTCCCTCTTTAAAGTGATTTATCGCGGTTATCAATTTCTCATATGCTTCTTCGACATTTTCCGGATAATCTGCGAGCTGTTTGACAAACGGATTCAAAAAGCTCATACTTCTTTCTTTGATTCCAATTTCACAATCTTCTGTCATTTTAAATAATTCAGAAATTTTGAAAAGGTCTTCCAGAATATTAGCGTATCCCACATCAGACCGCTTTAAAATTATCCCACATTGATATATATCCTCGTAATACTCTTGTTTGCACGGATTTCGTTGTATACAGTCAATTGCTGCATTAAGATACTCTTCTACAGCATTTATCGCCACGTCCATATCCTTATTAGCATTAAGTGCAACTATTGACCTTGAATTCTGCAATCGGGTATCTTCCGATGCTGTTCTCATATCAAAATTATCTAGATAACCGATATAAATTAGAATATCCGTTTCTGCTCGAAATAGTGCAAATATGAATTTTTCAAATTCACCTTCAAAATAATCCATCGTTTCTTTCCGCGATGGAAGAGTTATAGCTTTTCTTATTTTCATCTGATCAGACACATCAGTGACTGTATCAGTGATGCCATGAAGTACGTTGTTGGCCGCATTCATTCCTCCTGCTATCGCAGCACCTTTAATTGCCCCTTTTAAACCAAATCCACCACCAACCCACTTTCCTCTGGAAGCACGTTGAATCGCTCGATAACTCTTGAGCTTTTGAGCTGATGAAGCAATTTTGCTCGCCTGAGCATAATAAGGTTTTGAAGCTTGCTCCGGATCATAGTAGCTCATAGCCAATTTGCTATATGACTCTACAGAGCAACTGCGTATATTTAATTCGAGAAGCCGTCTAAAGCATTCATTAGTTACCTCTGCACACTTTTGAAATAGAAATGGTTCTACTTTATCCAAAACATCTTCTATTGTCTCTACGCCAAGTTTTTGATATTCCTGAAGAAATTCGTCATGTTTTCTCTCTGCCAACTGCATATAGAAACGATAATTCTCGCAGTATTTTTTCATCGAAACAGGAAAGCGAAGTTTACGTTTTCCAAGCGGTAATATCAACCAATTAACAGAACCATTATCCGTTCTTTTTTGCGCTGCCACGTTTGTATTCTGATTTTCATGTTGGAACACTGATTCTTCCGCATTGTTGTTCAAAGCTTCTTTCTCAACCCTAGCTCCACATTTAAAGCAAAATTTTGCATCATTGGGCAGTTCTGTGCCACATTTCATACAAAACATAACCGTTCCTCCAACTCCTAGTGCTTTACGGTCTTGCACGTCTTATACACTTATCGTAATAATTATTGGCCTTATCTTTTATCAAAAAAGACAAATACGCCGCCTTGTATTACGATTTATCTTGTTAAAATTATACGATTTATAGAATTACCTGTCAAGGCATCCACACTTAAAATCGTAAGTAGCACTACGATTTATCCAAGGAGGGCAATGACATGGAACGCGAGAAGCCGAACTTTGACATTCTGGGAAGAATTGACCGGGAGCGGTTAGCTCGTGGATGGTCTGAATACACCCTTGCCGAAAACTCTGGCCTGACGCAATCGACCTTATCAACATGGCGCAGAAGAAATCTTCAGCCCAACGTGACCTCGATTGAAAAAATTTGTCATGGCCTTGGTATCACTCTCTCACAGTTTTTTGAAGAGGATGCTGCTGTTCACCATTTGACAGAGGAGCAGAAATCCCTCTTAACCACTTGGGATAGGCTTTCTCCTTCACAAAGAACTGCTATCTTGGATTTGATCCAAGCATTTTTACCCGAATGATATGCACATTTACAAAAAAGAAGGATGCCGAGCGGTCATTGTGTCACTCGGCATCCTTCTTCATTAAGTAAAGGACTTCAGAACTTTTTTCAGTGCTTCACGCTGTTCCGGGGTTATGCGACCCAGCAAATTCAAAAATTCCTCTTGTTCCTCTTTTGTAAATTCGCTACGGGATTCATCTTTTACACATTTTTCGTTCTTCATAACAACTTTTCCTTCTTAAGTTTTTCCCTCGTCAGCCAATCCAGCCCGAATCTGCCGCTTATACTTATAATAGGTATTCCGGGCAAGCCCTGTCAGCTTCATGCACTCCACATCGTCCAATGTACCACCAAATGCCTTGCAGTGGATACGGATTTTCTCTTTGGCGGCTTTGGACTTCTTGGTTTCAAATCCAGCACCTTTCTTACGGCCAACCTGTTTTCCATTCAGCTTTGCTGTTACCAGTCCTTCACGAGTACGCTGGTGCAGGTCTGCCACCTCTTTTTCGGATTGCTCAAATGCCAGCTTAATCTGCTCCTTTGCCAAAGCCATCAGATATTCATTGATGCCTTTTAAGATAAAATCCACATTTGTTCCAGTCATGGCAATGCTACCCGACAGGGCCTTTTTGTAAGTTTCGGTATCAATGTGATGCTCCTTCAGAAATACCAACCGGACACCCTTATGGTAGAGATCCTCATACAATGAAAATCCTTCTTCTGCATTTCTGGACATTCGGGAGACAGAATCGAACACCACCGTATCTCCATCTTTCAGAATCCGATACAGCTTGCCCCATTCTGGTCGGAGGATGGAAGTTCCAGTATAGGCTTCCTGCACAATGTGAACTGTCGGGTATTCAGCCCTGATATTACGAACCTGACGGTCAATGCTCTGTTTTACAGTGGAAATTCTGCAATAGCCGTAAATACTCATAACCCTTCTTTCTGTATCAAAAATGCCGAACGTCATTTTAGCGTCACCGATTTGCTAAGACAAATCGGCTTCATCACGCTGTGATTGATACTTTTCTGTACCCACGGCAATTTTAATACTTTTTCCTGCGAGCCTTAGTCATCCCTCATAAACTTCAAAAGATTATCTCCGTTGACGAACGGTTCGCACCGTCCGTCCCCTGCGATGACTTTTGAACTTTATAAGGAACGACACGGCTCGCTCTTATCAACGGTTCAGATACTGATTCATAAACTCTTCCACCGTCACACAGGGCTTTTGATTTTTCTCTGCTCCTCCAAACGGATCATAGTTCCAGTCCGTCTCTTCATCAATGTACCGCCGTCCGTCATTGGGCAGCTCCAACGGCTCTGCAAGAATAATCGTACCCCAGTGATTGATCATGATAAACGGCGCAATCTCACAGGGAATCCCCCGGCAGTCATCATCATGCCGCACATCGTAGGCATATAGACCATCCGGGACGGTATCTCTTTTTATGCGGAAGTTAGTGAATAATGCAGGCTTTCCGCAGACAGTGATTTCTTCATAGTGTTCGGTCATCGCATTGCAAGACATATAAATTTCTCCTTTATGCCACATTAAGTCGGGTAGCTTTATAGCAGTCAGCGCACATTCCCTCATGGGTGGCTGCAAACTCTGCCGCCTGCA
>ERZ779840.3879-NODE-3879-length-11468-cov-2.970910_pt1 | contig 11468 bp, 7 predicted proteins | sample MGYA00511561_ERZ779840 | MGnify/ENA primary metagenome ERZ779840 (study PRJEB29588, sample SAMEA2162036) | human gut metagenome | biome: human gut; feature: human-associated habitat; material: faeces | place: Denmark | collected 2008/2010 ...
ATCTGCGTGAGATCCTCCTCCACGATCAGCTCCGCCGGAATCTCCTCCACAAAGCGGGACACCGGATTGTACACGGTCTGCCCATACCAGATGCGTGTCTTGGCGTGGATGAGAATAATCTGCTCCTTGGCGCGGGTGAGGGCGACATAGGCGAGCCTGCGTTCCTCCTCCATATCCTCGGGCTTTCCCATGATGGTCTGCATACCGGGGAAAATGCCGTCCTCCATGCCGGGCAGGAACACGACCGGGAACTCCAGTCCCTTGGCACTGTGTACCGTCATCAGCACCACGGCGTCCGCCTTATCGTCATACTTATCCACATCGGCGACCAGGGCGTTCTCCTCCAGGAAGCCGACCAGCGTCGGATTTTCGGTCTTCTGCTCGTACTCCATCATGTTGGATTTCAACTCGTTCAGGTTCTCAATGCGCTCGGTTTCGGATTCGGTGCTGGTCAGCAGCATCCGCATATAGCCGGTCTTGAGCATCACGGCATCAAACAGTGCCGCCATATCCGACTGCGCGGCGACATCGGTCAGCTCGTCAATCAGCGCGGTAAATGCCTTGAGATTGGCGGCGCAACGGGCAAGTGCAGGGTACTCGTCCGCGTGCGCCATGATGTCGAACAGGGAGCAGTTCTGCTCCTCCGACAGCTGGCGGATGGCGTCCAGCGTCTTGTCCCCGATCTTGCGCTTCGGCTCATTGATAATGCGGAGCAACCGTTCCTTATCCGCATGGTTGCTGATCAACTGCAGGTATGCGATGGCATCGCGTATCTCCTTGCGGTCATTGAAGCGCGTGCCTCCCACCATGCGGTATGGGATCGCACTCTTGGCAAAGGCACGCTCCACGGAGCTGGACTGCGAATTGGTGCGGTACAGTACGGCAAAATCGTGGAAGCAACGCGGGGTGCCGTCCGGGCGGGGCTTTGCCATCATGCGGTGGATGGTATCCACGATGGAGCGGGATTCTGCCACCTGATCCTCCGCCGTGCGCAGGATGATTTTTTCGCCCTGACCGGCACTCGTCCAAAGGTTCTTGCCCCGACGCCCCTGATTATGCGAAATAACCCGGTTCGCCGCCTCCAGAATGGTACCGGTCGAGCGATAGTTCTGCTCCAGTTTGATAACCCGCGCATCGGAGAAGCGTCGGTCGAAGCCGAGAATATTCTCGATGGTCGCCCCGCGGAACTTGTAAATGGACTGGTCATCGTCACCCACCACCATCAGGTTATGGTGCCCGCCGGACAAAATGACTGCCAGCTCCAGCTGTGCCTGGTTTGTATCCTGATACTCATCGATGCAGACGTAGCGGAATTTCTTCTGATAGTATTCCCGGACGTCGTCGCACGTGCGGAGCAGGCGCACTGTCTGCATGATGATGTCATCAAAGTCCATCGCGTTGGAGCGCGCCAGCTCGGCGGCATACTCCCGGTAAATGGCAGCGATCTTCCCTGCCCTGTAATCGGCACCAGCCGCCTCGGCGGTATCCTCCGGCGTGCGCAGTTTATCCTTCTCCCGGCTGATGGCATTCATCACGCTCCGGACGGGGAATTGCCTGTCGTCGATATACATCCGCTTGAGGATCGCGGTCAGCGTTTTCTTCTGATCTTCGGTGTCGTAAATGGTAAAGGAACGATCATACCCGATGCGGTGCCCGTCCCGGCGGAGCATACGCATACACACGGAATGGAAGGTTCCCGACCAGACATCCTTTGCCATCTCCTCGTCACCCAGCTGTTTGACCAACCGCTCGCGTATCTCGCCTGCTGCCTTGTTGGTAAAGGTGATCGCCAGCATCCGGTAGGGCGGGCAGGGATCGGTGATAAACTCCGGCAGGATACCGGCTTCAATTTCGGCAGCACTCAGCGGGGAGTCAGGCGCAGCCGCCGCCTCCAGTTCCGCGACGCGTGCCTCTGTCAGATTCTCCGGCACATCGTCGTTCTCATACGCGTTGCCGTACCGGATGATGAAGGCAATGCGGCGCACCAGCACCGTGGTCTTGCCGCTTCCGGCGCCAGCCAGCACCAGCACCGGTCCTTCCGTTGCGTATACCGCTTCCCGCTGCTTCAGGTTCAACCCGGCGTACACCCGGTCGAACAGGGCACGCTTTGCGGCAAGGTAGCGCGCATCAAGTCCGCCTGCCGCCGGTGCGGCAAGCTCTGTCATGGTCATGCTATCCGTCATATGTATGATCCTTTCATTTTCGGCTTCCGGAACCGCCCCGTTGCAAAGCAAGCCCGGCGGGGGCTGTCGCACGTGCGGCAGCCCCCGGAGACTCAAAGTACGGTCGCGCCGACGGTCTATGCGAAGGTCAGTCTGCCTCGTCCTCCGACTGTTGCCGGTTGCGGTTCTGATTCTGATTCTGATTCTGATTCTGGTTTTGATTCTGCTCGGACTGATTCTGATTGTTCTGGTTCTGATTGTTCTGACTCTTATTCTGATTCTGGTTTCTGTTCTGATTGCGGTTCTGGTTCTGCATGGAGTAGACACCATCCTTTCTTATTCGGCACGGCAAGCGGGACGCCACCCTGCCTCAGGAAAAGTATTCCCCCACATTCCAGCCGCTTATGCGGAACAGTCACAAAAATCCGGTATCGCGCTCACGCAAGCAGGTATCGTGTATCCATCTGCCGTCGGATATCACCCAGTGCCTTGATATAGGCTACGGCAAACACGATATCCAGCACGGTATTCAGCGGTCCGAATGCTTCCATCACCGTGCCCAACGCACGCGGGAGCGTGAACATATATACTACCGGGAACACAGCCACCACGCAACCGATGACGGTTGCAATCAGGACGCCGCGCTTCAGGCGACCACGTATCTCCTCATCGGCACCCGCAAGGCGCGGATCGCTCTCCCGCCCGATCGGGGAGCCTGTATAGCGATCAATCACGCCGGAAAGCATACGCCGCACCACCAGCAGCAGCAGGATGAAGCAAAGCTGTGCCAGCAGAAGGATCGCACACGCTACGTAAAAATCCGTCCGCGCATCGGCGTCCTTGAGCATCCGGTTTGCGTTTTCCAGCAGGACGGCGTACCGCGTCGGGGAGTAGGAATCACTGTCCATGACGCCCCCGGACACAAACCCGTGCAGGATAGCGGATTGCCGGACGGTCGCCACCGTTCCGATCAGCAGAAACGCAGTCGCCACGCCCATGACCGGTTCATACCGCATCCGCACGCACTTCAGCATGGAAACTGCGGCACACAGCACGCATATCCCGGCAACCGCATCGGGCAGAACATTGATTCCGTCCACAAAGAAGTCAATTGTCAGGACCGCGGAGGCGCCCAAAAGAAACAGTCCCCGGCGCACGGCACGGCAACGCACGAGATCGGGATGTGCCTCCATATAGCCGTCCAGGGACAACCGCAGGGAGGCAAGGAATGGCTCATCACGCCGCACCGCTTTGGCATAGCGGATTACGCGCACCAGCCACACGATGCCGAACACCAGCATGATCGCAACCGAAAACAACCTCAGCAGTCCCACATACCCGTACAGGAAGGACCACCGGAGCCACTTGTCCTCGCCGCTCTGATTGCTGAACAACACCGTCAGTTCGGGCAGGACAGCCATCACCTCGCGGAGAGTCATGAACACCAGCGTGCGCCGCAAAAGCCGATCGGTACTGCTGTTTCCGAACGCGTCTGATTTGAGAACTGCCTGCCCGTCGTGCAGAAAAGCAAGCTGTGTCAATCCCAGCGCGATTTCGCGCCATGCCGGAAACAGCACAATACAATCCAGGATGGCAAGGGTGAATACCACCAAAAGCTGTTCCACCGGCTGTTCGGACGACGACGTCAGCCCGAAGATGAACGGGATCGCCAGAATCCGGATGGCTGCCAACAGGACAAGCCGCCGGAACAGGCGGATAGCCTCGTCAAAGTGTCCCTCCAAGAGCGCAAGCCTGCGCAAACCGCGGAGGATCAGCAGGTACCCGATGATATCCGGCAACAGGTCAAAAACGCCGACAAACGGATCAAACAGGAACACAGCACCCGCCACGATACAGCCGAGTCCCAACGCGCCATCGCGTCTGCTCTTTTTCATACGCACACCTCCGCTCCCGGTCCCCGGAGCCGGCTACCGGCTTTCGGGGAACCTCTACTTTTTTCTTTTTCCGTTCCGGCGCGTGCGGCGGGATTCCTCCCGCTGACGGCGGTACTCCATGCTTTCCTCCAATGCCCGCTTGGAACGCTCCTCCAACTTGTCGTTGATGCGGTTGATCAGAGCAAAGCGGGAGCGCTTGCGCGGCGCGTTTTCCTCCTCACCTGCCGGACAGATCAGCCGGTAGGCACGCAGCAACGTCAGGCAGACCATGAGATAGCCGATAAGCTGGATCAGCAGGACGATTTTGGTCACGGTCTGATCCTCAAAGGCGGCGACCGCCGGAAACAGGAGCAGAATGACCTGTCCGACCGCCCACGTCCCCAGTATCCCGGCGTCCCACGGGATGGCACTCTTCACTTTCTCCGCGCCAACCTGGCGCGCAAGGCAGTCCGTCGCGGACAGCAGTCCCGCCGTATGCACCAGCTGAAGGAGGAACAGCGCAAGGTTCGGAACGGTCGCGTCCATCCCCGGCAAAGGCAGCTCCCACAGGAACACCTCGCCGAGAAACGCGACAGCACCGTACACGCCCAGTGCGATCCACCCGAGCGAGGTTGCCACGGTTATACCGAAACGGTGCTTGTACTCGTACAGCTTTCCGGCGGCTATAAAGCTCACAGCGCCGCCGACCGCATAGAAAGCGAAAGCGTAATCCCCCACCGCGAACGACAGGAAGGTCAGGGTAAAGTACCCAGCCAGCAACAATCCGAAGCCCATGATTCAGCGTTTCCCCCTTGCCGTGCGGTATTGCGCCGTTCTGCGCGTCACACCGTGCGGTTCACGTTGGAACCGCAGCAGTTCTTATACTTTTTTCCCGACCCGCAGGGGCAGGGATCGTTACGTCCCACCTTGGGCGCGGCACGGCGGGGCGCCAGCACAACCTTTTTGGCAGAGGGCTTGGAACCGCCCTCAAATCCTTCAATCAAAGGCTTGGCAACCTGCACACGCTTGATTTCCTCGCGCGGCTTGGGCGCAACGGTCAGCAGCATACGCACGGTCTTGTCGCGTATCTCCGCGACCATGGCATCAAACATATCCGCGCCGACCAATCTGTACTCGTTAACCGGATCACGGTTGGCATACGCCTGCAATCCGATGTCGTTTTTCAGCTCGTCCATGGCATCCAGATGATCCATCCACGCTCTGTCCACGTTCTGGAGCAGGATAACGCGCTCCACCTCGCGGAAGGTATCCGGCGTGAAAAGCTGCTCCTGCGCGGCAAGACGCTGGTCCGCCTGCGCAAGCAGGGACGACAGCAGATCCTCGCGCTTCAGCGACTTCAGCTGCTCCGACGAGTAGCGAAGATCCTCATCCCGGCAGACATAGCCCAGCAGGGACGCCCGCAGTCCGTCCAGCTCCCAGTTCTCCGCGTGGTCATCCGCCGTGTGCGCCAGCACCGTCGCCTCAATGGTCTCATGAATCATGTGGCGCAGGGTTTCGGTGAGATCCTCATCATCCAGAACCTGCTGACGCTGTTTATAGATCAGGTTACGCTGCTGGTTCATGACATCGTCATACGCCAGCACATACTTCCGGCGCTTGAAGTTCTGATCCTCAATGCGCTTCTGCGCCGACTCGATGGTATTGGACAGAATACGCGCCTGAATCGGCGTATCCTCATCCACGCCCAGTCTGTCTATCATGGCAATGATGCGCTCATTGTTTCCGAACAGGCGCATCAGGTCGTCCTCCAGCGAGATGAAGAACTTGGACTCGCCGGGGTCACCCTGCCGTCCGGAACGGCCGCGCAGCTGGTTGTCAATCCGGCGGCTCTCATGACGTTCGGTACCCAAGATGAACAGACCGCCGGCGGCACGCACTGCGTCCGCCTCCGGGGCAATCTCCTCCCGGTGCTTGGCGTACAGCTCCTGATACTGCCTGCGCACGCCCAGAACCGCCTCGTCTTCCGTGTCGGCACTGCCGGTTGCCATCGCGATCAGACCTTCATCCACACCGGCGGCGCGCAGGTCTGCCTTTGCCATGTACTCCGGGTTTCCGCCCAGCATGATATCGGTTCCGCGTCCCGCCATATTGGTTGAAATGGTCACGGCGCCGAACTTGCCTGCCTGCGCCACGATCTCCGCCTCACGGGCGTGGTATTTGGCGTTCAGGACGGTGTGCCGGATACCCTCCTTTTTGAGCAGGGCGGACAGCACCTCGGACTTGTCAATGGAGACAGTGCCGACCAGCACCGGCTGCCCCTTCTCGTGGCACGCCCGCACCTGATTCACAACGGCGCGGTATTTGCCGGCTGTCGTTTTGTAGACCGCATCATCATGATCCTTGCGGATCATAGGCATATTGGTCGGTACGACTACCACATCCAGCTGATAGATTTCGCGGAACTCCTCCTCCTCGGTCAGTGCGGTACCGGTCATACCGGACAGCTTGCCGTACATACGGAAGTAGTTCTGGAAGGTGATGGTGGCGAGTGTCTTGTTTTCCTTCTGAATGCTGACGCCTTCCTTCGCCTCAATCGCCTGGTGCAGCCCGTCGGAGAAACGGCGACCGGGCATAAGACGTCCGGTAAAGGCATCCACGATCATGACGCCGTTCTCGTTGACCACGTAATCCACGTCCAGCTTCATGCAGCCATGCGCCTTGATTGCCTGATTGATATGATGCGCCAGAGTTGCGTTCTCGGCATTGGTATAGGTTCCGGCGGGCAGGCTGAAGAATTTCTCTGCCTTGACCACGCCGTGCGGCGTCAGAACGGCAGTATTCGCCTTCTCGTCCACAATGTAGTCCGCGTCGATGTCATCGTGCTCCTCCTTGGCATCCAGCTCGGTCACGACGTACTTGCGCAGGGTGCGGACAAACTGATCCGCCCGCTCATAGAGATCCGTGGGCTTCTCGCCCTCTCCGGAAATAATCAGCGGCGTTCGTGCCTCGTCGATCAGAATGGAGTCCACCTCGTCCACGATGGCAAAAGCGTGCCCGCGCTGTACCACGCGCTCCTTATACACCACCATGTTGTCACGCAGGTAATCGAAGCCGTACTCATTATTGGTGCCGTACGTGATATCCGCATTGTAAGCGGCGTGCTTTTCAGCCTGCGTCTGTCCATGAACGACCAGCCCGGTGGTCAGTCCCATGAAGCCGTAGACCTTGCCCATTTCCTCGGCGTCGCGCGCTGCCAGATAATCATTGACCGTGACGATATGCACGCCGTTACCGGTCAGTGCGTTGAGGTAGGCGGGCATGGTGGCAACCAGCGTCTTGCCCTCACCGGTCTTCATCTCGGCGATGCGTCCCTGATGCAGGATGATGCCGCCGAGCAGCTGCACATGGAAGGGGCGCTTGCCCAGCACGCGGTCATCTGCCTCCCGGACAGCGGCAAAGGCATCCGGGAGGATATCATCCAGCGTTTCTCCCGCCGCCAGCCTGTTCCGGAACACCTGCGTCATGCCGCGCAGCTCCTCGTCCCCCATATCCTTGTAGGTTGGAGCGAGAGCCTCGATCCTGTCTGCAATTTTTTCCAGCTTTCGCAGCTGATGGTCACTGTAGGTACCGAATATCTTACTGACGATACTCATTTTGGTAAGAAATCCTTTCTGTCTTTCTGCCGCGGCACTGCCGCCGACGTCCTGCCCTCGCAGGTAACCCGTCTCTGAGGTTCCTCTTATTATACTACTAAAATGCAAAGGAACCCGGACATATTTGTAAATTTTCAGATAATACTTGCATTTGGAGGAGAAACGTACTATAATGGAGCGGAGATTTGCCACGGAAAGGAATACACTATGCCCCGCATACATATCGTTCTACATGAGCCGGAGATTCCGCAGAACACCGGCAATATCGCCCGTACCTGTGCCGCCACGGGCGCCTCGCTGCATCTGATCCGTCCGCTGGGCTTTTCGGTTGACGACCGGAAAATGCGGCGCGCCGGACTGGATTACTGGGACAAGCTGGACGTGCATTTCTATGACGGACTGGAGGATTTTCTCGCCGGGCATCCCGGTGCGCCGCTTTACTGCTTTACAACCAAGGCACAGCACGGGTATACCGACGTGACCTACCCCGATGAGGTCTTCCTGCTGTTCGGCAAAGAAACGCGCGGGTTGCCGGAGGAGTTTCTGCTCTCGCGCCCCGAATCCTGCGTCCGCATCCCGATGCTGAACCGGCTCCGCTCGCTCAACCTGTCCAATTCGGTGGCAATCGCCGTATATGAAGTGTTGCGCCAGCACGGATTTGAGGGCTTGCAGGAGGTCGGCGCACTGCACGATCACGTTTGGGGGGAGGGTCAGCTATGAACGGAATCGGAACCGTCTGCGCGGCAATGAGCGGCGGAGTAGACAGCTCTGTCACAGCATACCTGCTGCAAAGTGCAGGATTCAATGTCTTTGGCGCAACCATGCGACTGTACCGTCCGGAGCAAAACGTCACCGGGCAGACAGAGCCCCAGCCCTGCGGCTCCGACCGCGACATAAACGATGCCCGTGCCGTGTGTGACCGGCTGGGCATCCCGTACCGGGTCTATGATTTCGGTCAGCTGTTCCGGGACACCGTCATCCGGAATTTTGCGGAGGAGTACGCATCGGGCAGGACGCCCAACCCCTGCGTGCTGTGCAACAAGGTACTTAAATTCGGCGCACTCACCGACGCCGCGCGGGCAGACGGTGCAGATGCCGTCGCCACCGGGCACTACGCCCGCGTGGAGCACGACGCAGGCGGGCGGTATCTGCTGAAATGCGCCACCGACGCAGGCAAGGATCAGTCCTACGTGCTATGGCGCCTGAATCAGGAACAGCTGTCGCGCACACTCTTTCCGCTTGGCGGTCTGACCAAGCGGGAGGTACGGGAAATTGCCGCAAGCCAGGGGCTTGTCACGGCGCACAAGAGCGACAGTCAGGACATCTGCTTTATTCCGAACGGAGATTACGCGGCATTTCTGACAGGCGTGCTCGGTCTGCCCGATCTGCCCGGCGACTACGTGGATGAATCCGGTCACGTACTGGGACAGCACCGGGGCATTCTGCACTATACCGTGGGACAGCGCAAGGGACTGGGCATCGCGCTGGGCGCTCCCATGTTTGTTGCCTCCAAGGATCCGGTCAGCCGCCGCGTTGTACTGACCACGGACGACCGGCTGTACACGGCGACCGTACCGCTGACCGGGTTGAACCTGATTGCCGCTGACCGTCTGGATGCACCTGTCCGGTGCCGTGCCAAGCTCCGCTACCGCCACCCGGCGGCACCGGCTACACTCCGGCAGACCGGGGACAGAACGGCGCTTCTCACCTTCGACCAACCACAGCGCGCCCCCGCACCGGGACAGTCTGCTGTCTTCTACGACAGCGACACGGTCATAGGCGGCGGTTTCATCGAATAGGAGCATTTCCCGATATGCCTCTGCGGCAAGAGGCAATAGACATTATCCGTATTTTTCCTGTTCCGTTTTTCGACAAATATCCCGTGCCCCCCTTTACTTTATCCCGGCTTTGTGGTATAATGCTACCTGTACAGAAGAAAAATGGAAGCTGTATAGCTGAATATACGAAAGGAACGGTTACATAATCATGCACAGTCCTCAACACCGTCTTGTAAAATGCGTTGCGCTTGCCCTGGCAGTTCTGCTGCTTTCGGTGGCGGCTCTTGTTCCTGTCTCGGCTCTGGAGCCGTACGGCAACAATATCCGCATCCGGAATTGGGTCAACAATGACCCGGCGTACACCTTTTCCGAGCAGTACATGACTTCGGTCTGGTACCGGAACTTCTCGGCGCTTGCTCTAACGGCAAATCCCCGCAACAATGTCCTGCGCATCGCGCTCTCCCAGCTCGGCTACCATGAAGGCGACAGTGCCAAGGACTTTGACGGTATGAATAAGTCCGGCAGCAGCAACTACATAGAATATGCGCGCCTGATCGTTCCCAACTACAATGACAATCACTACGAGTGGTGTGCCTGCTTTGTCAACTGGTGCCTGAATCAGGCACGTATCGACTACGCCTACGGCGAGATAGGCTGCTGGAAGTGGGTCGAGTGGCTCAAGCAAAACAAAATGTTCCAGGATTCCTACGCCTATGGGGGTGACTATACCCCCCAGCCTGCCGACATGATCTTCTTTAACTGGAAGGGCGTGAATACCGGCAGCGGACATATCGGGTACGTTCTGTATGTAACCGACACCACCATTTTCACGGTGGAAGGCAACACCAAGGACGAAGTCGGCATACGGTCTTACGCGCTGGATGATCCCTGCGTGATCGGGTTCGGCACGCCGGATTACGAAAAGCACGCCGGGGAAAACGCCGAAGCGACCATTGATTTTTCCTGCCGTGACGGAATGCCCATGGGACGGTACATCCTGACCAAGGATCGCGTGGCTTTGAGCTCTGCCGCCGACAAGAATGATCGGCTGGCTCGTCTCCAGCTTGGATCGACCGTTGTTCTGCTTGGCACCGACGGAAACAAGGCGCACGTTGTGGCAGACGACAAGCAGGGGTGGGTTTCCAGTGCCTCGCTCCAGCTGCTGGACACGCTCCCCTCGGTCACCTTCAAGGCAGACGGAAAAACGGTCGGACAGCTCCCCTTTGAAAAAGGCGTTATCTACGGGGATATCCCCGCCGTTCCCGAAAAGGCAGGCTACACTGCCGCGTGGGACTCCTATACGTTGGACAGAAGCGATGTGACGGTCGAGCCGGTCTACACGCCCATCCGCTACACCGTTACCTTTGTTGCGGACGGAAAGACCGTAGCGACTGTTTCCTTCACCGCAGAGGACATGAGCATAACGGCACCGGAGGTGCCCGCCAAGACGGGCTTTGTCGGCACATGGCCCGAGCTGACCATCCCTCTGGCAGACACAACGATTGAAGCAATCTATACCGCCGTCACCGAGTCCGATGCACCGACCGAATCCGGCACCATGGTGCTTCCCATTGCAACATCTACGGCATCCGATGATACCGGAACAGACAAGCCGGTGGACGGTTGCGCATCGGTTGTGGGACTTTTGCCCGCCGTCATTCTTGCCGGGCTGTGCCTGCCGTTGCTGGTCGTACCGATCCTGCGCAAAAAGAAATACTGATACGCGTTCCCGGACAGATCGGGGGTGTCGGAAACTCGAAATGAGTTTCCGACACCCCTTTTGCCTATACCGCGCCATGACGGCCGGACATATGTTTTTTTACTCCGTCCCCGGCAGGAACAGCACGCGCCGATCCACCGTCAGCACCGCAAGACGGTACTCCTTGCCGTCCACCGCGACCGCGTCCCGGATGGGCGCCACCGCTTCAGCCAGCATTCCGTCCCCGCCCCGCACGGTCATATGACCGTCGGCGTGGACGCAGACCGTTGCCTCCGGCAGGCAGGCAACCGAGATGACATCGCGCAGATCCTCCACGCGGC
>ERZ779840.3897-NODE-3897-length-11432-cov-14.718907_pt1 | contig 11432 bp, 10 predicted proteins | sample MGYA00511561_ERZ779840 | MGnify/ENA primary metagenome ERZ779840 (study PRJEB29588, sample SAMEA2162036) | human gut metagenome | biome: human gut; feature: human-associated habitat; material: faeces | place: Denmark | collected 2008/2010 ...
ACTATAATATCCTGTCCCAGTCGGTTTATGGCGGTCTGCAGGGTCAGCGAGCCTATATTTACCAGCGAACTCATAAATGCCATAGAAAGACCTGCCTTAAGCATTGTCATTTTCATCACGGCTATTACTTCAGGAGTCATATTATTCTTGCTGCCTTTACCTTCTGCGCCTTCGATATCACAATTTTCGCCGCATAATTTCATGCTTCTTCGCAGTAAATGACTGTCAAATAAATCACTGCGGGACAATCTCAAAAGCTCATATCTTTTTACCATATATACATAGCACACAATAAACGCAATAACCTGTGCAAGTACAGTGGCAATCGCAGCACCCGCCACTCCTGCCTTCAGTACGACCACAAAGAAAATATCACCTGCCATATTCAGACAGACCGAGACGGCTAATATGACAAGCGGCGTAACTGTATCGCCCAGTGCCCTGAGTGCCGCCGCACATGCATCATACAAAAATGTCGCTACAAGCCCTGCTATTATAATAAAAATATATGACACAGCCATTCCCATCAAATCATTTGATACATTTAAAAATCCAAGAATCTGACGCAAAAATAACAGGCACAATACCGTTATAGCAAGCGCTATTATGCATCCCATTTTAATTGACAGAGCAAACGATTTCTTTACACCGGCGTAGTCCCTTGCGCCAAATTTCTGGGCTGTTATTATGGCAAATCCATTAGCTAAGCCCATCAAAAAGCCTATCATCAGATTGCTGAGTGTCGTGGTGGCTCCGACTGCTGCCAGTGAGTTTTCTCCCAGATATGATCCGACTATTCTCGTGTCAACTATACTGTATGTGAGCTGGAGTATATTTGCCATAAATATTGGAATGGCAAATGCCAGTATGAGTCTTGATGGTTTTCCTTTTGTAAGGTCTTTCATGTATGTATATCCTCGTATATTTCAAAATATTTTCATCAATATATTAGCAGATAAATTTTAAAATTCAATCTTTTTAATCGGTAATATAATCATTTCTGATCATACTAAAATATAAACAACAATATATAGTTTATATACACTATATTTATACACATATAATTTATATGCATTCTGTTTACATGTATTGAATTTATACGTATCATATGTTATATTATATATATACTAAAGAAAGGTGGATAAAAATATGCCGATCAAACCAACTGAAATGGAACGTATAATACTTGCCGATGGGTGGATTTTCAAAAACCAAACCTGATCACATCGGCATTATATTCATCCTTCAAAGCCCGGAAAAGTAACTATTCCTTTTCATAAAGGCAAAGAACTGAACAAAATCACTGAAAATTCTATCCGTAAGCAAGCGGGAATCAAATAATCATAAGGAGGTATACTCATCATGTTATCAATATATCCGGCATGTTTTTTTAAGGAAGATAATGGATACTCTGTAATCTTTCCTGATTTAAATTATCTTGCAACACAAGGAGATACCCTTGAAGATGCTGTGGCCATGGCTGTTGATTGTCTTGCAGGATATCTGTATACGGCTAAGATGGATAATGAAAAATTTCCTAAAGCATCCAAATTATCTGATATCAATATTGACAGACTATCTGACGAATTAGACATAACAGGAACATATACCGATGCATTTACCAATATGGTTTCAGTAGATGTTAAGGCATATGCCAAAGAGCATTTCGATAAATCGGTCCGAAAAACCCTTACCATTCCGGCTTGGCTAAATACTGCTGCGCAGGAAGAGGGAATTAATTTTTCAAAAACACTGCAGGAAGCACTTATGTCAAAGCTTAAGGCTCATTAGATATCTGCATTATAATTCGGAGACATTATGAACAACGATATAAAATACAAGCTGGCCAATGCCATGAAGGAATGCATGTTTTCCTCTCCTGTCGAGAAAATTACGGTTAAGGAAATCTGCGACACATGTGGTGTGACCAGACAAACCTTTTACAGAAATTTTCAGGACAAATATGACCTGATAAACTGGTATTTTGATAAGATACTGATTGAATCCTTCCACCAGATGGGTGAGGGCAGTACCGTATACGAAAGCCTTGTTAAAAAATTTGAATATATCCGGATGGAGCAACTTTTCTTTAAGGCTGCTTTTAAAAATGATGAGCAGAACAATCTAAAGGAGCATGATTTTGAGCTGATTCGTCAGTTTTATATTGACCAGATTGAGGGAAAAAGCCACCGGAAAATATCCGACAAGCTATTGTTCCAGCTTGAGATGTACTGTCAGGGTTCTGTCTTTATGACAACACAGTGGGTGCTTGGCAATAAAAACTTCACCCCTCAGGAGCTTGCCGGACTGCTCGCTGATGCTATGCCAAAGGAGCTTGCCGACGTATTTCGCGAGGTAAACCTGATATAATTCAAGTAAAATATGTGGTTTTCGCCACCAATTTATAACAGAGTAAAAATCCGGGAATGCTGTCAATTGACAGTTCCCGGATTTTTACATCCCTGTAAGCTGTTGCAGAATTACATAATCTTACGGAAAAGAGCCTTCAAATCCTCAACACTTGCATCCTTTGGATTTCCAGGTGCACATGCATCCGCGTGAGCAGACTCTGCGAGGAAGTCTAAGTCATCCTCCTTAATAGCTTCAAGCTTTGTTGGGATTCCTACATCTACAGAGAGCTGCGCTACAGCATCGATTGCAGCCTTTCTGTACTCCTCTACAGACATATCATCTACGCCCTTTACTCCCATTGCGCGGGCGATTTCACGATATTTTTCGCCTGTGCAGTCTGCATTGTACTCCATTACAATTGGAAGCATCATAGCACATGCTACTCCGTGTGGTGTATCATAAACAGCTCCAAGTGTATGAGCCATTGAATGAGCAATTCCAAGTCCTACATTTGAGAATCCCATTCCGGCAATGTACTCTCCAAGTGCCATGCCCTCACGTCCCTCTTTTTCATTGGCAACTGCACTTCTTAAGGATCTCGCAATAATCTCTATTGCTTTGAGATGGAACATGTCTGTCATCTCCCAGGCAGCCTTTGTTGTGTAGCCCTCAATAGCATGTGTGAGTGCGTCCATACCTGTTGATGCTGTAAGTCCCTTTGGCATTGATGACATCATGTCTGGGTCTACGATTGCGATTATTGGCATGTCATGTGGGTCCACACATACAAACTTTCTCTTTCTCTCTACATCTGTGATGACATAGTTGATTGTAACCTCTGCTGCTGTTCCTGCTGTTGTAGGTACTGCGATGATAGGAACACAAGGCTTCTTTGTAGGTGCAACACCCTCTAAGCTTCTTACATCCTCAAACTCCGGGTTTGCGATGATGATACCGATTGCCTTTGATGTATCCATAGAAGAGCCGCCTCCGATTGCAATGAGGTAATCAGCTCCTGATTTCTTAAATGTCTCTACGCCATGCTTTACGTTGTCGATTGTTGGATTTGGCTTAATCTCTGAGTAAAGCTCATATTCCAATCCGTTCTTATCAAGGATATCTGTTACCTTTGCTGTAACTCCAAATTTGATTAAGTCAGGGTCAGAGCATACCAGTGCTTTTTTAAAGCCATGCGCTTTTGCCTCTGTTGCAATCTCCTGGATTGCACCTGATCCGTGATAAGATGTCTCGTTTAACATGATTCTGTTAGCCATAGTGTAAAATCTCCTTCCAATTTTAAAAATACTCCTAAAAAACTCTGCCGATAAATTCTTATAACTTATCTGCCTGACTATATTTTAACAAAGTATTAAACGAGATGTAAGTTACAAACCTGCCAATGTGTAACATACCTGTTGCAATATGTAACCTGCCAGTTACCTATGTATATCCCACCGACTGCCAATCACACCTTATGGCTGTCTGATATAACTTTCTTTAACTCTCTTGCCGCCGCACTAATCGGTTGATGTATATCATATACCATACATATATTTCTCTGCGGTATCTCCTCCTCCAGAGCTATCTCTACAATCTCGCGATTTGCTATCGCAGCCTCTGCCATAGGCTTTGGCATAAAGGCAAGACCAAGCTCACTTTTCACAAGTGGCAGTATCTGATCTGTCGTTGCGGTCTCTGTATCAGGCGCAAATTCAAGTCCGTGTGACATAAAAAGCCTGTTAAAAAACTGAAATGTCATGGTCTCCCGCCCCAGTCCGATAAGCGGATAATTATGCAGCTCCTTTAATGACAGAGTCTGGCTTCCGAGTGCAGTAAAGGTGGTTCCACCCACAAGAATCTCCTGAAACGAACCAAGCTTTATCATCTTAAGAGGGGCCTCTACCTCAGCCGGTGTCGATACCACTGCAAAATCAATCATGCCATTTTTTACGGCATTTATAGCCTGTGGGGTGGAGTGATTATATATCTTAAGCCTGATACCCGGATATGCCATGTGAAAAGGTTTTAGCCTGTCAAGCAGATATATGTTTAGAGCTGTCTCACTGGCTCCTATTGATACGCTTCCGTGTGACAGTCCTGTGCTGTCTGACAGCTCCTCCTCCGCAGCAAGTATCTGTGACATCGCTGCAGATACATGCGCGTACAGACGCTCGCCCTCCGGTGTGAGCTGCACACCTCTGTTATTTCTGATAAAAAGTATGCTGTTTATCTGCTGCTCCAAATTGTTCATGGCGCGGGTTACATTTGGCTGGCTGTTTCCAAGTGCCCTCGCAGCTTTTGTGAAATTGCAGTATTTTGCAACATAATAAAATATCTTGTAGTACTCAAAATTTATATCCATATTCAAAGCCTCCTTTTTATTATCGTTTTACCGGCCATATTTTCCGATAATACACAGATACTAATGATATAATACTATGATATATCAATTATACTTTTTACTTATTGCAGTCATGATTGTATAATCATAAATGCTCAAAAGAGAAATATTGATTATATATATAAGAAAAGGACGTGTTTCAAATGAGTGAAAAGACAATGTTTCCAAGAGAAGACCATACAGAAATGCTGTTTCAGAAGATACTAAACGATCCATGGGCGTGTGACAGGCTTATGGAAACCTTCAATGAAAATCTGGTTTACAACGATGAATTTGATGTATCACTTCCGGCAGAAAAATTTGCTAAAGCTCTCTTCAATGCATATACCAACCGCGATCTTTCCGCACTGCTTATGTGCCTGTGCAACAACACAGTATTTGATCTGCTGCGCAATTCATATATCATACCATACAGGTTCAATGCCGACGGACATCAAAATCCGATAATCATGACCGATGAACACGGAAATCCGCTGCCCGAGTATAAACACATATCTCACGACAAGAACTATATACATTTTCATGAGATATACAATGATATGCCAGATAAAAAGGATATCTACTACGCACAGGCTTACCGCTACAGCCACACATATGATTCCGAGCATATGACTCCCACGCAGCAGGTCATTGTAAAGCATGATGGAATACTCCTGATACGAGAGCTTCCCGATACCGTAAAACTCAAGGAGACTGAAGCAGAGGCTTACTCTGCCGTATGGGATCTGATGATACAGATTGAAAAGGAGCTTCCTATGGCATATGTTTTTTACGGTCAGGACTCTCTTGTGGAAAATGACAAGCGGTATGATGAAATTGGTATTTTCCTGCGAAGCTCTCATTTCCTAAAAAATCTTGAAAAACATGTCCAAAAGGCCGAGGCGATAATTTATGGCAGATAACAGCTACACAGATATCATGGAAAAAAATCATATGGAAATCCCCTGGCATGATTATGCCAGACAGGATGGAAATATACTCATAGATAAGGCGGGACTGATTGAAAAAGCCTCTGTAATCGGACGTGTCGGACTCATCATGCTCTCCTGCGGCACAGGAGCCTGGCGTGTGAGAACCTCCATGAACCGGCTCTCAAAGGAGCTTGGTGTCACATGTACAGTGGATGTCGGACTTATGTCAATCGAGTTTAACTGCTTTGACGGAAATGACTGTATATCACAATCACTCAGCATAGCAAACACAGGTGTAAACACATCAAAGCTCTATCGCATGGAGCAGTTTGTCGACAATTTTCCTAACGAGGAAGCCCACCTGACTGGCGAAGAAATTCACCGGCGACTTGATGAGATTGAACAGATTCATGCCATTTACTCCCCCGCAAGGCTTGGACTTGCAGCAGCTATAGCATGCTGTGCCTTCACATTTTTGCTTGGAGGAGGCCCTATTGAAATGATACTGGCATTTGTAGCAGCCGGCATCGGAAATCTCATAAGAACAAAGCTTATAAAGCATCATTTTACCTTGTTCCTTAATATAGCGGTATCAATTTCTGCCTCATGCTTCATATATGCGGCACTTTTAAAAATAGCAGAGATGGCTTTCAATGTATCAACCATTCATGAAGCCGGATACATCTGTTCCATGCTCTTTATCATTCCGGGATTTCCGTTTATCACAAGCGGAATCGACCTTGCAAAGCTGGATCTTCGCTCCGGGCTTGAACGCCTTGCCTATGCAATAATAATAGTCATGGTAGCCACGATGTTTGCATGGATTATGGCACTGCTTCTGCGACTGCAGCCTATGGACTTTGAAGACTTGAATCTGACCCCCGTACTACATCTAATCCTGAGGCTTATAATGAGCTTCTTCGGTGTGTTTGGATTCTCAATCATGTTCAACAGTCCAGCTCCCATGGCTGCAACAGCCGCACTTATAGGTGCCATAGCAAATTCACTGCGGCTTGAGCTGGTAGACCTGACAGGTATGCCGGCTCCTGCTGCCGCATTTGCCGGAGCTCTCACAGCAGGGCTTCTCGCATCATTTATCAAGGAAAACAACGGATATCCGAGAATATCCCTTACTGTTCCATCCATAGTCATAATGGTTCCGGGACTTTATCTGTATCGGGCTATATACAATTTCGGCATAATGGCACTTTCGGATGCTGTTTCATGGTTTGCATCAGCAATCATGATTATCATTGCACTGCCGCTCGGACTCATCTTTGCAAGAATACTAACTGATAAGACGTTTAGGTATTGCACGTAACAGAATCATACACATTATAAGCAGACTTGTTTTATACCATTCAAATTTCGGACAGCACAAGCTCTGCACCAACATACAAATATTAAACTCAAAAAACAAGGAGGCATTCATCATGCTTACAGCAGTTACAGGAATAAACTGGGGAGACGAGGGAAAGGGTCGTGTCATCGACCTTCTCGCAGAACATGCGGATATCGTAGTCCGCTATCAGGGTGGTAACAATGCCGGACACACAGTAGTTAATAAACAGGGAAAATTTGTCTTAAATCTGCTTCCATCCGGAATACTTCACCCAGATGTAGTATGTGTGCTTGGTGATGGAATGGTTATTGACCTAAACCATCTGTCCAATGAAATTGCACAGATCAGAACACAAGATGTATCTGTTTCACCAAAAAACCTGAAATTATCAACAAGAGCCACAATTTCAATGCCGTGGCATAAAATACAGGATGAGCTTGAGGAAGAGCGCCTTTCAAAGTCCGGAGCAGCCTTCGGCTCTACCAAACGCGGTATTGCCTATGCATACAGCGATAAATACCGTAAAAAAACAATCCGTCTCGGTGATTTACTCCACTTAGACGAAGAGAATGTACAGGCCAGACTTAAGACCATGCTTGAAGCTAAAAACCTTGAGCTTGCAGGCTGCTATCATCAGGAGCCTATGTCTCTGTCAGCTCTTTTGTCATGGTGCAGGCAGAAGGCTGCAAAGTATGCACCTTATATCACAGATACCGGTGCATTCCTTGAGGATGCACTATCAAAGGGAAAACGTGTTGTACTTGAAGCACAGCTTGGTGCAATGAGGGATATAGACTATGGTATTTTCCCATATACTTCAAGCTCCTCCACCATCTCAGCTTACGGTCCTATAGGTGCCGGTATCCCCGGTGCCTCATTAGATCATGTGGTCGGTGTACTAAAGGCATACTCTACCTGTGTTGGAGCCGGACCATTTGTCGCAGAAAAAGCTATGAACGGTGAATGGACTGAAATGGTCCGCAAGTATGGGGGCGAATATGGTGCTGCCACTGGAAGACCACGTCGTGTGGGTCCATTTGATGCCGTTGCAAGCCGCTATGGTCTAAAATGCCAGCATGCCGACAAAATCGCACTGACCAAGCTAGATGTCCTAAGCATCATGGATCAGATTCCTGTTATCACAGGATATCAGTATAAAAATGCCGTAACAAACGTCTTTGACCCTACCGAAAATCTCGAAAAATATACCCCGGTAGTCAAAATGCTGCCGGGGTGGAAAACCGATATATCAAATTGCAGGTCATATGATGAGCTGCCTGTAAATGCTAAGCGCTACATAAACTTCCTTGAGGACATGCTAAGACACGAAATACAATTTGTCTCAGTCGGAGCTGAGAGAAATCAATATCTTCTCAATGGTAAGTGGCTGTAATTGCCTTTAACATTCTTTAACCAACCTCTATGCCATTGCCATATTATTTTTCTGATTTACTAAGATATTGTATACACGAATGTGCTGCCACATTTCCTTCTCCGACAGCCTTCGTGTACTGGTATGGCCTGCCTGTGCAGTCTCCTGCCGCAAAACAGCCTGCCACATTTGTCTGCTGGGTTCTATCCACCAATATATGTCCGTTTTCTATTTCAAGCTGCGGCATAAGCTTTGATGGTGCGATGGCGTTCCTGAGGCAGAATACTCCGTCTACGCTCTCAGTCTTTCCGCTTCGAAGCGTAATTCCTTCCACAAATGAGTCTCCGATTAATGCTATAGGTGCATCCTTTGATATCTTTACATTTGGAAGCTCTATTTCGCTGTCATTATAGGCTGGGAAATACAATACCTCTGCCGCAAGATCCGCAAGATATTTTACCTCATGCTCATACTTTTTGTCATTACATATGACAGCTATCCTCTTATCCTTGTAAAACATGCCATCACAGGTGGCACAGTAGCTGAGCCTCTTTCCAAGCAGCTCATCCTCCCTGTCCAGCTGCTTTGCAGACATCACACCCATGCAAAGTATGAGAGTCCTTGCCTCATACATCTCATTGTCTGCAAGCACCATAAAGCCGTTTCCTGCAGGCATGATATTGGTCACAGTCTTTTCTGTTATCTCAATCCCCGCTGACCTCCTGTGAGCGTCAAAGCGTTCAAACAGCTCCTGTCCGCTTATCTGTGGAAATCCGGGATAGTTTGTGATTTTCTCTGCCTTTTGCACCTTTTCGCTTAGGTTCTTCGAACCAAACCAGATAAAATCCTTTTTATATGTTTTTAAATTCAGGGCTGCCGACAGTCCGGCAGGACCTGTTCCTATTATTATACTATCGTACATGCTGTACTCCTTGTATCAAATATTTGTATATATTTAGACCTTATATATAGTGTGGGGCACTAAGGTATACATCGAATTGCATGCAAGTATGCATCGATGATACGACCCTTTAATCATATTATATTATTGTAACGTCACATACAGTGCGCCTTCAATGCTTCAATATACTCCCTTGCATATCGCGAGAGTACCACACCCTTTCTGCTGATAATGCCTATCCTCATATACTCCTCCACATCAAGTGGCTTTGATATAATATTCCTTCCATTCAGCTCAGCGGAAATCACTCCTGAGCACACTGTGTAGCCATTTAAGCCAATTATCAGATTAAAAAGTGTAGCTCTGTCTCTGACCCTGATATTCTTTCTGCTGTCAAGAGTGCTGACAAACTCCTCCGAAAAGTACTGTGAATTGTACTCTCCCTGCTCATACGTCAGGTACGGATAGTCCTGCAGATCATCCATCGTGATGCTCTTTTTTGAAGCAAGCGGGTGACTATCACATATGAATACATGCGGTGTGGCTGTAAAAAGCTCTGTGAACTCGAGTTCATTACGCTTTAGCATCTTTGAAAGCACCTCCGTATTCTTGGAGCTTAGATATATGACTCCCAGCTCACTCTTTAAATTCGTGACATCCTCAATAATTTCGTGAGTCTGCTCCTCCCTGATGGTAAAATCATACTGATATGCATCAAACTTTCTGATTACATCCACAAATGCATTCACCGCAAAGGAATAGTGCTGACACGATACCGCAAAGTGTGGCTTACTCACCACATCATCCTTGTAGATTCCCTCTATGAGATCTACCTGCTCGAGCACCTGTCTGGCATGACCGAGAAATCTCTCACCATCTTCTGATAGTATCACTCCCTTGTTTGTCCTGATGAAAATAACTATCTGCATCTCTTTTTCCAGATCATGTATAGCGCTGGTCACAGTGGGCTGCGAGACAAAAAGCTGCTTTGCAGCCTCTGTTATATTGCCGCATTCTGCCACTGTCACCACGTATTTTAGTTGTTGCAGAGTCATGCTCATTCTCCTTTTGTTACATATCGAAATATTATTTTACATATTAAATGTCTTACATCGCTTAAGTCATCTCGAAACTATTACTGTATACCGATAATCTTTCTCAGTATCTCCCCCAACAGCTTTCCGAGCATAAGCGGAATGACAACAAGCACCACATACCACAGCAGCTTGTCATACCACGCTCTGCCATCATTTATCACACAGATAAAGTGCATGGCAACAACTGCCACCGCAAATACCGATGCAAGAAGCTGCAAAAAGCTCGCCACATGAAGCTTATTTGTCACCTTGCCAAGCGTGAATAAAAGCATCGCACCAAAGAACATCGCTATATCAGCCTCCCACGGTATCATTTTACTATACGAAAACAGCTTAAACATATCGCAATACTCCATATGCAGCTCAAGAAACAAATCCACTGATGCAATCATGAGAAATACTGCTCCTATCGCCGAAAATACCGCTGCCAGATATACATAATTGTTTCCAATCCTGTGCTGTCTGAGCTTATATTTAAGCATACCCTTTTTCTGCACATACTGTGTGCGAAGATATGAATCTGTCGCAGCGTCAATAGCCCGGTCGCAGTAATCTGCTGCTGTCCTGTATACTTTGACTCCGGCATCGTTATTTTTAAGAGCAAACTCCACTAGGCTCTCTCCTGCTCTGTTGTTGCCACGCTCTGTTGCAGTAACCAGATACCCTGCTCCAAGCTTCTGCTCCTTGCCATCAAAAAAGGTGGTGACCAGATAATGACCATAATCGGCAAGTGCATCCACATTTCCAAGCTCCACTGCTTTCTTCCACCAAAACACTGCGCGCCCGGGATCCCGGTATGTGCCCTGACCTCTTTCAAACATATTTGCAGCCATATTCATGGCATCTGCATCGCCAGTCTCTGCCAGTGGCAGAAAGTGACGGAATGCTCCCTCCATATCATTTTGTCTGTATGCCATCATAGCCATATCAAACGCTGTACTTTTCATATTGTTCTGCCACTCAAAATGTGTTTAAATATTCTCAAACACATCGAGAAATTAAAGTCCTTGCGGATACTTCTTACTGCTTCATTGTGTATGCTTTGGCGATTGTAAA